>Ga0213869_10003444_pt1 | contig 10491 bp, 8 predicted proteins | sample PICome_10_FD_160083 | JGI IMG/M metagenome (GOLD analysis project Ga0213869, IMG submission 160083) | Coastal seawater microbial communities near Pivers Island, North Carolina, United States - PICO132 | ecosystem: Environmental > Aquatic > Marine > Coastal | place: USA: North Carolina...
GAAAATTTCAACAATGCGAAAAACGTGAAACATATCTTTATATTTCCACAGCTTTTGTTAATTTTCACCGACTTCAAAGCGGCAAAATTCCTGAAAAAATTCTTGAAAAAAATATGAATCATAAAACACTGGAAAATATTTTGGAAAATAAACAAACAACAATGGGAAATTACGAAAATTCCTACGTTTATACAAAACAATTGGCAGAAGTTTTATTGAATGAAGAGAGAAAAAATGAACGGCTAGTTATTATCCGCCCATCCATTATTATTCCTGCTATGGAGGCACCCTTTCCTGGGTGGGGAAAAATGCAAACCATGAGTTTTATTATTTTAGGTATTGGTTCTGGATTACTCTCTATGTTAAAATATAATAAAGAAACATTCCAAAACACTGTGCCTGTTGATATTGTAGCTGAAGATTGTCTGCTTACAATTACTGAAAAAAAGGCACCAGGTCCTGTTGAAATTCGGCATTGCTGTTTAACTGGTAATGTTAAAAATTGGTTATCAAATGAGAGCATAACTGTTTTACGCGAAAGGGCCTACAAATATTTTGTAGTAAATCCACTTATTCTCAATCAGCGGAAATTATTCCCTCATAAAGTAGAATTCAGACGAAATTGGTGGCATATGTTAGTAAGTTCCATAATTCATCTCCTATTTATGATTTATCACTGGTGGAAATGGTCGAATTCCTGGAAAGATTTTTTCAGAATTCTCTATAAAAATTTGCTTTTCACTTATAAATTTAATAAAAATCTGGCGAAGTTTTCACAAAAGAAAATTATATTTCAGAGAGAAAAGAGAGAGAAAGATATTAATTATCCGACAATTACATTGGAGGATTGTTATTTCGAATTTGTGAAAAACTTCCAAAATGTAATTAGTTCCGATTCGAAAATTATTAACTTATTTTTTTAGTAATGGAAAAAAGAAAATTAAGCGGGGATTTAACAACGACTCTATTTTATGAATTATTTTTAACTGATAAAATAGGTCATCGAATTGTAAGTGAAATAGTTGTAAATGTTAGTGATGAAAAACAACTCAATATAGAATGGTTAAGGAATAGGCTAAAATATATTTTTGGTGATGAAAATGACAATACTTGTAGTTATCCTCATTTTAAAAAAACACTGAATAATAGTGGTGAATGGGTTGATCTACCTATTTGCTGGGAAACACAAGTATATGAAGAAAAAACCTTGAAAAAACAAGAATATATTGAAAAAATGATGAATGTAGAATTTCCAGGGCACCGTCCATTGTGGGAATGTGTAATTATTGAAGACCGTTTTATTTTATTTATATGCGACCACACATATGGTGATGGTGCTTTGGTATCAAAGGCAATGGGTGGACTATTCGATGATCCATTACCAAATTTTTCGCCGAATTCATCGTCTTCTGAAAGAAAGAATTTATCTATTTTCGCGAAAATTTATTTATTTTTCAAAATAATTTATTTAATTTATTTGCGATCTTCTCTGAAAAATCAAAAAAATATTTCGAATAAAAAACCGGCAAAATTTATGATTTTAGACGAAATTTCTCTAGCCGTTCTAAAAAAAATTCGCGAAAGATTTTCTTGTAGCGATGGAACAAAAATAACAATCAATACAATAATTCATACATTAATGGTGAAAACCAATTCCTTATATTACGAGAAAGATTGTATTAGCTCAGCAGCAATGTTTAATAGACGTTCAAATAAGAGTGATTTTGGTGATAATAATAAATTGGGATATATGTTTTTACTAAATAAAACGGCATATGGTGATGCAAATGCTAATGGTGATGCAATTGCTAATAGTCCAGAAAATGTTGTTTGCGACGTTCACGATTTTATGCAGTTCTACAAGGAAACACCAGCAATACCAATGATAACTTCATCATTAGAATTGTTGTATATGATAAATAAAAAAAGTGCCCTAAATTTAATATCTTATATGAATGAGAATGTGGATTTTATAATTAGTAATTATGTTTTTCAGTATAAGGATAAAACCTTATGCAACGGATTAGATGTCACTAATATAAATGCAATGGTAACACCGTGTAACTGTAATCAACTTTATTCTGTTACTTCTTATGATGACAAAGTTAATATAAGATTGACTCATAGGACTATGGAAGAAGAAAGATTGAAGAGTTGCTTTGCAAAAGCATTGGATTGGATACAAAGGTAAACAATTTTAAATCATACTATTTTTATTTATTTTGTTTTTACAAATATTGTAAGGTATATAATATATTATATTGTATAGTATATAATATATAGAATATGGCTCCTAAGAAAAATAAAACGCAAAAAAAAAGAAGTACAAAAGTAAAAACTGCTAAATCAAGTACACGCAAATTGTTACCTAGGTTAAAACCAGTTAATTATGAAGGAAAGAAATACCATTATAAGCTAAAAGACCCAGCACGCACACGCAGATTGGCATTGGATGAAGGTATTCAAACAGAAATTCAGAGAATGGGAAAAACAAAACGCCAAGCAGCTGTTGCTAAAAAGGGTCGATTAAATATCTTGCGTATTTATCGTCGTTATCAAAATCCCAAAGATTGTGAGAAAATAACGCGCGATATGAAATATATAGATGAAAAATATAATTTAGGTAAAACCGGTGCTATATGTAGTAAAAAAAGGAACTAATACGATAAATTAAACCAAACACCATTTATTTTTCTTACTTTTCTAAATTAGACAAGGCTACATAATATTTATTTTTAAGGTCTTCCATATTTTCTAAAAGCTGTGAATGTTCTTCTTTACGCTTATTTTCTCTCTTTTTGAGAATAATAATTTCCTCGGTCAATTCGTTGATAGACTGTACGAATCGCCAATTCATATTCCAGAGGTCGTTTTCTGTTGTCATTTTACTTACATCACTCTAATATTTAAAAAAGTACATAATTTTTATAATTTTAGTGCTTCCTATTTTTAGTTTTACGAGCCTTGTTTTTTTTGGATTTCCTTTTTATCTTACGCGTTTTTTTCCGATTTTTCTTTTTACCACCCTTATTTGGATTTTTAACATAAAAATAAATAACAGGCATTCCTTTTAAATTTCCAATACATTTATCTAATGTCATTTCATTCAATCCTCCTTCATGAACTTTAAAACCAGACGCGATTCCACTCTTAACATAACACCGGCAGGCTGGTATTCCGTTTGCTGTTTCAGAAGCATTATAAATAACAAAATGATTGCAAGCTGGCTTAGCTTCACTTATCTTACTCATAATAAAACTAACTAATTTTTTACACATTTTTTGACCTCTATACTCTGGATTAATATCCACTCGCGATATATACATATATTTTAAGTCTTTTGGTAATCCCTTGAACTCAGATTTTATACCTGTTTTATGTTCTAATTCATGTTGCCAAATAGGATGTGCTCTAGCTCTACCAACGACCTTACCATTTTTGGTGTCCAAAATTAAAGCATAATATATATCCTCTTCATAACAACGAGGATCTTCTGGTTCTTCTCCTTCCCACAGTGCCTCTCTTATTTGAGCATCGTTGTTAAATTTTAATTGATATCTAAATGGCATTATACCTAATTCCTCTAATTTTGCGCGTGTTTGGGGTAGATCTCGTGGAAGACCCTTGCTAGATTTAACAGTTGCCCACCCTATTTCTGTTAAAGGTTCTTGTTCGTTTGCGTCTATGAAATCATAACTACCTTTATCATTTTTATCATCATTTAATTTATCCGGATTTAAAGGATAATTTATAAAGTTTTTACCACTTCCAGATGCTGTTTTAACCAGACGTGGATACGATTTTTCAAATAAACTCTTAATTCTTTGGTCCTGTCTCTCATAATCCTTACAATTAAAAAATATAAATTCCATTTATAAAATGGTTATATTTTTATTCATTTTATTATCTGCTGATCACTCTGCCTATTTTTTTACCGAATGGTAATGGTAATAAACTATTAGGTAATTCAGAGTCAGGTTTGGTTACAATAACCATACCATATCCACAATTGAATGTATCGAGCATTTCATTTCGCGAGAATCCACTTTCTCTCTGAATCCATTCGAAAATAGGTGGAAATTCCCATTCGTCTAACTCAAAATATAAATTTTTGGGTAAGATTCGTATTAAGTTCTCGTGATATCCGCCACCGGTAATATGGGCAATCCCAGATATAGCTTGACGATGAGTATTACAATAATCTAATACTTCGCTATATATACGTGTGGGTTCTAGAATACTTTCTATTGCTGGTGTTGGAGCATTTCTCTCTACACAATTTTTCCACAACTTTCTAACAAGAGTATATCCGTTCGAGTGAATTCCAGATGATTCTATACCATAAAGACAATAACCAGGCTTGATTTGTGAGAGAAGAGGTAAATTCATGATTTTCTGTCCAATTGAAAACCCGGCCAAATCCAGTTTATTATTAAGGTATATACCTTTCATTTCGGCTGTTTCCCCGCCAATAAGTTTACATCCTGCCAACTGACAACCCTTCAATATTCCCTTGATAATGGCGCGACATTTCACTTTATCCATTTTATCGAGAGCGATGTAATCCATAAAAAAGAGAGGACGACATCCTCCTGCAATAAGGTCATTAACATTCATTGCCACTAAATCAATTCCAATTTTATCCAATGTATTATATTGAATTGCCAAGTCCAGCTTTGTACCAACGCCGTCGGCAGCAGCGCCTAAAATTACCGAGTTTTTTACAGAAACTCCATTGTTTCGTGGTGTTGGCAGAGGTATTTCATATTCCGCACAAAATCCGCCGATATTCGGGTTTTCTCTCTTTAATAGTTCCACGAAAGCATTGCCTTCTTCTACATCAACATCATATTTTATACGTTTCTCATAATTTACCAGGAAATCATAGATACATTCTTTTTCCAGTTCTTGGACCTTACTTTTTAATAATTCCGGGACATTCGTATCTACCTTCATTTGTTTTTGTTGAAGGATCCATCCACCGTCCACATCATCTGTTACTTCATGAAGTGTACAACCAGTAAAGAAGTCTCCTCTTTCAATGACGGCCCTATGTATATTCATATCCATCATTCCTTTGTAATTGGGCAATAAACTGGGGTGAATATTAATGGTATAAAATTTGGAGAAGAGAGAAGGTGGGACAATGCGATTATATCCAAGGAGAAGTACGACATCTATTTCATAGAGTGTTAGAATATTAATGATTTTATCATAATCATCTTTTACGTAAAAAAAAGGTAAATCATACTGCTGGGCTTTTTCCAAGATACCCGCATTTTTTTTATTCGTCAAAATTACCTTGACGAGGCCAGTTTTTTCCAGTAAGTACTGAGCAGATGTCCCATTTCCTGAGGCCAAAATGGCAACCTTAGGCTCGTCTAGTCCATTACTATCGTGTGGGGTTTCATCGTTTAATTTTTGAGCATTGGAACCAATATCACGACGGTAATACGCTCCATCAAATTCAATCTTATGAATATTATTGTAGACATTTTGTAAGGCTTGGCTCATTGTTTTTGCTGTCGATACAAGAGAGAAAATCCGTCCACCAGTAGTATAAGAACCGCGATTATCATTCTCTATGTCAAATACATTTGCGGGATATAGCTTGACCGAGGCATTTTTTGTAAATCCGGATGTTTGTTCGATAATAACTGGTTTATCTAATTTTTTATGGGGGTATAATACGTGTGACATAACGACGTTGGCAGCATAAGTGTCATTTTTCCAAACAATATGTGGGGTTTCCCCTTTGATACAAGAAGTAAGTATATTAAAAAGTGGCGAAGCCTCACCATCTAATAGATTTAAGATCACTTGGGTTTCTGGGTCACCAAAACGGCAATTGAACTCTAAAAAGTATATCCCACTTTTAGACTTAATAATCCCAGCGTAAAGTACTCCTTTGTATCCTAATTCCTTGACTACATTGTCCATGTGCGATTTAATCTCTTTGAGTTCATCATCTGTAATAATATTAACGGGAGCAACAGCACCCATACCGCCTGTATTAGGTCCTTTATCACCATCATAAACCTTTTTATAATCTTGTGCTTGTGGCATCAAGAAGCACTCTTTTCCATTACAAAAAGCATGTACCGAAACTTCTACACCTTCTAAGCGGTCTTCGACAATAAGTCCTTCCCATTTTTCTTTATATGTTTCATAGAGCTGAATTTGGTTCTCTCTAAATTCATCAATCGTTTCTGGTAGATAGACCCCCTTCCCCTTGGCTAATCCAGAATATTTTATAACCTTTTTATTATCTGATTCATAATCAACATCAAAACAAGAAATTTCGGGATAAAATCGCCATGGTGCCGTTGGAATACCCAACTTGTCCATTAATTGTTTGGCAAAATGCTTTGACCCTTCTATTTGTGATTGTTGTTTATTCGGTCCAAAAACTAACAAGGATTTGGCATTTTCATTGGCATATTCTTGAAGTATATCTACAATCCCGCCACATAGAAATTCCTCACTCGAAGGAATGACCATAGAAATCTGATGTTTACTACTTTTTTTTATTTGTTCCAAGACCATATTTAATGAAGATGTATCAAATTCTACATTATTTGGGGCAAGAAATTCAGCAATGGCTTTCTCTCTGGAACCATTTCCAAGAATTAGTATATTAGACATTCACTCTCAATAATTATATTAAAGTGATTTTAATATATTTTAATCATAACGACAATGACCCTTAATATGAACGACTATACCAAAGTGAAGACTGGAAAGGTGAGAGATTTATATGATTTAGATGATAGACATTATATTATTCATCATTCGGATAGGTTGAGTTCTTTTGATCGCCATATATGTGATGTGGAAGGGAAGGGCGAACTACTTTGTAAAACGGCTGCTTGGTGGTTTGCTAAAACCCAACATATTATTCCAAATCACGTTGTTGCTATGAACGGAAAGGACTTGATTGTGAAAAAATGTCAGGTTATTCCCATTGAGTTCGTGATGCGCGGATATATTACAGGATCTACAAACACTTCACTTTGGACGCATTACAACAATGGTGCGCGTACATATTGCGGGGAGAGCTTTCCTGATGGTTTAGTGAAGAATCAAAAGTTGGTGGTCCCTGTATTGACGCCAACGACAAAGGATGAGCATGATGAACCGCTGAGTTGCCAGGATATTTTGGACCGTGGGATTCTCAATGCGGATGAACTTAACCATATTAAGAAAGTAGTTCAGGAACTCTTTGCTTTCGGTCAGAGTGAAGCGACGTCACGAGGTCTCATTTTAGTAGATACAAAATATGAATTCGGTTATGATAAAGAAGGTAATATTGTATTGATTGATGAGGTACACACTTGTGATAGCAGCCGTTTCTGGCGTGCTTCTACCTACAAAACACTATTTACCGATGGAGAGGAGCCAGAGAAATTGGATAAGGATTCAGTTCGTGATTATGTGAAATCTAGATGTGACCCATACAATGAACCAATTCCAGAAATTCCTCAGCATTGCAAAGACCACGTTTTGCGTTGCTATCAAGAACTCTACAATAGATTAGTAGGCAAAAAACGTGATTGTCTAGCAGTCATTTTGAGTGGCTCACCAAGCGATGCTACACACGTGGAAAAAATTCAGCACGAACTGACTACCCAGGGCATTAGGTTCGAGTCGTATATTTGTTCGGCCCACAAGAAAACGCGACAACTTCTAGAAATTTTAGACAGATTGGAAGCATCAATCAATAGAATTATTTATATTACGGTAGCTGGTCGCAGTAATGCGCTTTCAGGAGTGGTGGCATGTAATACAAAGGCACCCGTTATTGCTTGTCCTCCATTTAAAGACAAAATGGATATGTATGTGAATATTCATTCCAGTACCCAAATGCCAAGTGCTGTGCCGTCAATGACAATTTTAGAGCCAAATAATGTAGCACTTGCTTGCCGTCGAATGTTTGATTTGTAAAAATAGAATTTAAATGAATAATTTCAATATTCTCTATATGACTCTAAATATTGGAATTATTGTTTATCCAGGTTCTAATTGTGCCGAGGATATGAAAAGATATTTTCCTGAAAGTTTTTTCATATGGCATACCGAAACAAAATGGCGACCATTAGACCTGCTTATTATTCCAGGTGGTTTTGCTTTTGGCGACCGTGATTACAAATATGCTACGCATGATTTTATTATGAACCCAGGAAAAAAGGCACTAGAATCGCCAGTGAGTGAGATTATTTATAAAGCTCATAGAATGGGAATACCTATATTTGGTGTTTGTAATGGGTTTCAAATATTAACACAGATGAGACTTCTTCCTGGAAGTCTTAACTTAAACTTAAATAAGCGATTTACGTGTAAGCATGTTAACTGTGTTTTACATCCATCGGGAAAAAATGTATCTCTTGAAGTGGCTAATTCCTATGGTCGGTATGTATATGATAAACCTCATTATCCTCTTCCACCATCACAAATTTTTGCTACATATAATGATAATGAATATCAGTCAGAGAATGGTTCAATGGATAATGTTGCAGGAGTTTGTGATAAAGATGGTTTAGTATACGGAATGATGCCTCATCCAGAACGTACTCATTGTGAAGAAATAAAAGAAATGCTACTTTTTATTGCCAATGATAGGAAAGAAAAACGCCTAGTAGAATTACGAAGTAAATTTGATTACGAGGTGAAAAATTTGATGAATAGTGAACATATTTCCTATAAAAGTACGCGCAGATTTTTAAAAAAATTACACACATCAGGAGAACATGTCATTCAAGGTCCAGGTGAAAATGCGGGTATTGTGGACATAGGAGGTGGATATGGTATTGCTATACGTATTGAGAGTCATAACCATCCAACATTTATTGACCCATATAATGGTGCGGCAACAGGGGTTGGTGGAATTATCCGTGATATTTTTACTATGGGAGCACGTCCCATTGCACTTTTAGATTTTTTACGATTTGGAGAGGAAAGTGATGATAATTCATCTCGACTCTTACGTGAGGCTGTTCGAGGTATAGCAGAATACGGAAATTGTATTGGCATAGCTAATATTGGAGGGGCTTGTTATCGAGAATCCATTTATAATAAAAATCCGTTGGTGAATGTGGCCTGTTTAGGTTTGGTTAAAACAGATAAAATTGTATATGGTAATGCGAAAGAGGTAGGGGATTTACTTGTCTATGTGGGAAGCCGTACAGGCAATGATGGTATCAATGGAGCTGCTATGGCATCAGCGGAGTTTACTAGCGATAGCAATATGGAAGCGCTTAAAAATAATATTCAGAAGGGAGATGCTTTTTTAGAGAAATTATTAATGGAGGCGTGTTTGGAAATCGTGGATGCTGATTTATTACAAGGTATGCAAGATATGGGGGCAGGTGGTCTTCTTTGCTCATCTGTGGAAGTCATTTTGCGCGGTAGAAATAAAACAGGTGAAGATTTGGGATGCGTAATGAATGTTGATAAAGTTCCGCAAAAAAATGACTCGGCAATAGATGAATGTGATAAATTAATATCAGAATCCCAAGAACGGATGTTATTAGTAGTTAAGCCAGAAAATATAGAAAAAGTATTTAATATATTCAAAAAATGGGAATTGGAATATGAAGTAGTGGGAGAAGTGAATACATCTGGAAAATACGAAGTTGTAAATAATAATGCAGATATTTTATTCAGCGAGAAAATGACGGATTTTGATGACCCGACTGAAATGTGGGACTTAAATATGGGAGAGGACCCATTGCTTCATAAACGTAATTGGGTTTGTCTCGATTCAAAAAAAGATAGAGAAGAACTTTGGAATAATTATGACAGAAGTATTGGATGCCGAACACTTTTTACTGGGCGAGGGAAAACGAATTACAGTATGTTAAATATTGATGAAGTGAATAAAAAATTAGTAATTTCGTGGGGGGAGACATTTGATGAATGTTACCAAAGGCAAAAGGAAAATCATGCTTCTCCATTAGGATTAGTAAATTGTTTGAATTACGGACATCCAAAAGATTCACTCGCTAATATGGCAGCATTTTTAGAAAATTTAACAAAAAAATGTAAGGAATATGAAGTTCCTGTATTAGGAGGAAATGTTAGTCTTTATAATGCTACTGATGATAAATCGATTTACCCAACACCACTATTGGTTATGATTGGCATTGTCTAATATAATTTATATAGATTTGGGTTTAGTTTTAAATTTCTTGGACTTTTTTGGCAACACATTTCATTGCAGCAACGCGTGCCTCTGAATTTTTTAAATGCTCTGCTTTGCGATCGAACGTACAGTCGTGCATTTCCGGGAGTCGATGTTTGCTACAAAATTCGTGTCCGCACTTACAAGGCATACCTCGCATACTTGGTATAATTTTCTTTTCACAATGAAAGCAACGATTTTTCACTTTATGTATCATATTATACTATTAATAAAAATAATAGTACAATAAATTTATATCAATTATTTAATCAGTAATTTTTGTTTTTACTCTTCTTCAATAACCTCATTTA
>Ga0213869_10003453_pt1 | contig 10482 bp, 9 predicted proteins | sample PICome_10_FD_160083 | JGI IMG/M metagenome (GOLD analysis project Ga0213869, IMG submission 160083) | Coastal seawater microbial communities near Pivers Island, North Carolina, United States - PICO132 | ecosystem: Environmental > Aquatic > Marine > Coastal | place: USA: North Carolina...
ATGCAGGCTGGGCAATGCTTCATTGGCCAAAAGAATATGGAGGAATTGCTGCATCACCAATAGAAAGAATTATTTGGGCAGAAGAAGAATCAAAATTTAATGTACCAAGAGGTATATTTGAAATTGGGCTTGGTATGTGTGGCCCAGTAATGATGGAGTATGCAACCGATGAGCAAAAAGAAAGATTTTTACCATCAATGGCTGAAGGTACTGAAATATGGTGTCAGTTATTTTCAGAGCCATCTGCAGGGTCTGACGTTGCAGGCCTAAGAAGCAAGGCTACACAAGATGGTGATAATTGGATAATAAATGGCCAAAAAGTATGGACTTCTGGTGCTCATTTTTGTGATTACGGCATCTTGGTTGTGAGACATGATCCAAATCTTGAAAAACACAAAGGTATGACTTTTTTCTTTGTTGATATGAAATCTCCAGGAATTGAGGTCAAGCCAATAAAACAAATAACTGGAGGTTCTAGCTTTAATGAAGTGTATTTTACTGACGTTGTAATACCTGATTCTCAAAGACTAGGAGCTATCGGAGATGGTTGGAAGGTTGCAATTACAACTCTAATGAATGAAAGACTAGCAGTTGGAGATGCTAATGGTGCTGATGTAAAAGAAGCATTTAATTGGGCTAAAAAACAAGATGATTCTGGAGAATATCTAATTAATAATAGGGCTGCTAGAGAATCTATAGCTGACTGGTATTGTGAAGCTAATGGTCTTAAAAATACTAAATTAAGAACTATGTCTGCCCTTTCTAAAGGTGAAACACCTGGCCCTGAAGCATCTATAACCAAAATAGTAAGTGCTAATAAGCTTCAAGATATTGGTAATTTTGGAATTGACTCTTTAGATATGGCAGGAATGCTAAAACCAGAAAATAATGAAATACAAAGTTTTCAAAATGCTTGGCTTGGAGCCCCTGGTTTAAGAATAGCCGGAGGTACAGATGAAATTCTTAAGAATATTATATCTGAGAGAGTCTTAGGACTTCCTCAAGACCCAAGAGCAGATAAAGGTTTACCATTTAAAGATATACCATCTGGGAATTAGTTTAATATTAAGACTTAAGCTGAGGAAATAAAAGAACATCCCTTATTGATGTTTGATTAGTAATCATCATAACAAGACGGTCTATGCCTATTCCTACTCCAACTGCAGGCGGCATTCCATGCTCTAATGCAATAATGTAATCTTCATCATAAGACATCGCCTCTTTATCACCTGTATCTTTTGCTTTTACTTGCTCTTTAAACCTCTCAGCCTGATCATCAGGGTCATTTAGCTCGCAAAAACCATTGGCAATCTCTTTTCCACCAATAAATAGTTCAAATCTATCTGCTATGTTTGGATTTTCATTATTTCTTCTTGATAGTGGAGAAACCTCAACAGGGTAACCTATGACAAAGGTTGGTTGGATAAGCTTATCTTCTACTGTTGACTCAAATAGCTCTAAAAGCTCTTTACCTCCAAGCTTATTTATATCTTCTTTGCTAATGTTTTTATTTTCTTCAAGGACAAGATCTGTAAGGTTACATTTTCTAAAATTAGACAAATCAATTTCATCATTACCCCACATCACTTTATGCCCATCATTGATTTCATCTGAAGCTGATTTAATCATATTTTCAGTAAACTCTATTGTTTTTTCCAGTGTTGTAAAAGCCTCATAGTATTCCAGCATTGTAAATTCTGGGTTATGTCTTGTAGAAAGACCTTCGTTTCTAAAGCTTCTATTTATCTCAAAAACGCGCTCAAAACCACCAACAAGCAACCTTTTTAAATATAACTCTGGAGCTATTCTTAAAAATAACTCTCTATCTAATGCATTGTGTTTAGTTACAAAGGGCCTTGCAACAGCCCCTCCAGGGATTGGATGCATCATAGGAGTTTCTACCTCAATAAAATCTCTATTTTTTAAAGAATTTCTTACAGATTCAATAATCTTGGTTCTATTAATAAAAACTTCTTTAGAATCCTCATTACTCATTAAATCTAAGTATCTTTGCCTGTATCTGGTCTCGATATCTGAAAGGCCTTTAAATTTGTCAGGCATAGGTCTAATAGACTTTGTAATTAAAATAACATCACTAGCCTCGATCGTAAGTTCATCAGTTCGAGTTTTAAATAATTTACCCTTCACACCGATAATATCGCCAAGATCCCAGGTTTTGAAATCTTCATAAAGTTCTAAGGGAACTGTATTCTTACTTACATATATTTGGATATCTCCACTAGAGTCTCTTATTGTTGCAAAACTTGCATTGCCCATAACACGCATAAGAACTACTCTGCCAGCAACTGAAATATTTTCTATGTTTTTTTCTACCAACTCTTCTTTAGTAAAAGTGCTATTTTGAGAGTGAATATCTGAAGCATAGTTTTCTTTTAAAAAATTATTTACATATGCTTTTTTATTATTTCTAAGGACTTCAAGCTTTTTTCTTCTTTCCTCAATGATTCCCTCTTCGCCACCTATATTTTCTTCTGACATTTAAACTCCTGCTTTTAAACTTGTTTTCATAAACTCATCAAGATCGCCATTGAGAACTGCTGATGTATTTCCCGTTTCATAACCCGTTCTTAAATCTTTTATTCGTGATTGGTCGAGAACATAAGATCGAATCTGGCTTCCCCATCCTATATCTGACTTACTTTCCTCAAGTGTTTGTCTCTCTTCATTCTGTTTTTGTAATTCTAACTCGTATAGCTTTGATTTTAATTGTTTAAGTGCACTTTCTTTATTTTTATGTTGCGATCTTCCACTTTGACACTGGGTTACAACGCCAGTTGGTATGTGAGTAAGCCTAACTGCCGAATCTGTTTTATTAACATGTTGTCCGCCAGCTCCAGACGCCCTATAGGTATCAATTCTAATATCTGCATTGTTAATATTAATTTCAATAGAATCATCAACTTCGGGTGATATAAAAACAGATGCAAAAGAGGTGTGACGCCTGCTACCAGAATCAAATGGTGATTTTCTTACCAGCCTATGAATGCCTGTTTCAGTTCTAAGCCAGCCATATGAGTGATCGCCGCTGACATGAAGAGTAGCTGACTTTATACCTGCAATTTCTCCGTGTGATATTTCTGTTATATCAATATCAAAACCTCTATTTTCTGCCCATTTGGAATACATTCTTAATAACATCTCCGCCCAATCTTGAGCTTCAGTCCCTCCAGAGCCAGACTGTATTTCTACATATGCTGATGCTGGATCCATTTTATTAGTAAACATTCTACTGAACTCTAAACTGGAAACAGCCTCTTCGAGCACTAAAAAATCCTTAGCTATTTCTTCTATTGATTTCATATCAGATTCACTTTCTGCAATTTCAAGAAATACCAAGCCATCAGATACTCTCTCTTCTACGGATTTAAAATTTACAAGTGATTTCTCTATTGCTGTTTTTTCTTTGCTAATTTTTTGCGATAGCTCAAGATCAGACCACACCTCTTCTTTTGAAAGATCAGCCTCGATCTGTTCAAGTCTTTGCTCTTTAGATGAAACATCAAAAATACCTTCCCTTATTTCATTTAACCGATTTTTTAAATTACTAAGACTTGATTTTAATTCTATGGAATCCATTTCTATTTATTATGCGAGTTTATAAATTCAAAAATTGCATCTTTAGATGCTGGAAAATTATATATTTTTTCTTTTTTATCAAAAATAACAGATAGAGAATCCGGAGTATCTTTTATTTTAAGACCTGCATTATGAATAACATCAGGAAATTTTGCAGGATGTGCTGTTGAGAGTATTACAGTTTTTCCTTCAAGCTTATCCTTAAGCTGCTCAACCGCCTTAGAGGCAACAGCTGTATGAGGATCCATTAAGTAATTGAAATCAGTATATGAGTCTTTCATAGCGTTAACAGTAGAAAAATCATCAACACAATAACTTAAAAATAAGTCTTTTGATTTATTCCACATACTATCTTCTATTTTTATAGGAATCTCTGGGAAATCTGAATAAAATTTCATACATGATTTAGCATTCCTATTAGTGTAAAAATCATAAACCAGTCTCTCAAAATTACTAGCAATACTAATATCCATACTTGGAGACACAGTCTCCGAGACTTTTTGCTTCGAGTAATCATTATTAGAAAAAAATCTATGTAGAATATTATTATCATTGACAGCAACTAAGATCTTATTTAATGGCATCCCCATTTTATGAGCAGAGTAACAAGCAAAAACATTACCAAAGTTTCCAGTTGGTACTGAAAAGTTTAGCGGTTCTTTAAATTCTGAAATTTTTAACGATGCGTAAAAATAGTAACAAATCTGGCCAATTATCCTAACCCAATTAATTGAATTTACTGCAAGAAGAAATTGATCATTTTTAAGAAATGGCCTTTCACTAAAGGCTTTTTTGACGATCGTCTGACAATCATCAAAGGTTCCATCAATTAATAAAGTATATACATTAGGGCTGTCTACCGTTGTCATCTGCCTTCTTTGAACGTCTGACATATTGCCTTCGGGTAATAAGATGAAGCTTTTAATAGAATCAAACCTTTTACATGCATCTATTGCGGCAGAACCGGTATCCCCTGAGGTGGCACCAAATACGATAGCTGTTTTATTCTGTCTATTTAATGACATATTAAAAAATGCGGCTGCAAGTTGAAGGCCAAAATCTTTAAACGCAGCGGTTGGGCCATGAAAAAGCTCTAAAATTGCATTTGATTCATCTAAATTTTGTATTTTTACTAAATTTTCTTCAGAGAAGTTATGCCATGTAGAGTTTAGGAGCTCAGTTACCTCTTCATCTGAGAAGGATGATTTGGTGAATTTTGGAACTATATAATTTGCAATATCGCTAAATGTTTTTAAAGTTCTCAAATGATCTAAGTCTACTTGAGGCCATTCATTTGGCATAAATAATCCACCATCATTTGCAAGACCTTGCATCAAAACTTCTTCAAAAGTCCTGTTATTATCTCCGCCTCTGGTGCTGTGGAATAACATTACTATTCAGCTTCTATTCTTATTGATCTTACTGCTTTGACTGAGTCTAACTCTAGTAACTCTTTTTGTAATTCAGCATGATCATGTTCCTTGAATGGGTCTGTAATTAAAATAATTGGTACAGAATTTTTGCCATGATCTTCTTTTTGAACTATTGACTCAATTCCAACTTTTTTTGATGCCAACATTGATGTTATTGAAGCCATTACACCAGGCTTATCTTCTGCTTCAAGATAAAAATAATATTGAAAAACTAAATCATTAAAATTATTTAATTTATATGTTGTTTTAACTTTTTGACTCTCATCAGATGAGACATCAGGGCAGTTAGATAAATGCACTAAGTCAGATATGAGACCAGAAGCAGTTGATTCTTGGCCTGCTCCAGAACCAGCAATATGAATTTTGCCAATTAAATCTGTATCGATTTCCATTCCATTTCTAACACCCGTTAAGTTAGCTAAATGGGAGGACTTTCTAATAAGCGCCGGGTGCGCCCTAAGCTCTAAAGACTCATTTTCAAGTTTAGCCACCGCCAAATGTTTAATCGTATAACCCATATCACTTGCATATGTAAAATCACTTTTTTCAATGCTTGTTATACCTTCGATATAAAAATCTTCAGGCGGAAGGGGTGTGCCAAAAGCTATTGAAGATAAAATTCCAATTTTATGGGCAGCATCCATACCTTCAATATCAAATGCAGGATCTGGCTCTGCATAACCCTCTTTTTGAGCTAATTCTAACGTGGGTTTAAATTCACTTCCTTCTTCCATATTGGAGAGAATAAAATTAGAAGTTCCATTCAACATCCCTGATATTTTTGAAATATTGTTTGCAGCTAATTCTTCACTAAGAAGTTTTATTATTGGAGTACCTGCGCAGACAGCTGCTTCAAAAAGAACTTTAACCCCATTTTTATTTGCAGCGTTGAATATTTCATCTCCATGATGAAATATGACAGCCTTATTAGCAGTGATTACATGTTTTTTGTTGCTTATAGCCTTCAATATTAGCTCTCGGGCAACATCAACACCACCAATAAGCTCAACAATTACATCTACATCACAATCAACAACCTCAAATATGTCTCTCAATATTTTTGTATCTCCAGGATTGCATTTAGGATTGTCTCTTCTTGCACCAATGACTTTTACTTCAAAAGAACATCCAGAATTTGACTTGATTGCATCTGCATTATCATTAAGAGCCTTGAACATTCCAGTAGCAACATTACCCCATCCGCATATACCTATATTTAATGATTTCATTTTATTTCCATTGAAAAAAAGTTTTTAATCCCTCTAATTGCTTGTTTAATTCTATGCTCATTCTCAATTAATGAAAATCGAACATACTCATCTCCATTTATTCCAAATCCAGCCCCTGGAGACACAGCAACGTTAGCATTTTCTATTAGTAACTTACTAAATTCTAATGAGCCTAGATGAAGATATTTATCAGGAATCTTTGCCCAAACAAACATTGTAGCAAGTGGCTTTTGAACATCCCAGCCTATTCTGTTTAATCCATTGCAAAGCTCATCTCTTCTTGATTTGTACATGGAGCATATATCAATAACATCTTGATCACAGTCATTGAGAGCCTTGATAGCAGCAACTTGGATAGGAGTAAAAGTGCCATAATCCATATAGGATTTTATTTTAGTTAGCGCTTGAACTAATTTTTTATTGCCGCAACAAAACCCTACTCTCCATCCAGGCATGTTGTAAGATTTAGATAATGTAAAAAATTCAACTGCAATGTCTTTAGCTCCATCAACTTCAAGAATAGATGGCGCCTTATAGCCATCGAAAACAATGTCAGCATATGCCAAGTCGTGCACAATCCAGATATCATACTTTTTTCCAATTTCAACAATTTTCTTAAAAAAGTCCAGGCCGGCTGACTGTGTTGTTGGGTTAGAAGGAAAATTGATAATTATCATTTTAGGTTTTTTTATACCGTTTTGAATAGCTGATTCAATATCAACCAAAAAGCTGTCAAGATTTTCACACAAAGGTATTGAACGAAGGTTTGCACCAGCAATTACCACCCCATAAGAATGAATTGGGTATGTGGGTGATTGCACTAAGACATCATCATTATCTGAAAGAGTTGCAAGTGAGAGATGCGCAATACCCTCTTTTGATCCCATACAAGTAACAATTTCATTATTAACATCCAAATCAACTGAATATTTTCTTGAGTACCAATTACTTATAGCTTCTCTTAATTTTGGCAGGCCTGCTGATTGTGAATATCTATGAGTTGATGGGTTGCTAACAGCTTCAATTAATTTTTCAACAATTACACTAGGAGTAGCCTGATCTGGATTTCCCATTCCAAAATCAATAACATCCTCACCATTTGATCTTGCAATCTGTTTTAGCTTATTAATTTGAGCAAAAATATATGGAGGTAGCTTTTCTGCATTAGTAAAATGTTGATCTGGCATGATTTACGTTTTGATTTGTAAAAGCAATTCCTCAGGTGAAACATAGCCAGGAATTAAATCTCCATCTGGAGTTATTATTGCAGGGGTCCCATTGATGCCAAGCTTTTGTCCAATAATATAATGTCTTGCAATTGGCTGCTCATCACAAAATTCTAGATTCATCTTTTTGTCGTTTTTTAAGTCGGTCATGGCTTGCTTAGGATCTTTTGAGCACCATGCACCTACCATCTTTGTAAAAGTCTGAGTTCCAATACCTGATCTTGGGAAAGCTGCATATTTTATAGTTATGCCAGCTTGATTGTACTCATCAATTTGTGAATGAAGTTTTCTACAATAGCCGCAATCAACATCAGTAAAAACAGTTATTGAAAATAATTCATTACTTGATTTAAAGGTTATGAGCTCTTTTGATGGGATAGAATTTAGAATATCAGAACGTCTTCCTTTAATTTCTTCTTTTGTGATGTTTGTGATATCACTTGCACCAATTTTATACATATCACCATATATAAAAAAACTACCATCCTCTGAAACATATATAGGCTGAAGGTCGCCATAATAAACTTTATAGATCCCTTTGAAAGAAGATGGCTCTATGCTCTCAATACTTGCGTCAGGAGGTAAGATATTTTTTAAGTTAGATGCAATTAAAGCTTCATCTGAAAAAGCAAAGTTACTAAACAATATAAATATATATAACAAATTACGTATTTTCATTTTTAACCTCTAGGGTGATGTTTTTTAAGGATTTCACCTAATCTTTTTTTAGCAATGTGAGTATATATTTGCGTTGTTGATAAGTCACTATGTCCAAGCAAAATCTGAACAGATCTAAGGTCCGCACCTCTATTTAAAAGGTGTGTAGCAAATGCATGTCTAAGCGTGTGAGGTGAAATAGATTCTTTGAGATTCTCTTTTTTTAAATAAAGCTTAATTCTATTCCAAAAAGCACCACGAGTTATCTTCTTTCCTCTATTACTTAAAAAAATTTCATTGGAATTAATATCTTTTCTGTCTTGAAGATAGATATTTAGATGGTCTGCAGCTATCTCTCCATAAGGTATTAATCTTTCCTTTGAACCTTTACCCATTACTTTAGCTACCAGCCTGTTGCAATCAACATCTGTAATTTTTAGGTTTATCAATTCAGAAATTCTCATACCCGTTGCATACAGCATTTCAATCATGGCCCTATCTCTTCTTCCAATAAAACTATCAAGACTAGGACTTTTTAAAAGAAGCTCTACTTCTTTTTCAGACATAGATACAGGTAAATACTTTTCCTGCCTTACCATATCAATATCCTCAACTGGGGATAATAAAATATGTTTCTTTTTTAATAAAAATATGAAAAAAGACTTGATAGTTGATATTTTTCTATTAACTGAAGAGCTTTTTAAGCCACTTTTAAACAAATGAGCTATATATTGATTTATATTACTTTTAGTTGTTTTTGCGAGCGGTATATCAGGAGACTTTTCAACCCAAGCAGCAAATGAAGAAATATCATTTTTGTAAGATTGAACGGTGTTTTGTGAAAGCCCTTTTTCAATATATAAAGAATCTAAAAAGGATTCAATTAAATGATCCTTTTTGATATCTTTTGGCATTTACTTATCGAGTCTTTCTTTGATTCTTGCAGATTTACCTGATCTATCTCTTAGATAAAATAATTTTGCTTGACGAACATCGCCTTTTCTTTTGACTACAATAGAATCAATCATTGGGCTATGCGTTTGAAATGTTCTCTCAACTCCAATACCGCTAGAAATTTTTCTAACAATAAAAGATGCATTGAGGCCGCCTTGTTTAACACCCATTACAACACCCTCAAAAGCCTGGAGTCTTGTTCTGTCTCCTTCTTTAACCTTTACAGATACAACAACAGTATCACCAGGTCTAAATGAAGGAAGATCTGTTTTAATTTGTTTTTTTTCAAAATCACTAACAATTTGGGCAGGTGACCTTTCAACAGTTGATATGACAGGCGCTGTTTCTTCAGCTTCTTCAGCTACAAGTTCTTCAGCAGGAGCCTCTTCAGCTTCAACTTCTTCAGCAGGAGCCTCTTCAGCTACAACTTCTTCAGTTAAAGTCTCTTCGGTTACAGTTTCTTCGGTTACAGTTTCTTCAGAAGAATTAACTTCTTCTTCAGTGTTTACAATTTCTTTATCAGATTCATTCATTATATTTGCCTAAAAAGTGCTATAGGATATCCTTAGATTCCCAATCTTCCAAGAGTTTTTTTTGTTTATTTGTTAATTTTACATCATTTAATAGATCTGGTCTTCTTAAATAGGTTTGAATAAGAGATTTTTTACCTCTCCACTCCTCTATTTCTTGATGATTCCCTGATAATAAAATATCTGGAACACTTTTATTTTCAAATTTTTCAGGTCTTGTGTAAGTCGGTCCCTTAAGGAGACCATTAGAAAATGTATCTTTAGTAACTGAATCCTGATTTCCGATTGTGCCTGGAATATTTCTTGCAATTGCGTCTATTAAAATCATGGCAGCATACTCACCACCACTAATTATAAAATCACCAATTGAAATTTCTTCATCGACATATGAATCTACAAATCTTTGATCTACACCCTCATATCTTCCACAAATAAGAGTAATGTTGGATAAAGTTGATAATTCAATTACTTTATTTTGATTTAATTTTTGGCCTTGCGGGGAAAGATATATAACTTTTCCTAAATTATCTTTTGGAATGTCTTCAATAGATTTTTTTAGTGGCTCAGCCATCATAACCATTCCCTCACCACCACCATAGGGCTTAGAATCTATTTGACCATGCTTATTAACAGCATGCTTTCTAATATCAAAGCAGTTAATAAAGAAACTATCATCAAGACCTTTTGAAAGAACACCAGTTTGAAATATTTTAAAAATTTCAGGAAATATAGTTAAGACATTAAAATTCACTTTAGTAACTCTTATCCCAATCTACAAAAATTTCTTTATTAACTTTATCAATAGTTTTGATTGTCTTATCTTTTACAAATGGGATAAGTCTTGTCGTCTCGTCAA
>Ga0213869_10003455_pt1 | contig 10480 bp, 12 predicted proteins | sample PICome_10_FD_160083 | JGI IMG/M metagenome (GOLD analysis project Ga0213869, IMG submission 160083) | Coastal seawater microbial communities near Pivers Island, North Carolina, United States - PICO132 | ecosystem: Environmental > Aquatic > Marine > Coastal | place: USA: North Carolina...
CCGCAGGTCCTGTGAAAGCGTTCGTGCCATCCATGCTGGCCTCCTGTCACCAGCAGACAGCGTGAATCACATCAGCGCAGCGAAGGGAACCCCTGCCGATTCAGTTCGTGTGGAAACCGCTCTAAACGATGCTGCTGTCAACAAGAACATGACGATCGCGGAGGCACGAGCATGGCTCAAGGATGCGACCCTGGACGCATACGAGTTATCACCGTTACTGATCGATGAAATACGCCGCGTCGCACGCTGATACCGGGCGAGTTCCAAGATGGGTCCTCCAACTACCGGGGAGCTCCAAGACAAGATGACGCCCCTGGTGAAGCCGGTCGCAGCTCACGGAGAAGTGATCGATCTAACCGGGCCTTACCGGCTCGAAAGGTTGGCTGAACAAACGGCCGTTCTTATCTCGCGCTACCAATGACTGAGTGTCAGCAGAGGACCCATTAAGTAGACCATAAACAGGAGAATGGATGCAGCCAAGCGCCCCGGCGGCGCTTACCCGAATTCAGCGCCCGTCCGGGCGGTCGGTGGACCGTTCAATTCAGTCCGGCAAGCCGTTCCGCGGTGCGCGCGGTATCGACGAACTTCGCAAGATAATCCTGTAGGACCGCCGATTTATACTGGAGGATGTAGCGCGGGTGTTCAACTACCAGCACATGCGAGAAGATCCCGAGCTGGTGGTTCAGAGCGTTCAGGACCTTGCTGTTCTCGCCAGATCCAATGATGACCAGCACGTTGCGATGCCCAATCTCGGACTGCCGCCGAATCTGATCGGGGATCGACGCCATGACCTCTTTGGGAAGATCCTTGTCGTAGTAATTACAATATTTGTCTTTTTTCAAGATCGAAAGCGGATAGGCCGCGCCAGCATAATGTCGGGCATAAAAAGGCTTAGCTCCTCCATAGGCGTCGATGAACTGGTAGAAGAAGTCGGCAGTTAATTCCCGGCTCTTGCTAAAGTCGTTCACGATGCCGCACTTCTCGAGCAAGGCAAAGCCGTCTGTATAGGGCACACCGGTCGAGGTCGGGCGAACTCGGCTCGGGTTGATGCCGAGCCAGAAGACACGGCTCTGGTCGTCATTATAATATGCGCTGCAGAACGCCGCCATCGCCTGGCGGCGTTGATCATCGGCAATCGGAGACAACAGTGCAACTTCGGGGGTCGCCCAGCGAAAACGCTCGAGTGATTCATAGAATTCCATAACCCTGGATCCGAAAGTCGAAGTCATGCCATAATCCTTGGTGTACTCGGTCTTTTGCGCTAGTCGCTCCAACTATTGGCGAGGGATGCCCGCAATGGATGAGTTGGTCAAGGAAGAGCAGCGAGGCTTCTTCAAAAGCAATCGCGCCGGATGCGCCTTCGCGGCTTTCGCGGCGAAGGACCCCGTCAAATATGGGTGGCGATCGCACGTCGTCCCGGTCAGCCCCGATGCGATCAGCGTTCAACTGCGCGATGCTATCGACAGCCCCGATACGCAGGCGCTGTCGCTGATCTTCCCGTCCGTGCGGAGCGCAAACGATGTGCTTGAGCTAGCGGGCGCCTGCCTGGAGACGGGTCTCTTCCATGACGAGGGATTCGACCGCGAATCCCTGAAGTTCATCAGGCTGCGCGCGCGTATCGAGGAGAACGTGTCGTGGGTGACGGGCTTCGGCCCGTTCGATTTCCTGCCGCTGACACGTCGAGCACCACATTGCGAGCTGACAATCCGTGTGAAGCCACGACCGGATTACGACTGGCATTTTAAACCGCCTATCGACGGCATCATTCATCTGGCCGATCTCGACATGATGGGGCTCAGCGACAAGAAGCTAATGCGGCTCTGGCAGGTCTCTTTTCAAAAGACTCGGAAAATCCTCGGCCATGTCCCCGATGAGGAGAGCGCGGCAAAGACCACTTTCGTGATCCCGATCTAGCGCGGCGCCTAGGGATATTTCTGGTTTAGGAAGGTCAGGATGCTTTCGGTCGAGATCGACAGCTCCTCGGCCAGCTTGAGGGCATTCACCAGCGAATTCGCGACGATTTTCGTTGCCTCTCCCAAATCCGGGTGCGCGCCGTGGTCCATCTTCTCGGCGAGCGCAGCGAGCTGACCCGAGGTCTTCGAAAAGTGAAGCGCCGAATGCTTAACGCAGAACGCGATGACACTATCGGCCTCAGGGAGCGAAGGATATTGCATCTTAGTGACTGGCAAAGCTTCGGCGACGAAAGAGCGGAGTTCGTCGATCCGGTGTGTAGCGGCAACGCTCGTCAAGTCTCTCTCACTCCATAGGTCATGCATGATTCTGCTGCCTACTCAGTTGCCGACGATTTAGCGAGGATACATTGGGAGTATGCCCTTAACAAGATAGCCGCTGCCGTTTGCGGCATTCCGAGGCCTGCCTGCCGCATCGATATATCAGAGGACCACGCTTCGCATTGGTTGTCAGTGCAATTCTGCGTTGGGGATGCATGCTAGATTGTGAGATGCAGGCAGACGCCAACAGGTTGCTGAAAGCCGATGGTAGCAAAGCCCCAACGTTACCTCTTGAATGGGCCTGTCAAATGCGTTCATGAACGGCAGCTTATGCGGACGATATGCCCCGTAGCCGACTGTCGCCAAAGTCCCAATCTTTGCCATAATTCAGACCAACAACGCCATCGTTGTCAAAATCCGGCTACCAAACTGGCCGCGATTCCGACCACGAGCGAAGATGCCAGCCACAGTGCCCCTGCACGATGGTTCGACGGTGGACTGTCCGGCTAACGCTTGTTGCGGTTGATCAGCTGACGCAGGCTTTCGACCGGGATTAGGGTAGCTGATCCGATCTTGACGATCTCGATATCGCCTGACTGGATCAGTTCGTATAGCTTCGATCGCCCGATCCCTGTCATTCTGATCGCAGCCGGTATACGAACCGTCAGGGGTTCGACCTGGCTGCTGTTGGAAACAGTTTGCGTTTCGTCCTTGGTATCGAGCGACAATCCCCGCCGCGTCCTGATCACATGTACCATGATGATATTCCTCGATGCTGGAGATGTCAGGCAGGATCGGCCGGTCTGCTGAGTTCGCCCGGCCTGCTGAATGAGTTGATGCTGATCCCGATAAGCGGCAGAGGCGCACGCGGGCGTTTGTCTCGATCACCATCTGGTGCGCGGCTGGAAAGAGTCAGCATGTCTTCCACAGCGTCGACCGGATCGCCTGCTTCGGCAGCGTTTGACCTATCGACGTTGCCGATGCCCGATTCAGGTTCATCCTTTTGCGTATCGTCAAACTTGACCGCCGGAGTGCGACGTTCGGCAGATGCCGTTGCAACCCTCTCCACCTTGAGGTTGCGATCCGTGAACCGCATGAACGGCAGATCGCGACCGAACGCGAGATAGCCAGTAAGGTTGGGCAGGTGCATGACCTGCCTCGGCATCACCAGCGGCCGGGTTATCTGCACACGTGACAGGTGCCCCCCATCACGCATGTCGTTGAAGCCATGGGTCAGGCCGTCATCGGGTTTGATCTGCTCAACCAGCCCCGAATTCCCCCGGCCCCAAGAGCCGTGCGTTTGGTTGCAGAAGATGCTCATTAGCGCACCATCGTCGGGCGCGCGCAGAACCCTTTCGTGACGCAGAGGGCGAGCATCGTCAATGCCCTTCTGGAGGATGTCAGACCCTCTGTTCTGATCGAGCCCGTCAATATGGCGAAGACCTGCACGAGGGTCGCCTGCACTTCATCAGAGCGATCATGATAGCCGCGGGCATCGTTTCGCTCGAAGCGATGGAGGATCTCGCAGACATATTCGGGAAAGCTGATCCGCGCCGATTTAGCGCGAGCGGCAAGAGGCTCGTAAAGAGCATCTTTCAATCTGATATTGATCCTGGGCAAGCGCCGAACTCCTGTTCGTTGCCTGTCCAGATGGGGTGAAGCACGACTATTATACGCCGATTTTCAGGTGATCTCAACGCTTTAGGATGAGGAAGCGCGGCACCGACATGGTGCCAAAGTTTATCAGATACTTAGGTCTGTATTGCCTTCAAAATGGTGACCATCTGGTGCCAGCCCGCGATCAGAATGCTGACATTGGCACCGGCTGGCACCTGGCTGAAACCCGCAGAAACCCTGACGATTCGCGCCCGCAGCACCCGTGCGTACGGTGCATTACAACTTACGCCTTAGGCGTGCGTCGTCATTTCGCATGAGCCCTGCGAATGCGCCCGCCCGAATCGGTCGAAGGGCGGCCCTATATCGTGCTGGATCAAGGATCAGTGCTTTGGGCAAATCGATCAGCCTCTGGGAATGACAAATTGACCGGAGCGCTACACAGCCCGCCCCATGAAGGAGATGGCATAACGCTCTCTGTGCGCACCTACAGCATATCGATCGATCGCAACTGGCAGGTGTTCTATGAAGCGATCTGGCAACCGGAAATATTCCCTAAATGGGCGCCGGCCTCACTGAGTCCGATCTTCGTCAGGGTGGGACCGGATGGCCTGCCGATGGTCCCGATGGTCCCGAAGGCCCGATCACGATCCGCTTCACGCCCCATAATGACCATGGGGTGATGGACCATTTCGTCGGGACAGGGGACGGGCAGGAGGTCCATGTTCCACTGCGCGTTATCGCCAATGGCGAGGGCGCGGAGGTCATGCTGACACTGTTTCGTCAGCCTGGCATGACCGACGAGGATTTCGCGCGCGACGCCAAATGGATCACCCGCGATCTGCGGGCGCTCAAGACCTATGTGATGGGCTGAGCGCGGTTTCCAGTTCCGCAATCCGGGCGGTGCAGAGCTCGCGAACCAGCGTCTGCAACATCGCGACCCGTTCGGCGAGCCAGCCCAGTTCGTCCGCGCTGATGACATATTCCCGGGAATAGCGCGCCTTGATATAGGCCTCCCGCAACAGATTATAGGCGCGCTTCTCGAACTTGCTTTCGGTTGGCCAGACCGAACGGAGCCGGGGTTCCAGCTGCTCGGTCAGCGCCCGCAATCGGTTCAGATTATGGGTCTTGGGGGAATAAAGGGTACGCACCAGAAAGATGCAGTGATAGAGGCGCTCCGTGGCTTGGTGCAATTCGAACGCCGCCTTGCTCAGCCACCCTCGTCTCGTTGCGTCGTCAGCATGAACGTTGAACTGTTCGGCGCTTTCGAACCATTCCTCAAAATAGTCCCGCGTCTCCCGCAACGCCTCATCTGACGATAGCTGTTTCGGTTCGACGAACGGATGGCCGGGTTCCTCATGGAGGAGGATGCCGTCCCTGAGGATGTCCATGAAGAAGTAGCGCCCGAGCCGCAGCTTCTCATTCACATCGTCCAGACTGTGATAGACGAGACTGACCTGGGTGCGCAGCGCCTTGCCCTCGGTCAGCTCCTCCAGCAGCCGGTCCTCGGTCTTCGCCCAGAATTCCGTAATGTCGGTGAGGTCCTCATGATCGACCACCACCAAGATGTCATAGTCGGAGAAATAGCGCCCAACCGGATCCTCGACCCAGTCGCCGCGCGCATAGCTGCCGAACAGGATGATCTTGAGGATATGGCCATTGCGGAAACGCGGCTGGGTGCGGTGCTTGATGGCACGCGCGAAGCCCTCGCGGATGATCTCGACGACATGCGCCAGCTCCCGCCGCTTGGCGGCGGGCAAATTTACGGCAGGGTCGTCCAGCTCTCTCATGATGCCGCGCAGAATCGCGGCAAATCATCGCCTTGCCAAGCCCTGAAAGCCGGCAAGGCGATTTAGCGTCTATCGCATCTCTCGGACGATGGTCCGGATGGCCTCGAGCATATGCTGCTGCACCTGCTCGAGCGTCATGCCCTCCTGTCGGGCGATCTCGGCATAGGTCATCCCCTCCACCCGGTTGCAGAGAAACACCTGAAGCGCCTCGGGAGAAAGTTTTTGCAGCGCCGCTGCCGTCTTGGCCAGCTGTTCGGGATCATGGTCAGTCATGATCTTCTCCCCCCTCACCAAGATATGCGAGCAGATAATCGGCAGCCTTGCTGGCCTGACTGGCGGCGCGGAAGATCGCCTTGCTGTCCTCGCGCAGAACGGACAGCCATGCGCCCAGATAGTCCGCATGGCGCACGGTCGGCACGATGCCCAATTCCGCGCAAAGGAACGCGCTGGCCATCTCCGCGACCAGCTCTTCCCGCGCATAGGCAGGACTGCCAAAGCCGGTATCGGGGAGGCGATCCAGTCGCGATCGGTGTCCACTCCAATGCCCTAGCTCATGCAGGACCGTGCGAAACCAGTTGATTGGCTCATGGAAATGTTCGGGTCGGGGCACACGGATGTAATCGTCCTGCGGCGCATAATAGGCTTCCCCGCCGCCGATCCGGATATCAGCGCCGGTCGCGCCGATCAGCGCGTTTGCGCGGGGTATGATGAGCGCCTTGTTCCATGTCGTGACCGACGAAGATCCCGCATCCTCCAGCCCCTCGCACTGGTCGAGGTTGAAGACGGTAAAGCGCTTGAGAAATGCAATCTGGCGCGGCTCGCCATCCGGCCCGGCCTCGACAGTGTCGCATTCCCTAGGCGTGAACCGGTCGGCATAGCAGACGGTCGTGCCCTGCTCCCCCTTGCGGACATTGCCGCCCAGTGCCTGCGCCTGCCGGTAGGTGAGCCAGCGCTGCGAGCCATAGCCCTGCTCGAACAGCCGGTGCCACAGGATCAGGACATTGATCCCCGAATAGCGCCTGCCGGTCCCCGCATTGCGGGGCAGACCCAAGGCCGCATTGCCATCATCCCATGGCCGCACCCATGGGAGGGTGCCTTCCTCGATCTGCGCGACGATCCGGTCGGTCACTTCGCTGTAGAGGCTCGCGCCCGTGCGACTGGTCTTGTCCTGATATCCCATGTCCTTTCTCCTTCCCGCATCGCACCGGCCGCCGGAGTGGCGGGGGTGGGCGGCAGGAGCGAACCGGCAGGCCCACCGACCGAGGCGGGCAGCACCCAAGGGGCCGCAACGATAGTGGAGGAGTCGGGGCATGGCCCCGACTTGCGGCTCGCCGCGGTGGGACTAGAGGGTAGCGACGCCCACCCCCGCCGCGCCGACAGGCCGATCAGACCATGACCAGACGCCATCGCGCCAATTGCGCGGTGTCCGCAGTCAGACCCTTCGCGCTGCATTTTGCAGCGCTCCGCATTCCCGAGACTTTCTCGCAAGCACCCACGCCGGGCGGCGAAGCCGACCGGCGCGAAAATCCGAAGGTTGCGTCCGCCCTCAAGAGAGGATGTCAGGCGGCGAGCTACCGCCGCCTGCAAGACATGGGATCAGGCTGCGTGCTGGACCGGTTCCTCCTCGCTGGCGATCACGCCCGCCTCGTTGGCGTCTGCCGCTGCCGGTTCTGGCTCCGCTCCGTCCAGCGGCTCAAGCAGCGGTGCTACCGCCTCCCACCGCTCGACGCTGCCGACGCCGCCCCGGTCGGTATAGGTGGACGGTGGAAAGGCCATCCAGCGCGGTACCCAGCCATCCCGCTTTTCCCAACCATTGGTTCCAGCAAGGCAGTCCCGAACGATCTGACGCTGCACCCTCGCGGTCGCCCCGACATGAGCGGATGCCGCTTCCGGCCCCGCCACATCGGCAAGGATATGCCTCATTACCTCCCGGTCGCGGACAAGGTCGAGCAGGACGTCGTCGGCCTGCCAGCAGGACGCCATATCCACCTCAAGCTGGACGCCCAGCAGTTCGATCAGCGCCGACCCAGCTTCCAGCGTCTCGCCCATGACGATAGCGAGGATACCCAGCACCATGGCGTCATCAAGATCGAGCAGCCGCAGATAGAGCGGGATCAGCTCCCGATCATAGGCATGGCCGGTGACGGTCGGCGTGTCAGGATCAAGGCCCAGCAGATCGATCGCGATCCGCCGCTCCTTGTCAAACTCTGCCTCTGATGCGCAATTCTCGACGCTCTCGCTGATTGCGTCGGTCGCGCCCCGCTGTGACATGACATCCACCCGCCACAGCGATGACCCGGCAATGGCATGGGCGACCATCAGCCGCAGGGCGATGGCGGGTGCAGCCCCGACCTTAGCTCGCACGGCAGCATGGCGATGCAGATCGACATAGCTAGCCAGTGGTGCGGACAATTCGGGCCGAACCGCCTTCTCGACGCTGCCGCCCTGTTCCAGCCTGCGCGCTTCCTTGAGGGTCACATAGCCCTCATGAAAACTGACGTCGCCGCCATGGCCCATGGTCACATAGACGCGCCCACCCTTGGCCTTCGGACAGCGCTCATGCTCCCATGAATGAAAGGCCTCGCCACGCGCCATGACGGCAACATCCTGCCATCCGGCATCGCGCAGAGCCTCGACCTTTTCGGCAATCGCCGCCTCCTGCATCTGCCAGAACAGGTCGGCATCGGCGAAGTAGCTGTGATCGCCGAACAGGTCCGCCACGATCCCACCCTTGTAATCGGCCGGATCGAACAATGCCTTGTCGGTCGGAATGGCACTGCCGCCCAGCAACCATGATTTGACATGATGCCCCATAGGCGGCCGGACGGCCTCGTCATCGAGCAGCGCCAGCCATTCGCGCTGCCGCGCCTTCGACGCCAAGGTCAGATGCCGCACGGTGACGGCGTCGATCGTATCGCTGCGATAGAGATTACGGATACGGGGCAGAAGATTGCCCAGCGCCAGCGTCCGCTTCACCTGCAAGGCAGTGAGGCCGAAGGTCAGCGAGATATCCTCCGGTGACCGGCCTTCCTTGACCAGCCGGGTGAAGGTTTCCCAGCGCGTCACCTCGTCTGGATCGAGCCGGGCGATATTCTCGATCAACGAGGCCTCCAGCGCCGCCGCGTCGTCCCCCGCTTCCATGATCGCGCAGGGCAGCGGTTCGACGCTCCCTTCCTCCTGCGCCACGATCAGCGCGGCATGATAGCGGCGCTTGCCCGCGACAATCTCATAGATGGTGGGCGATCCATTCTGTCTCACGATCAGCGGCACCAGCACGCCCCGCGCCCGAACGGACGGCAGGATGTTGGTGAGGTCCGGCGCTTTCTTCACCCCCCGCATGTTCGCAGGCGAGATCGAGAGGCAGGCAATGTCGATATGCTTGAGTTCCATCTTCCTTACTCCTCTTGCACACACCGGCCCCGGAAAGCGGGGTGGGCGGCAAGAGCGCACCGGCAGGCCCGGCAAAGCGGAGGGCTGCATCCGAACGGACCGGAACAAAGTGAAGGAGCCGCGCCACCGGCCGGCTTGCCGCCCGCCGCGACGGGCCTAGAGGAAAGCGACGCCCACACCGCTTGGCCGGGACCGGCCGACGCCATCGCGCCCAGCGATGTCCGCATCCGATCCCCTCGGATCGCGCGTCAGTGATCGTCACCCGGCAGGGCCGAGACAAGCATAGCGCAGGCTCGGTGGCGCGCAGCGGCATAGAGCGCGCTCGGAAGGGGACGCTGAGTGATCTGCTTTCCTGATCTTGAATGCAACACGACGGAACGAAACCGCTTACAGTTATTTCACTCATTACACTTATTGCGTTTATCGAACGAAATCCCTATATGCATATCATCCACCCCAAGCCCATTGGAGACTGACATGAGCGAGCAAGCGCTTTCCGAGCGGCCGCCTACGGAAAACGAGGTCCGCGCGGCCTCTGAAGCCGCACGTCTTCTGGCCAAGGCCCTGACCCCAGCTGGTTTGCCGATCAGCGTCGAGAAAAATGGCGATCAGTTCCAGCTCGAGCTACCTGCTCCGCTTGGACAGCTCATGCTCGACGTCCTGACGCATGTCGGACGCGGAGAGATGATCACCCTCGTTCCTTATGGCGCCGAGCTGACCACCAAGGAGGCCGCCGATCTTCTGAACGTCTCGCGCCCCTTCCTCGTGAAGCTGCTCGACGAAGGGGTGATCGGCCATCACAAGGTCGGCTCTCATCGCAGGATACGCGCCAGCGAACTCCTGGCCTACAAAGCCAAGAGGGATGAGGAACGCCGCGACGCGCTGACGGAGCTGCAGCGCCTTGGTCAGGAGTTTGACGCCGATTGAGCGATATAGCGGACCGCTTTGTCGTCATACTCGACGCCAATGTCCTTTATCCATTCAGGGTAAGGGACACCCTGCTTCGCTTTGCCGAAGCAGGGCTGTTCCGCGCACGCTGGTCGCCTACCATCATGGACGAGTGGACGCGCAACCTGCTCGCCAAGCGGCCGGATATGGAGCCCAGCATCCGATCACAAATTGCTGCGATGGAACGCGCTTTCCCGGAGAGCTGCGTCAGCGGCGCGGAAGGCCTCATCCCTGCGCTCAAGCTTCCCGACGCCAATGATCGCCATGTGCTGGCGACAGCCATCCGGGCAGGCGCCGAACATATCGTCACCGAGAACCTCAAGGATTTCCCGGATGAGGCGCTCGCGCCCTTCGGCATCACAGCCGTCACGCCCGATGATTTTCTGAGCAGCACTTTCGAGCTTTATCCGGGCGAAGCCCTGTCTACCCTGCGCGCTATGCGGCGAGACTATGGAAACCCGCCATTTTCACCGGGCGAATTCATCTTCGAGCTTCAGCGCAAAGGCC
>Ga0213869_10003470_pt1 | contig 10461 bp, 19 predicted proteins | sample PICome_10_FD_160083 | JGI IMG/M metagenome (GOLD analysis project Ga0213869, IMG submission 160083) | Coastal seawater microbial communities near Pivers Island, North Carolina, United States - PICO132 | ecosystem: Environmental > Aquatic > Marine > Coastal | place: USA: North Carolina...
TGGATAGGGGAATGTACTTGTCTGCTCTGTAGCGTTAATTTTCATTTTATTTGATTTAATTAAATTTTTATAAGTTTGTCTATCAACTTTATAGCCGTAAGACTTTTGAAGTTCTATTTCCTTTGCGGATATAATTTCTATATCGTCGCTTGTAAATAAAACTTCATACTCTTCTGGTGCATATCCTTGTTGCTCCGTAACTCTTTTATTAAGATTACGTGTAACTCCAATTTTTTTACCAGGAATGTGATAAATGTTGTACATATTTTTAGTTTATTTGCCAACACTCAGCTCTGCTTTTATAGCAGGATAAGGATTGTATTTGATTAAATTTATTTCATTATGTTTAGGTATTTCTAAAGAAACATCTAAACCTTTATCTAATTTAAGTTTTGGTAATACTCTTTTAGACCTGTTTATATATACATTTGCTTGTTCTAAGTGATTGTTATACAAATGACAATCCCCAAGCTGTCCTATAAGCTTCCCGGGCTTCAAATTAGAGCCTTTAGCCAGCATTTCTAATAGTAAGCCATACATTGAAATATCGTACGGCAGACCAAGAAATATATCGACTGATCTTTGCTGCCACATTAAGTCCATAACACCGTTGTTTATGTATACTTGAAATCCATAATGACACGGGGGCAACACCATATCATTCATTTCGTGAGGCGCCCAAGCTGATAACATAATACGACGGCTATGCGGTGTATCACGTATAGCATTTACTACGTTTGCTAGTTGATCAACGCCATTAAAGTCTCGCCATTGTTTTCCATACACTGGGCCAAGTGTTTCATCTGTGCGGCCGGATCTTTCATAATCTGGTCTCCAGTATTTAACACCATTATCTTCTAAGTATTTTAGATCTGTTCTACCTTGTAATATCCAAAGCAATTCTGTCTTTACAGCTTTGAAGCTTATCCTTTTACCTGTGAGTATAGGGAAGCCAAGTGACATATCGTGCTTAATCGTTCTTCCGAAGACAGCTCTCGTCCCTGTCCCTGTTCGATCCTTCTTATCAGATCCGCCGTGGAGTACACCTCCCATAAGTGCTTTATATTCATTTTCTATGTTTATCATAATAATATTTACAAAATTCATAATATGATTTCCAAATCGCATGTCTGTCATATATACTTGGTGCCACATTAGGTTTTTCTCCACGTTGATATGGGCCAAGTGTTATAGTTATTCGCCAGTGATCTGGATCGTTCTGTATTCCCTGTGGTGCTATCCTTATATTGTTCCGTATGCAATACTCACAAGCTTCTCTTTCTTCTTTACTTGCAAGATATTTTGGCATTTTATAATTAGCACCTTTTCTGTATAAACTTTTCATTTATTCCCAAGGCATAGCCTCTTCAGTTAAATTTAATTGTTCGTGTGGTATAAAACATCCTGACTTTGGTTCCCATTTAAAATGAGCCTCAGCCCCATTTTCTCCTAAGTTTTGAAACTTAACTTTAAGAACTTTTGCTTTAACAGTCTTAGCTTCATAATCTCTATGAACTAATATACCGTGATAAGAAGCATCATACCATTCGCCACCACCTTTAATGTTATACATCGTAGGTTCTTCAATCTTACCATCTTGCGTCTTATACATTTTAGTAGGGTGAGCGACAATAAATACAAGCACATCATACTTCTTAGCAAATATTTCTATTTTAGTTAAGTATTCCATAGTATATCTATTAACATCTTCAGTCCTACAATCTACGTCTCTAACCTTGTTAAATGGATCTATAACTAAACATTTAATACCTTTACGTTTTACTAGCTCAGCACCTTTACGTAATACAGACTCTAATGTATAACGCTCCATATCAATATGGAAATAATTACTATTACAATGATCAGCTATCTGGTTCCATTTATCACCGTGTATATCTGAAGCTGATGGCATACCTTCCCAGGTTTTTCTCATCAACTTGTGAGCATGTAAATACGTTGGCGCATTTTCTGGCGATGCAAAAGCCGTCTTCCAACCGTAGTTACGATTATATCCGACAACCATTTGGTCCACGAAATCCGACTTACCCGAAGAGGGTATACCAGTGACAGTAATAAATTGACCGGTATAAGTACTAAAAATGTCATCAAAATTGGATAAGCCAACTTGGTATCCTTTCTTAAAGCCATTACGAACAAAGTCAGTAACCTCATCTTCAATATCTCTGAATGTCGTAACATTTTCAAGTGGTACGGGTCTTGCTCCAGTAATACGTTCTGATAACTTTTCTTTCCCATACTTGATTAAATATTCATTAGCATCTTTACAGTCATCAAACGTCGCTAAGTAACAAACCTCTGCTCCTAGTCTTCTGACTAATTCTGCTTGCAACGCTTGTCCAGCTTCATCTGAATCAACTGCTAATATTATCTTTTCTTTGTCTTCAAAATAATCAATACAATTGTCAAGATAATCTAAGTTATTACTATTTAGTGTTGCTCCGTTAGGAACTGATATTGCGTTAGGTATTCCAGCTTCGTGTAATGCTAATACATCCATTTCACCTTCTACTATAATACAATATTCATATCCTACTATACTGTTTATATTATAAAATACTTTCTCAGCTCCTTTATATAGTTTAAAGTTTTTTCTACCGTCTCTATATTTAATATTAATAAGCTGATCACCCATTATATAATTAAACTGAATTGTATTCTCGGCCTTGCCGGTTTGAGGCATATATTCAGAACCTTCAGTTACGTGTAATTCGTCTAAAGTTTTCTGTGATATACCTCTTGTTTTAAACCATTCATATACTTTAGATCCTAATTGCTCAGGGTCTGCAACATGCAACGCATTGGGCCTAACGTATTCTTTCTCGCTAGCACCCTTGCGTTGATATGTATGTAATTGAAATGATGTATTACAATTATGACAAGTACCAAGACCACGTTCCCAATCGTAAGAAGCACATTTTAATTTTTGCTTCTTGGGTTGTCTATCAGAAGAACATAAAGGACACGTCCCTTGTTTTTTACCTTCGTCAAGCTTATATTGATTGAACTCATCAATCAAGAATCCATTGATCTCTGTTGTCTGCATTAATTATATTGGTTTAAAATGGTAAATCATCTGCCGGTTGTGCTACCGGTTGAGCTTGTTGTGGTTGATCTGTTCTAGGTGCAGCAGCTACATTATCGCCATTTGTCCACACCACTTTTACATTTCCTAAATAAGTTTTAGCTACTTTAGCCTCACGCTCTTCTTTAGTTTGTTCAACAACAACTGGTCCTTGATTTCCATAATTGTCAACTTCGTCATTAATTGTAATTGTTATAGGTAAATACTTACCTTTTTTGCCCACGTAGATTTTATCTTTTGGGATTTCATTCAAGTTAATACTTGCTTTAATTATACTTGCCATATTAGTACGCGTTTATCTGATTAAACATTCTTGTTAATTGCTCTTTTGTAGCTCCAGTATTTCTTCTCATATTGTCTACTGCTTTAACATGATTTTGGTTAGTATAAAAATTATCTACACTTGTTTTCATTCCTGTTACTGTACAAATTTTTGTTTGGTTTTTTCTTGGTCTTGCCATAATTAATAATTAAAGGGTTTTGTTAATAAAAAATTGTTGTGGATCGAAATCCGGGTTTTTAAAGAATAGTTCATATGCTTCTATAGCTCGCTCGACTTTATCTCTACCGCTTTCCAAAAACTTTGGAGAACAATCAAATATACCTATCTGATGAGATGATTTATCTATAGCCATAAATACCAACTCGTAGCCAAATAACTTTTGGTAAATATAAGCCTGTGAATCGTAATTATATTTTCGTGCACTATACTGAAATTTTGAGATATCAGCCGTAGTTTTTAAATCAATAATTAATTTTTCACCGTGGTTTATTATGTCAGCTTTACCTTTCCACATATGTCCACCTATTTCTTCAATCCCAGGTTGTTCGTAAATTACACTTTCGCCTGTACCACGAATTAGATCTCTGCATATATCATTAGACATTATCTTGTCTACTAATAATTCAGTTTTATCTACTTCATGTTGCAATAAGCATATTTCACCACCTGAGATCTCTCTATACGCTTTTGTATTTCTAGTCGTAGCTTCTACAATCTTAAAGTTATTAAGCTTTTCAGGTTCTAGTATAGCTGTATGAAAATACCCGCCAATTAAAAATGCAGGTCTATTCTCTAGAGGTACACCTAGCGACAGAGGATTTGTTAACAGTGTAGAGATGTCAGAATTACTTAAAAACTTTTTACCGTAATTGCCGTAATAGTTTTTATCTTCTTTAAGCTTTTCTAACGCCTCTTTCTTGTTAGCTTTTTCCATTTTATAGAGTTTTCAATTTTGCCTCTACTTCTTTAGATAAGGCATACTTTGCTTTTATAGCTTCAATCTTACCTCCTGCTTTAACGTAATCCTTTGCTTTAGCAAATGCTGGATCTTTGTCTGATGTTAAGGTTGGCTTGTTAGCTCTCGGTGCATTACCGTGGTTGTTTGTTGCGTCACTATCTGCAGTGTCATCAATTAAAAATAAATTGCCTAGCGCATATTTTTTACCGTAAGAGGATGCACTACCGAATTTTTGAGGCATTTGCATACCCTTCTGGTTTAGGTCAACGCCTACAATTGCAGTAGCACGTATAGCATTTTCGCCATCGCAGATGATAGCAGTTGATTTGAGGATTGGAAATTCTTGATTGTCAATTATATCCTCCTCAATTCTTACTGATACTCCTAACTCTAAGAGAAAGGGTTTAGTTGCTTCTAGGATGTCTTCGGCTGATCTGAAGTTGTATTTGCCGAATGAATTAAATCTACTCTTCTTCGATTTAAATTTTGTCTGGATTTGGGCCAGCTTTTGGTTTATGGTCATAAGGTTTTGTTTGGTTTCTTATTATTATTATTACGTATTTTATTCATAAGTTAAAGGTAATCAATCACTTGGTTACTGTCGACGTTAGCGATTAAATGGTCGATTGCTTCTTTTTTAATCTGTGAAACTATAACAGTCGCGGTCGGAACTCTAAGCCCAATATAGTCTGCTATTTCTTTCGCTGAATGTTTATTGCAATCTAAACCATAGAATAATCTAACTACGTCATATTGTTTTGATGTTAAATGTTCTTGCATTAAACTAAGTAAATAAGTATTTAACAAAGCTATATTATATGGCTCAGACTTATCAGGTAATTGATAAGCAAAGTTATCCTCATCAGCCGGTGTTATATCATAACTTGAAAACATGCTATTGAAAAACAAAGCTACCATTTTATCATCCTTAGGGTTCTTACGTATTTCATTTAGCTTATGCTCTGGTATCTTAATATCACCTCTGTTAATGTCTATTGATCTTCTTATTGCTCCTTTAATTCTTTTACTTAGAAATGACTTTAATGTTTTTTCAATGTCCTCTGATTCGTTTAAAACATCCCAATCTAATCTGTCCACAGCTTTAGTTAATCCAGCTCCGCCTTCTTGCAATAGATCATTGATACTTAAAACTCCTGATGCTTGTTGCGTTGTTGAAAACTTACGAGCTAAATTTTCTACTAACGGTAGAAATTTAATTATAAGTTTATTTCTAGATAATTCGCTGTAGCCAATATCTTCATCAGGCATAGAAGACTTAACATCTTCTTTATACCTGATATAATTCTGTATATTATATTTTTTCATTACTCATTATAATTGCTGATTTAATAGTTCTTTTTCTCGTCTTAATTCATTTGTCATATTTCTATGCACTGTACGCGTTGAACAACCTAACATTATACTTATTAGTGATATAGTAATTTTTTGTTTGTTATCATTTAACATAAGCATGCTATCGTATATTTCAGCGGCTGATAATTTTTGTCTACCAACCATTTGTCCTACTATAGACAGCTTTTGTCTCATATCTAAACCGCAATAATCTTTAAATATAACCTTACGTAATTTATTTGGTGGAGGTTTTTCTAGATCTTGCATTGATACATCATATACCATGCTCTGCATCAATTGTTCTGATACTTTAAAAGTAACAAATCCATTTCTATTATCGCAAACGTATCGTGTTAATGCTGTAAAAGCATCTGCATCCATTTGGGGATTCAAGTACCATAATACATACAAGTGCCACTTCAATGATCTATATGTGGTTATCTTTGCTCTTGAGGCAAACAAGTTGTAACATTCGTGTGTACCGTCAGCGTAGAAATCCCCCCATGCAAATTGCTCTGTTGGTTTATCACTGATCGGATTACGTCTGTATATTACTCTATGTCTATTAAGATAATCTTTATTTCTTTCGTACTGTGACATTAGCCTGTTACTATTATTATTATACTACCTATCGTCCCTATATGGAAAGATATTTTAATCTTCTGTTGTATTTAAGAAAAAGCTGGCTTTTTATTTTTGCCATCTCATAGTTGTCTTCTATAACATATAATACTATACTGTTATGAAGCTCTGTGATTGCCTGTTCTAAAACTCTTTTGTGTTGCCGCTTTCTTCGGCTTTCTATAAGCTTTAATTTTATTGCTAATTCCATTGTAATTCGTGCTTATTAAGTGGTCTACTAATTTTTTGCTCATTTTTATTTGCTATTTTACATTTGTCTAATTCATAATAATTCCAGTATGCTTTAATGCTATCACCTTCAACTTTGTATTCGTCTGGCATACATTGAGGTGGTTCTTCGAAAGTACCTGTTGGTATTCCTGGAGGTGGGGTAGCTAAAATATCTTTGCATTTTGTAATTGTTAAGTGGGTTTTATTATATCTATTTGTATATTCTTTACCAAGTGCTAACATATGATTGTATAACCATAAGTATTGTGCTTTATTTGTTCTGCACCATATAGTTGACGGATGATTTAAATGCGCTTTTTTATATGGAACGTTGTCATTACCCAGTGCTATATGAGCCGTACAAAGCATTTGAGCTGATTCTAGAATCATTTTAACTTTATGCTTATCATAAAAGTAACTAGCTGAAACGGCTGGATCTCTGTCTAAATAAAATATATTCATCTGTATCGTTTATTGTTTAGTCTATTGTAATGTTTGTCTAATAAGAGGTTTGCTATCTCTTCGCTTATCATATTGTCGTTGTATAACTGCCATATTAATTTATTCATAGTTTCTGATTGCTTTAAATTGTGGGTGTCTGTAGCTATTAGCTTTAGTTCGTTCGAAATAAGTGAACGTCGCTGTTTGGCCAATATAGTTATGAATATTTTCTAACATATTAGCTAGCATTTTATAATTGAAACCTTTACCTGGAGGGCAGCCGAATTCTATACCGTCAGCATCGATCATTAAGAACTTGCCGAGTGTACCGGTACGTTTACCTTTGCCAGGCACATAGCCAACTATTGTCGCCTCAGTATCGTGGAAATCTTTAAACTTTTGTAAGTTATAAGAACGCTTACATTCATATGGTTTATCTAGACGCAATATAGAGCCCTCGTAGTCATTAGCTAGAAATTTGTTTTTGTGCATATATAAAGCATCAGAATAACTTGTTACTTCATAAGAAGGAACGTATTTAACACAGTAAGAATACATATCGCTAACAGCAAGTTGATTCATTCTATAAGAATAATTTTCGTTCATTATAGTTTCAATATAGTCATAACAATGAAATTGTACATATGCTGCGGATTCTGTTCTATCAGCGGCAGATGGCTTTTGTTTTCGAACTAATGATATTATTTTTTCGAAATCGTTGCGTAATTCGTGATTGTACAATTCGCCGTCAAGCACAATATCTGGGTGCTGATCGAAGAATGGTTTTAGGTTTTCAAGAATGTGATGAATATTTAGCCAGGGTTTGTTGTTACGAGAGAACGCGACAATATCACCGGATTCATTTTGTTTGATTACACAGCGTACGCCGTCTAGTTTTGGTTGCATAAATACTTTCTCGGACCAGTCGATTGGTTTAGCATCTACTTTGTATGCGAGCATTGGTTTGATCATATTATTTAAATTTATTTAATTGGTTTTCTATTTTTATTATTTTCTTTTTTAATTTATCGCATTTAGAATAGTCTTCTTGTTGCAAGTTATAGTCTAATTCAGTCATAGCTTTCGCTAAGTCAGCCAATAATTGCTGCTCTTCGTCAACAGGACCGTCGAATGCGGAACTGCTATAAACATTTACAGCTTGATCTTCCATAAACGCGATGAGTCTAGAGGCTATTCTATCTGCGATATAATTCATTTCTTGTTCGTTCATATATATTATCGTTATTGATCCGTGTCAAGTTCGTAGCCTTCGTCTTGTAATTCGTCGATAGCTTGTTCGTGATGGCGTTCGCATAAATATACGTACAATTCTTGCACTGCATCATCAATGAAATCTTGATATAGATCGTCAACGTACACAACACCGCTGTCACGTATAGCATCTTGAAGGTGACCGCTTAATTCGCTTTCATAGTAATTAACATTTTCATTTACACAAATGTTTCTAGTGTCATGAGTTGTTATATAAACGCTGTAGCCGTCGGCTGTTGATTCTTCGTATATATAATAATCACAATTTTCATTCCACTGATCAGTTAGCTCAGTGTCATAATAATCAAGTATTATTTTTCTAATATGTTCTTCGTCGTGTGATTCAACTTCGCCAAAGCCATAGCTTATCATTTTTTCTTCGATAAGTTCGTCAGTTATTTTTTTCATTTTATTTTATTTATTACTTTGTTTATTGTGTGTATAAGTTCAACTGGATCTTCTACAACGTCATTATAATACTCTTCTATTAGCCATTTGATTTCTTTTAATTTTTCATCAGCTATTTCTAGTGCTATTTTTTCGTCGATTTTTACATGAACGCTAGGATTCTTAGTCCACCAGCCTTCTTCGTTTAGTTCGTGCCATTTAGTTACTGAGTCACTCATTATTTTAAGAATGAATCACCGTACATAAAACCGAAAGCAGATACTTGCGATGTAGATTGACCAGTGTAGGTTACTAAATCTTTTACGTTGTCAACAGTTAAGTCTGACCAATATGATTTAGAAAGTAAGACATATTTTAATCTCATAGCGGTACTGTACTTCACGCTTGATGAGTCGAGTTCTGTTTGTAACTCTGGTTTAAGGTTTTCGTATATAGTCATATTATTAATTTATTATATTATCGATTAATGTTCGTATTGTTGTTGTATTTGTAAATCTTTATTTATATGTTCTGCTAATTCTCTGAAATCAACTTGAGCAATGAAAGATCTTGCGTAACTTTCCATAAGACCCATATCACCGGAATGATCGAATACAACATGCTCTACATACTCTTCAATAAAGTCATAAGTTACTGGGAATTCCCAATCACCGTCTGCTACTATTTCACTATTAATTTTCCAAGTGGCATAATTTGACCACCCATTACATTTTTTATCACTCATATTATTTAATTTTGGTGCGCAGGAAGGATTCGAACCTTCGACCTCGAGTTTATGAGACTCGCGAGATAACCATCTTCTCCACCGCGCAATAAGTTACCCAGACATTTTCTAGTGTCACGGTTATCCATCCGATGGGAGTTCGACATTTGTCTATACTTTTGTATCTCCATATCACACACGTTATTTATTCGCTGAGTATTATATTAAGAGAGGTGTGCCCACGAAGTACTTCGTTTACGTAAATCCGCCGTTGTTTGTTGGACAAGTATATCTCTGCATATCTGCCACCCCTCTGTTAGTGGAAGTGGGCGGAATCGAACCGCCGTTTAAGTTAGTGTGACTTTCGCCTCCTATTTCTTAGCTTACCTTATCACTCCCGTTAGTAGCTAGCTATTCACTTATGTGACTAAGCATTGGTATTTTAAATTGTACCGCTTATTCCTAATTAAGCTACTCGTCTAGCTACTTGCGTCGCCAAGCACGATGCACTGATGCACTTACTTCTTGACTAACTATTTGTATTTCAAGCACTTGCTTGTTAGCGATGATCGGTACATAACTATAGTCTTGAACTGTGCTACAAGGAACACAAGTTTTATATCCATAACCTAGTCTTATTGGGTGTACTTTTTCGCCGCATTTACAATACATATTATTTATTTTATTATTACATTTATATTATCGATATGTATTCGTATTTGTTTTGTATTTAATACATATCTTGTTGCCACTTTGGTATATTGGAATTATATCTAATCCAATACTCTCGCTCTATTGCCTCGATTTCCATTAGTTTAATCTTGTGATGACTAAACTTTCGCTTGTTTCTTGATTTCTTCATACATTTTTTCAATTGCTAGATACATTACATGGGCATGTAGGTCGTTGTAAGAATCACCTTCAACGTGAAACTCTGCTATTTGCCAGTGAATACTGTCATACATTAATTCTTTAGTGACGTCAGCAATACCTTGTGCTACTTCGTCGATTTCTTTCATTTTACTCATCGTTTAATCCTGCTATTAGTTCGCCTAATTCAGCGAAATTCATTTCGTCTATTTGTTCTT
>Ga0213869_10003472_pt1 | contig 10461 bp, 17 predicted proteins | sample PICome_10_FD_160083 | JGI IMG/M metagenome (GOLD analysis project Ga0213869, IMG submission 160083) | Coastal seawater microbial communities near Pivers Island, North Carolina, United States - PICO132 | ecosystem: Environmental > Aquatic > Marine > Coastal | place: USA: North Carolina...
AAATAGTTGTTTTCTAAATCCTCCTTCTTTAGAGTGATGTTTACTAAATCGTACCCATCTACTCCTTTACCGCTTCCGACAAACTTTCTGTCTTGATTACTCATAATTCTAATTTTAATTTGTTAATAATTGTTCTACTTTCTTACTTACTTTAAACTTTTTTCTAACATCAGCTATTCCAACTTTACCAGAAGAAAGAGCTTCCTTTATAGCCTTAAACTTCGGATTTGTCTCATTCAACCACTCCAACGTCTCCGTAGAAGCATTTTGAGTATCATTTCCGTGCGTATTAGTCGCATCAGCATCTTTGGTATCATCAATCAAAAATAAACCGTTTAGAGCGTATTTACGAGCGTATGATGAGCTACTACCAAATGACTGAGCAATGTCCATTCCTTTACGATTAGGATCTATACCTGCTTGAGCAGATACTGAGTGTGAGTTTTTGCCATCACTAATTGTAGCAGTAGCATCAACATACATTAACCCATCGTTCATAACTGTATCGCTAATAGTGAGAGATACTTTATGTTCTACTAATAGTGGCTTTACAGCCTCTAAAATATCTTCACAACTTCTGTAGTTATACTTACCGAAATTGTTCCTTTGATTCTTTGGTGCTTTCAGTCTCCCCTGAATGTCAACCAGTTTTTCTTGTAGTTCCATATAACAAATGTAGTGAAAAAAATGACACTAGCAAAAACAAAGCAAAAAAAAGAGCAGTAATGAAATTACCACTCTCTTCTTACAAACAATGAAAAGCTAGAGATAGCTTAATACAAACAAGGGTATGAATATATTGATACAAATATACCTATAAAATTATTGCTGTAAGAAGTATTAAATCTATAATTATTAACTATCTAATGACGTTATTAACAATTCTCCAGTTTCTTCGTCAATTGCGTTGATTATATGGTAAAGTTCTTTACTAGCCTTTCTTACTTCTTTTCTTTCTTGTTCAGTTGAGTCTGTTCCAAGATTTGTGTAATTATTGCAATCCTCCTTTAATAACATATCCACTCTTTCTCTTATACTCTTATTAAAATCCATAGCAATTTTTTTGGCTAGTTCCATATCTATCATAAATTATATATTGTTATTATATTAGCGACCTTGACCCCTGTACTTCTTCTTGTAGTTCTTAGATGATTTTAAAGAACTTGACTTTGACTTGGAATGTACGTTAGGTCTTTTTCGTTTAGCAACTTCCTTTCGTACAAATATAGTGTTTTTTGCCATTACTTATGCTTATTATTACCCATAACTTTCTCAAACCCACGAGAACCAAAGTAACCCATAAAGACGATCTGTAATAAAGATTTTACAGTGTCTAGTCCTTCTAATTGAAAATACCATCCTGCAACAAAGCTAACAGTTAAGAATACCAACGTTAAAGGTCTAACGTTACTGGCTAACCAACTTCCGCTTCTAGCATCGGCAACCCAACGTTTAGTTATGCCATCAAATTCATGGATTTCTTGATCTAGCTTTTTAAGTGCTATTTCTTTGTCAGCACTACTCATCTCTGATCCACCTATAAGAGCCTTTACAACGCTTCCTACAGGACTATCTCCTGCAAGTGAACCAACTACACTAGGTATCTTTTCTAGTAAGAACTGACCTACTTTAGTATCTTTAAATTTCTTTCTACTCAAAAGTATATAATTACATATGTAAATAAAATCAAAAAATCTATACAAAGATAAACTATTATGTATAAAAAAATCAATTTTCTTTACAATAGGTTAAAGTATTTCCTGAAGTATTAGTACATCCAAATAACTCGGTTGTCTTTATCTGGGTCGTTGTCAACGTGGATAAAGGTCTTGGCAATACCAATTCGTTTGAACCCTGCTTTAATAAGGGCATCAACAATAATGAATCTTTCTCTTGATCCTGTGCAATGGATATCCGCTGCGTATCCGTACAAATGGGAACTGAATTTTTTTCCTCCAATGTACTCATTATGTGACTTACTTCTGAAGCCACTATTGATTTTAAAAGGTATACCAGCAATACCACGAGCATCGTCAAGCATTTGTAAAAATGGGTCTTGCATATACTTACCACTTCCTGCTTCATCAGGAGAATCGAATTCGGATAATTCAAAATGTAACATATTAACTAAAATTATGTCCTGCAAATGTATGGACTCCGTTTCCTATTAATTTTATTTCTTTAGATGCCCAACCATAAGGTGAAGCTTCTAGATCATTCCATAGAACATCTACTGAGTATTTACTTGATACTACTCCTTCTGTTTCTACTTCTCCTTCTTCGTTGTATGTGGGTTCTGTTTTCCACAGATAACCCAGTTTAACGATAGTATGTTTGTGATTTGGTACATCGTTACCATCTTCATCTTGAACGTGCGGTAGAGCGTCTATTTTAGATTGTGCCTTTGCTTCTGAATCAAATTCGTATTTCTTAAATAAAGTTGCCATATTATGTTGTTAATGTTGCTAATTCTGCGTCTGTTAATGCGGTGTTATATACTTTTATTTGTTTTATTTTTCCTAGAAAAGGACTTGAACCTGCACCTGAATTACAGTCTAATTCATCTAATCCACTTGGCATAGTAGCAGTAGTATCTGTTCCTCTTTCAATTCCATCAACCCATAACGCTACATCATTTTCTTTGTATTTTACTGCCATTTTAGAGAAATTAGTTCTATCTGTAACATCATAAGAAATAATTGCTTTCTGAACACCACCATCTGATAAAAGAACTCTAATTCTATTCGTTTGTGTAGAATAGCCAATCAAGATTCTGTTACTTGTAGTTCCATCATTTAGCCCTATATATCTATTTGTAGTGTCATCAAATAATGCGGCAGTTTCTATAAATAAAACCCCCTCACTATCATTAAACAACGTGGAATTACCTGCACCTGAAGCTGTTTCTGCTACTCTTGTAACACTTGCAGTATCTGTTTCAATATAACTTGTTACATATTCTCCAACCTCAATCTGACCACCATACCAAAATGATGTGCTTGTTCCATCGGCAGTTACATTTACTTCAGTATCTGCGTCTGAAACAAACCAAGCAATTTGCCCTATATTATCTGTCGGACTTGCAGGAGCTGTTATTGTTACGCTAAGTCTATACCATCCATTACCATAATCTTCTATTTTTTGATTACTATTATTTGAACTTACTGTTCCCAAAGTACCATTTGATATATTAAAAAAACTATCACCTTTCATATCATCTTGAAATCCCGTAGAATTAAAATATATAAAATCATAACTTGATTTTTTAACAAAGATTGAAAACGTCTTGCTAGTTCCAGCAGGTATCGTAATATTGGTAATACCATTGTTTCGCATTCGCATTCCTACTTTCTTTAGACCTCCGCCACTATCTGTCGCCAATGTCCAAGCATCGTTGGATGCACCTGTTGGGCTGACAATGTTTTTACTCTCTGACCCATTTCTTTCTGACCACCAACTATTATTACTTAAATTGTTACTTTGTAAAAATTCATTTGTTCTTGCAGGTTCTAAAAGTATATGTCCTGAACTGTTTCCAACATAATCTATTCTTGGCATTCCAGAAGCCGCTGTTTGTAGTAAATTGTTACTACCTAAGAACGAAGCTGTGGATGCTCTTGTAAAAGTAAAGTTTTGATCAAGTGGTTTATTAGCATTAATTTGTCCTGATGCTACTGAACTTGCAGGTGCAAATCTTAGACTATCTTCTAGACCAGGAAACAAATCACTTGTAGATGCTATATCGTAATATATACCTCCCCATCCACCTTCTTCAGGTAAACCCCACCAACTTTTATCGTATATTTCGTTTGCCATTATTTATTTTTTAAGGTTTTATTTGCAGCATCTCTATCATCAAAATCTAGTGCAGCCTTTAAAATAATTTTATCCATAACACTATCCTGATTTTCTAGCATCTGTTTCTGTAATTCAATTACCATTCCTTCAAGATTGTCCTTTGCTGCAACTAATAATTCTATTTGATGTTCCTTCTTTTCTAAACTAGACTTTAAGGCATTTACATCATCAGGCTTTGCTCCTGTAATCGTACTAACAACAATACCAATAGATGCACTAATTGTTCCGATCAACATCATTACAACCTCCTTGTTTGTGTCTAAAACAGGATACTGCATCAATATGAATATGATAGCCATTACAAGTAAGAATATGAATAAACTTCCTATGTAGTGACGTAATTCTCTCGCAACACCGTTCTTTGGTAGATTCATTTATTTAGTTGTTTATAGATGTTAATTCCTGTGTATATTATTGTCATTATTAGCACTATTGTTTGAAGTGCAGGGTTTATATCCCTTATAAAACTAAAAGCTACTGCTCCTATATTCAATCCATATATTTTTAAATCTTGCATTATCTTCCTTCGTTATATAAAGCAGTTACTTCTGCTTGTGTTAAGGGTTTGTTATAAGCTTTGACTTTGCTCATATCTCCAGTCAAAGAAAATCCTCCTACATTTCTAGTGCCTATTAGGGTGTCATATGTTGTTGACTTTGTTGTTGAAGGTATTGTTCCAGTAAAAGATAAACTCAAAAGACTTGCATTTACGTAGGCTTTCAGTCTGTTTGCATTTCCTGTAGCAGTACCATCAAAAACCATTGCAAAATGAGTCCATTGCCCAGCAGTATATAAACCTGAATTATTAATATAACCCCTATTACTGTTACTGGTGTTATCTGATTGAAAGTAAACTTCTCCATTTCCAAAATCAAAAAATCCAAATCCGTGTCCAGTAGTTCCGCTGTCTGGAAAAACAATAAAGTTTTGTGTGTTTAGATTGTCAAAATATACCCAAGCTGTATAAGATGCTTGTGATACATTATTAAAAAACGACTGTTGTAAATCTACCTTACTAGTGCTTCCATTAAAACTAAAGTAACTTGCTCCAGACCAAGTAACATTACTAATAATAGCATCATTTCCATTTCCACTAACATCGTACCAAACATTTCCGCTTCCATTGTATGAATTTGAATCGGTTGCATCTAGTGATAGAATTAAACTTGGGTCTGATTCTACTTCTTGAATTAAAAGCTTTTCATTAATAGCCATAAAAGTATTTTACAAGTTAGTATTGTACTTCAATACTGAAGCTTTTGTTTTTAAAGCATTTATTTCGCCTTCTTTAGTTGCTACATCTGTTCTTATTGCATCTCTTTCGGTTTGTATATTTGAAGGAATATCTGTACCGTTTTCAGCCTTTCTAATAGCGTACCAATCTGTATTTGATAACTTGTGATAAGCCATTTCCTTTAGTTCCTTAATCTTAATTTCTTTAAGCTCTGCAACAGTTTCGCTTATTGTTTTGTCATTTACATCATAAACAAAAGCGTTTTGTTCTTCGTCAAAATGTAGATTGTCAATTTCTTGAATTACTGAATCATAATCAGGTGTAATTATATCAAAGAATCCTTCTGCTTCGTGTTCTTCAGTTGTTGCATTGTGGAATCCACCGATGTAGTGCTTTGTTCCTGTCCATTCGCTAGGTATTCTTGAATACTTAACTACTTTTCCGCTTTCTAATCTTGCTTTCATATTATGTTGCAGGTTGTGAGATTTGATACCAAGCTTCAGTTGTTGAAACAAACTTGATCTGAATTAAATTTTTTACTCCAGAAGCATCTGAATAAGTACCTCCTATTCTATTAAATGTAATTGACGTTGTGTCAAATGAAGTTGTGTAACTTCCTCCACTTCCAGTAATCACTAAGCTTTTAACATCTCCTAAAGATACGTTGGTAAAACTATAAGTATGAGAAGCAGCAGCAGTGATTGTAAATACATCTCCTAATGAAGCGTTTACTGTTACTGTTGCACCACTATTATCTAATGCACTTGAAGCAGTATATTCAGCACCGAGCTTTGCATTAGTTACTGAGTCATCTGTTAAGAACTTATTTGCTGCTCCCTGAGTTATAACATCCGTAGTGAATGTTGTCGTAGCCATTACCCCTTGCTCAGAATATGTCTCTCCGTACATATCCGCAAACATTTTCTTTACTTTTATAAAAGCACCTCTAAGCGTATCTCCGTCATTGGAGTTAGATGAAGTTCCTACTACTAAATTTTCTGATGCCATAATTTACTTATTAATTATTTTTTCTACTTGTATATTATTTCCTAACTGATTATTATTCTTTCTAATATAACTAGAAAGCTTTATTTCGTTCTTCTCCTTGACCTTGTATTGACCAACTTTTTTACGCTGATTTATATTACCCATGATGTATATAACGTATCTTTATCTGGATAAATATCATCATTATTGTTTGTGTAATACTCAGGGAATTTGCCAGATGCGTTAAAATTCATATACTCTACAAATCTATTGGCATAATACTCAGCATAATCCTTCTCTTTGGCAACAAGAAAATCGATCTCAGTTTTCTGAGCATTCTCACTATTTTCACTATTATGTTTATGAATACCACTATTAGACACTGTATATGCAGCATAAGGAAGATATTCAGCCATAGCAAAGTGGATTAACATAGGCACAATGTAATCATTCTTTAGTGCCAAGTAGTCTCCTGTTAAATTACTTGCAACTATATCAGAACTAATTTTATCATACAAATCTGTTCCTAGATAATTCCTAACGTGAATCTCTTGTGCCAATTTAATGAATTGGATAAATTTATCAGTATCAACACTACCACTCATAGCAGTGTTCTTAACTAAGTCTTTCCTTGTTATAAATAGTGCTGTTGCCATTATTCCTCTATTTGTTCTTGTACTTCTTCTTCTACAGTGTCCTCTATAGCCTTTTTAACGCCTGTTTCCTTCTCTATCTCTTGATCATTGATAGCATTAGTCAAATCGGTAAATTCAAGCGGCTGTAGGGTCTTAAAATAGATATCTAGTTCTATACCGTTATATTCTAATATCTTCTCTAATTCATCTATAATAGTAACCTGCATAGGTCTGATAACTGTATTATCCATAAGTAAAGATGCTGTTTGTAATTCATCGGCATTATTACCTAAACCAGAATTATCTTTAATTCCTACTAACATTGGAGAAACTATTCTATGGGATACCATCACTTTCCTCATACTCTCATCAGATAAGAATTGGTATTGTTGATGTGCATCGTTTAGAATTACTGGTTCTATAGTTGCAGAAAGTTCCTTACTATCGTTAAAAGCCAAGATAAATTTTCCTGCGTTTGAAGTTCCACTAAACTTTTCGTATATAGCTCTTTCAATCTGATCACGCTGCTCTTTATCTGGTGTGCCATTATTAAAATTGATAAGCATACTCGGTTGTAAGCCGTTTTGAATATTATTAATATGGTAGTTTGCAATTTCTTCTTCTAATTCTGAGTATTGTAGTCCTCCTTGATAATCTACAGGAGAATAGTAATAAAATCCTGCTCTATATGGTCTAATGTAAAGAAGCTCTATTGAATCTTTACTTGTTCCAAATGCTGCGATCCTTTTTGGGTTCTCGCTTCGCTTCATCTCACTCCAATCTGGATGATAATAGTAACCTCTTATTTCTCCATCTTTAGACTTTTCAGCTCTTAGCGTTTCGATTGGCATATGCTCTACTTGAACTATCTTAGAACGGTCTTTACTGTATATAACTTGTATAGCAGCTTGACCCATCATTTTATAGTCATAACAAACCTTCTTTATACAGTCCTTTCTAAATATACTCTTCATTTCAGTATACTCATTAGGCTTAGATTCGCTATCTGTGGCATCCAAACCTCTACCGTATATCATTTCAGCAATACCGTTTATAGCTGCATTATTAGTAGGAGAGCCATTGTATCTATCTATAAGATACTGGAAATAATCATTATCATCTCCGTAAGCAACCCAATTGTTTCTAGTGTCCTCAATTACTTGAGGGGATGAGTACGAACTAAGATTAAGAACATGAATACTGTCCTGAACCTTCTTAACTTCTCTTTTACTTGGTATTCTTCTTTTAGCCATTATGCAAAAATATAGTCGTTATCATAAGTATCATCTGAAACGTATTCATCTTTATTTACAAAATACTTATCTAAATCTGTTTGATCGGTACAGAATATTAAACCTCTATAGATGACTTCTGAGCCATCTTTTACCTTAAAGCTATAGGATACCCCTTCAGTGAGGGAGAAAGTGCCTGTAAGCTTCGTATATTCGCCTTCTACGGTACTTGTAACAGCAACCGTTGACGTAGTTCTCTTTGATTTGTCAGTTAGTTCTAATGTTGGAGAAGAAGATGCTTTTCTTGGCACTATTCTCAAACTCTGACTTCCTGTAGATGTAGTTAATACTTCCATATAAAAGTAACAAATACCTAAGTAATTGTTTTAAACAAATATAACAAAAAAAGGGCAACTAAGAATAGTTACCCCTTTAATAATAGTAAAGTAGTTAATTATACTTGAACTAAAGTAGGAGCAGTTATTGTTCCTGATAGTCCAGTAAATTGACTTACTGGGAATGTAGCCTGAGTAGAATCTACGTCACAGAAACTAGCAGGAGAAACTTCCATAGCAGTAAACGTTAGGTTATATCCGTTGAAATCTCCTAAAGCATTACCAGTACTTACAGTACCTGCTGTTACATCAGCACCATTGTCTTTACCCATAAGCATAACATTATCGTTATGATCTACAATAAAGATATGAGGTCTACCTGAAGCTAATAATTTTAACTCCTTGTTATCCTCTTTAGTTAACTTCTTAAAAGTTACATTTAGCACTTGCTCATAGAAAACAGTTCCGTTCTCACGAGAAGCATTGATAGTTTGTTCAAAAGAATTGTTTCCTTTGAGTTCGTATTCGAAAAGTCCGAAGTCAGTAGCACTTGTGCAGTCAGTAATCTCACCAGTAGATGCGTCTACTGTATAAGTTCCCAAAACACCGTAATCCACTAAGTAAATACTCTTAATACCTGCTACAGAGTCTTTACAAGCTTCAGCTCTTGATCGTGTTAAATTACAAGCCATAGTTTTATATTTTTTTATTAAAAAAGGGTAGGTAGACTAACCACCTACCCCTCTTTGATTATTACAATTTCTAACTCTTAGTTAGCTGAGTTTGTGATTCCGTATGTAGTTATGTCTGAAATCTGAGCATACTGTACTCCTGCTGAGAATCTCATTACAAGACGAGCATTTTGAGAGCCATCTAAGTCAGCCATATCTAATAACTTAACCTCGTTGTGGTCAGATAAAAGACCAGTTCCAAAGAACAAGTTGCTCTTTTCAGCAGCAATTGCTTTGTTGTCCCCAAGTCCATTAGCAACAAAGATTTTTACGCCATCTATAGAAAGCTGTCCTCCTTGATACCACATTGTTCCGTTTGAACCAACACCGTTAGCTCCGATAGAACCTACGTTGTCATTTCCTGCTGCGTTCTGTACAGCAGCAAATCCTCCCAATGCACGAACATAAGCACGAGCAATGTTTTGAGAAACATACAAGAATAAATCATCACTTCCGTATAGTGAAGCAGGAACAGCATCTACTAATTTTCCTAATTCAGCAACTACGTTAGAAGAAGTGATTGTTGCTCCTGCAACCTCTTGAGCAGCAGGTAATCCTGCATCAGCAGCGATTTTAGTAGTCAAACCATCGAATTGACCGTTAGTACTAGTATCTCCTTCCCAGATAGATTTCTCAGTTCTTTCAGCTACTTTAGCAGCAACGTGACCGATAATGAAGTCAGCGAAAGATGGAGGTAATGAATCGAAAGAAGAGTAACCCATTTGTACAGCTTCCCAGTCAGACTGAAAGTCTTTCTTACAAAGTTGTAGGTTTACTTGTTGCTCTTCTGGCTGAAGGATTGCTTCAGTTAGAGTAACTGTAGAAGTTGGATCAAAGTCACAAGTTGCATCCTTAACGATATCGTCAACTGATACTTTCTTGATTACTTCTTTAAACTTCACGTTTGGTTTTACGGTAATACCACCTTGAGAGATAGTATTAGCTTCTAGTAGAGCAGCAGCGATATATTCCCCTGCAAACTCCCCTGCGTAAGTTGTTGTAATTGATGTAGTTGTAGCCATTTTTATTTATTGTTTAGTCGATTAAATACTCTGTCTAATGTGCTAGAGGGTCTGTTTTTACCATAGCTAAATATTTTCTTTTCTGCCTCCTCTGATTCTGGACTATGTTTGATCGGTTCAGCAGCTGGTTCTGAAGCTAACTCAGCAGATAACTTTTCGATTTGTGCAGACATCTCAGCTTTTTCTTTGATGTAAGAACCCATCTCTCTGTCAATCATTTCTGCCATTTCAGCTAACTTAGCATCCATTTCTGCTATCTTAGAAGCAAATGCTTCTTCTGTAACATATCCCTCCATTAATGAGGTTTCTTCTTCTACCGTCTCTTCAACGGATTCTTCTGTTGCTTCAGCTAACTCTTCGTTAACATCAGCGTTTTCTACCTCAGCAGGAGCTTCTACTTCCTCAGATAAAACAACATCCTCTTGAA
>Ga0213869_10003487_pt1 | contig 10432 bp, 17 predicted proteins | sample PICome_10_FD_160083 | JGI IMG/M metagenome (GOLD analysis project Ga0213869, IMG submission 160083) | Coastal seawater microbial communities near Pivers Island, North Carolina, United States - PICO132 | ecosystem: Environmental > Aquatic > Marine > Coastal | place: USA: North Carolina...
GTCATCTTCTAATCCCTCAAATACGGCTTCGGAAGCCTTGTTAAATCTTAATTCTATTAGTCCTGGCTTTGCTACTGCTAAACTATTTAAATTATGTTTGGCAAAGATTGCCAAATACTGAGCCTTCTCTTGCTCAATCTCTGCATTCTTTCTGCTCATGTTTTGTAATGCCTTGCCTTGTTTTTCAAACGATTCTTTCATCGCCTCCATAGCAAGTTTTTGTTCTTGGACAGCACCTTCAAGTGCCATGTTGTTGGCTTTTAATGTTATGTTCTCTTGGTATAAAAAATATCCACCAATACCTAACAATAAAATAATGCCTATAAAAAATTGGTTCATCTGTGTCTAACTCGTTTTAGTTATTAATACGTCTTTGTGTTTTGGATTATAAATTACAACATACTCATCTATAGGCAATGCTTTCATTTCTCCAAGCATAGCATTTAGTTTTGCAAATGCAATTTTATCATGTTCTAGTTGTATTGCAGATTCGGATATACCAAGTTCTGTCATTACATCAGGACCATGTCCAAAGTTTACTACTTCTAGAGTCGCTATGTCTCTAGAACCTCTGATATGTAATTTATTATCATTTAATCCTGCTTCTAGTATATTGCTATCTTTGAGGAATTCTAATATCCTATTACTATTATCTTTGGCTTCTTCTTCTAATCTTGTTTGTTCTTCTTGTGCTTTGGCTTCTTGTTGCTTAGCCATAAACTCATCTGAACTTAAATAATTTGTGTTATCAAGTTGTATAAAATTTAATAACGATTCATCGTTTAATGAAATGTTATCTTCATTAAATACTGTACTTACTTCCCAAGCAAGTTTACCTGTAAGTCTTTCAACCTCTTGAACTAGTTCTTTTACATTGTTAAGAGCATTTTCGTTTCTGTCTATCTCAACAAAAACCATATAAAAATTATCTGTATTTGGATTAGGAGAAACTTCTACGTCTCTAACTTCAACAACACTTGTATTTAAAAATTTATATAAATCCTTACCTGGTTTACTGTCGCTGATATGGAAGCCAAGTACCATGACGTCTTGTGAGTCACCTGTTTTAGGTTCGTACTCATCTATACTTAATCTTTTAAGTACAGTATTTTTAAGATCGCCTTCTGATAATGGCATTATATTGCTCCAAAGTTATTGCTTTTAACATCAGCAACATCTAATTGTGCTTGAGTGTCAACTGTATCAGGTTCAGTTTGTTCTTCTTGCTTATTATGATGTGGCTTAACATCGTATAATTTATCTATGTATTTTCTAGGCACATCTAATTGTACTATCCAAACAGGGTGCGAAGTTGTTTTTGCTTTGTATCTTGTGCCGCCGTCTGGCTTCATATCAACTTCAACATCATCATATGTTTTTACTTTTACAGGTCTGATTAGTGTATCTTTTTTATACTTGACCAACATATCTCTTGCTAGTAGTCTTTTTACTGCATCTGGATCTGGCATATCTTCTGCCATAAACATTAACTGTATAGATGCTCTATGCCTATTTAATTGTGGTCCTTCTAATATTTCTCCCTTCCTCCAATTCTTAAAAGCGAACAGGTTCAACTCATCTAAAGTTTTTTCAAACTCCATGAGCATATCTAAGAGAGTGTTGTCATTAGAAACTTCAACAATCTTATCATTTAATACTTTTAATTCTATAGTCATACAACTATTTATCTAATTGATAACAACTGTTATTAAGGCCTTGAGTACAATAGTAAGTAATATATGTAATATGATAAACAACCATATAAAAAGTTGGAACACTAACACATTGTTCAACCGTGTAGGGCATTTTCCTTATCACGGTTTTTTTGTGGCTTATACAAGGAGAAATTCATGTCAAGAAAGGCTAGAAAACAGAATGCAAACAAGTACAGAAAACAAAAAGGAGGAGATTATTTGAAAGTAATACAGGGCGGCGTCTTACAACGTCAGAGACAAAAGGAAGTTAATATCGTACCTCGCAACTTCCACCAAGATGACTTACTTGGTTTAATAGAGGACAAAAACATCAACATAGTGTTTGCCACAGGACCAGCAGGTACGGGTAAAACATTCATTTCAACATTAGCAGGTATCAAAGTATTAAAAAATAATAAGATAGATAAATTCGTAGTTACGAGACCAGCAGTATCTGTAGACGAGCAACATGGCTTTTTGCCAGGCACACTACAGGAAAAAATGGCTCCATGGACTCGTCCTATTATGGATGTATTTGAAGAATACTATTCGCCAGATCAGATTGAATACATGTTGAACGACAATAAGATTGAGATAGCACCGTTGGCTTATATGAGAGGTAGAACGTTTAAGAACTCATATATTATTGCAGATGAAATGCAAAATGCTACGGACAATCAGATGAAAATGTTATTAACTAGAATAGGAGATAACAGTAAGTTGATTGTGACAGGTGACTTAGCACAACACGAACGAGGTTATGAAAGTAACGGTTTGAAATGTTTTATTGAACGTTTAACTAGATTGGGTTCAGAAAGAATCAAAGTAGTACAATTTGGAAATGCGGATATTGAAAGACATCCGGTAGTAACGGAAGTATTAAGACTGTATAACGAATCTTAAGAGTTATTCATTTCTAATTCAATAAGTGTGGCCGCTAGATTTATTTCTGGGTCAGCACATGAGACACTTTTGACTAGACCATTACGGATAATTACAACTGCTTGATCTTGTTTCATAACACTATCTCCCCATAGAGATAAGTTACGATACATAAACTTGTAGACATCATCATACTCTTCTGGCCTTGCTTGGTTGCAGATTAGTGTTCTTGCGTCTTTATATTGTCCTGCTTTGAATAATTCTATAGCACTAAGCATCCAATCACTTGTAGAGCCATCTCCATCCTGTGGCTTTTGTAAGGCGCCATCTACTACGTTCTGCTGTACGAGGTTAATACTTTTACGCAAGTCAGGATAACTTGCTTGTACATAAGTGTCTAGTGTTTCTAAGTCTACTTCTACACCCTCATCTATACAAATCTGTGCCAGCCTGGCTGTAAACTCTGTTATGTCTAACTTTTCAATATGAAAGCCTTGACATCTACTATGTAGTGCAGGAATAATTCTTTGTGGGTAGTTACAAGTTAGAATAAATCTACAACTAGTGTGATACATTTCCATAACTCCACGTAGAGCCGCCTGGCCGTTAGGAGTAATATAATCTGCCTCATCTAGTAATACATATTTTAAATCACCAAAAGGCATAGTGCTACTAAAGTTTGTGATCTTGTTTCTAATTGTATCTACATTGTTTTCGTTACTAGCATTAATTTCTAGTATGTCCATGTCATTGACTTCTAACTCATTAAGTAAAACTTTTGCAAGTGTAGTCTTACCTGTTCCAGGGGCACCACTAAATAGCAAGTGTGGTAGTGCCCCTTCTTGTACCCAGCCACTTACCTGCTGGCGTTGACCCTCATCTCGAAACACATAGGTACCTATGTTTGAGGGTCTGTATTTCTCTGTCCAAAGTTCTTTCAATGTATTACCTTCTTTTTCTTAACTTCTTGTTCAATATCAATGATCATATCGTTAATATCAGTATTTCTTATCTCATCAATTATAGCAACAAAGTCTTCAGCAGTCAAGTGAATCTTTAATTGTTTTATCGCTACAGCAAATATCACACTTACTATCATTACAGGATCTAAATCTTCAGCAATATAATCAGCGAACAGATCGTCCATACGATTAAGTATGCTCACCATTTGTTCATCTGTCATTTGTTTGATCCTTATCTGCATCTAACTTTTCAAAAGTTTTACTATACCATTCATTACTACAATATGCATCACAAAATGCATGTCCTTGATCAGCAGTATAATATTTTATATCTCCTACAATTAGTTGTTTGCCACAACTAGAACATTTTACAAACATTAACTTAGTATCTCTACAGAAGAAGTATCGTTGTAATTTCCGTCCTTTGTGAATTTTCTGTTAATTGTAGTTCTTTTAATACCGTGTGGTGTATATTCATATGAAACAAATTCTTGTTTTAATAAATTTTCTCTCGGTTGTTCAAAAATTAAATCGTTGGCATAATCACTAATAATTCTTGCTGATTTGCTAAACTCACCTTTTGTCTTTTTATCTCTATGCATGTGTCTTATTATACATTAATTACAGATAATGTCAAGACATTTCTGATAATAGTTTTGTAAATAAATCTGATTGTATTTTCCATAAATGCTTTTTACTAACAAATAAATTCTTGTTATGCCTTAGCCTATCTATGATATCTTTTGTAGCACTTTCAGGGAAATTATATAAGGTATCTATTAACCCCATCATACGCCTATCTATATTTGTTTGAGAGTCAAACGCACCCTTCCAATAATCTCTGAACATATCAAATCCTAACTTTTCGTTTGAACGATGTACATGTGGTAATCCGTTAATAAACATTGGCATTCCAAATACAAATCCCTTACATGTTTTTTCTGAAAAGTCGTTATAAAAAATATCATACGGCTTAGTTGGATCCATTATAGAAAAGGTTTCGTTAGCAATATAGATAAAACTTTTATGTACTAGGTCCTGTGGGAAACTTGTATGAGGAGTTTGTGTAAAGTTTAATTTATTTTTTGCAATTTTTATATCTTGTTTAGGATGGTTAAAAGAATAATTCCAAGGATAACTATTATACTTAGGTGTTGAGCCAAAGTAATCTAAATACTTTCTTGTGTCTTGCTCTCGTAACATTACTGCTCGTTCTCCTGGAGACTTTCTATCCCAGTCTTTAAAACTATTCATGTTCCATTCTGTATCTCTTAACATGCCTCGCTCGTATAAGTGTACAATCATTTTGGCACGTGATGCTCTGAATTCATTATTAGGACAAAAGTATCTTATAGGTCCTCTCTTACCTTCATAAGTAAAAATTACGTTAGGGTCTTTTAGATAATCACCATAATGTGTGCTTAAGGTTTTAAGGAACCAAAACGTATGATATGCTAAACTACCGGTGACACTTTTAAATCCTATGGGATCTACAAAGTTGTCATTGTGATCCCAGCCTATTGTTGAACAATGAAAATGTCTGTACTCTATTTTACGAATACACTCAACATCGCTATCACTACCGAATCTACCTGGTAGTAAACTTTCATTATTGTAGTCGAATACTAACTGAACATTCTTTTTATCATTATATCTATATAGGTTTTCTAAGTATTCAGGCTCTGTTTCATCTAGCATTTTAAGTAATGCTACATTAAGAGGAACAAAAATAATATTTAATGCTCCTGGTTTGATATCTATATCACTATAACTATCACATTCATTTACTTCATAATTCAAAGGTATTTCATAACTAGAATCAACCGGGCACTCGTATTCTTGTATTAATTTTAATGCTTTTATTGTGTGGTCGAAATTATTACCCTTGTATTTGTCTTGGGTAATATTTCCTTCTATAAAACATTTATGAAAAATACAATTAATCATCTCGATATTTTGTATTGTAAGTTATAATATCATTTAACACTTTAAGTTTTTTAGATTTTAGTTTACTATAATAAAGTAATGCCTTAGTGTCTTTAGGGAAACAATGCCCGCCGTATCCTTTTATACCATCAGGTCCAGGCACTTGCATATGACTATCGCCCATTCGAGGATCTTCATTTAACATTGTTATGAACTGTTCCCAAGACGCTCTAGCACCGCTCTCGTCGTATAGTTCTCTTAACTGGTTGAACCATATCACTTTAGTTGCTAACCAACTATTAATTGTATATTTGATAAGACTTGCTGTGATTAGATCTACTTTAAATGTTGGTACTGTTTTTACTGAACTATGTCTAACGTAGGCTTTCTCCACAGAATCACAATCACGCCACTTGCCACCCAATACTTGCATGTTAGGATTTAAAAAATCTTGAAAACTATTTGCCTCAGTTAAAAATTCTGGATTGTAAACTATTTTTAATTTAAAATCTTTCTTAAATTTTGTTAAATGATGAGGTGTGATTGTACTCTTTATAACTACTATACCTTTATATTTTAAATCAGAAAGATTTTCTAATGTGTCTCTTGCTATACTAACATCAACATCTTCATGAGTATCTTGTTGAGGTGTTGGTACGCATACAAACGTTATAGAAGGATCAAAGTCATCTACTAGTTCTTTTAGTGTGTTTTTATTTTGATTAGGATCTACTATAAATTGTTCTGTATCTATATCAAATCCATTGGATACTGCTGAGCCAACAAACCCATGCCCAACTATTCCTAGTTTAAGGGACATATGGAATACCTTTATAAGTGCCTTGCAGTTTTTCTACTGCACGTTCTTCTCTAAGTTTATCTAAGTATAGATCTTCTTCATAGTAAACCGGGCAATCCTCTTGCTCTAATATGCGATTGCACTCGTCTCTTATTTCCCAAATTTTCTTTTTACATGCAAAGCCATTAAATCCATCTATGCGTGGGTCTGTCATAACATGGTACCATTGGTACAGTTGTGTTTTAATTGCCTTGACACCTGTTTTTTCTATGTATGGCATTATAGTGTTTGTTTTCTTGCAAACTCGATTCCGTTTGCGGCTTTTAAATTTAATTGATCGTCTGGTTTGTCGTCTGATACTGCTAGGCATCCTTTAGGATCTAGTTTCCAGATCTTTTGTCCTTCTTCTAGTCTGTCGTCTGGTGCTTTGAATCCTTCAGTCCAACGGCCGTATTCTACATACACCCATTGTCCTTCCTCTAACCAATCTACATCAGGGCCGACGTCAAACACCTGGAACCATCTAGGTACCGTGCCTTCTTCTTTTCCTATTGATGATCTAACTATAATGCCGGCTCTGGTTCTTTGATCTCCAAAGTCGCCGTTTATTGCTAGTATGTTGTCGCTATAAGCCTTTAGTCTCGTCATTTGGTGCATCGTCCTCTGTGTAATATGGAACCATATCTATGTCACCGTTTGGGAGTTGAACTTCTTTGAAGCCTAATGGCTCTCGCTCGTCAAAACTCTCACCTTGTGGTGCCTTTGGTTCTGGTTGCTTTTGTGTGTTTGGTTTAGATGTTCGTACGTTTTCTTTTGCTGTTTTGGCAGTCTTAGGCTCTTGTACAGTATCAGGCTTTAGACTGCCTCCTGCATCTGGTACAGGACCTTTAAGACTAACTTGCTCTGTGCTACTTCTAGGATTATCTTGGTAATATGCTCTTACTCTGTCCTCAGACTTCTCAGTTATCTCTCCTGTTTTAGGATCTCTAACATTTCCTTCAGCATCAGTTCCAGTATTACCTACCGCAGGGACTTCGCCCTGTTGTGCAAATAGACTATCTAAGTCTATTATCTGTCCGTTATTTGTTCTACGTTGTACCATTATTTTAAGAATTCCTTTATATCCAAGTTATATTTATAACTATCGACCTTATGTACACCCAATAAATAGAGCACATAACTAGAAACTGAACTGCCCCTGCCAACTCCCCATACTAAATTATGTTTACGCATAGTATCTATAATATAGATAAGCAGTTGTAGTACGGGTAGTAATCCACGTTCTTTGTACATGGCTAACTCCATTTCAACTCTTCCTGTCTGGTCGGTATCACCATGCACGAGTTTACTATGTACAAATGCTTCTACATCTAATTCTTTATAATGTAAAGGTATATTAAACTCTTTACTTATACTGGAGATATCTGAGATAGGCAATAGTTCTAATTCAGTTGCAAACTTATTGAACTGATCAATATCAGAGAATGCAACGTCAGTTATATCTTTACCTCGATAAAGTAATTCGATACCTGTTTGCTCATCTGCAAGATATTTTTCCATACTTACATTATATAATAAAACAAATCAAATGTCAACATCTAAATTACTTAAACCTGATAAAACATCTCCGTCTATAACCATTTGCATAGGATGTTTTTTACCAAAAAATTCATTAGTAGTCCAAGACTCTTCCTCTGCATTATAATCCCACCATGGTGAGTATGCTAATACTAAATGTGTTCTAGGTTTACTATTATATCTTGCAGTAAAGACTTTATGTGGTATTGTATTATTAAATGTATAGGCCCAGCCTGTTTCTAAAAATATTGATTCATTTCTATTTTCCATACTAAAAAAATATGTATTGGATGTTTGTACAGGTATGTTTACCCTGATTGCAAAATGATGTGGTCCGTCACTATGATAATTTCTATTTTGTTCCAGCATAGATTCAGTATTGCCATGACATGTAGCAAGTCTGGACCTCATTAAAGTTCTTTTACCACAATCTAAAAGTTTACCTATAGACTTATATCGACTTGCTTTAGTTCTTATTACCATTCCGTGTGAGTCCCAATAACTATTTTTAACCTGTATAGGTTTATAATCATGTGTGGTAAATTTGCCTGATTGTAAATTAGGGTCACCAAAAGTATTTTGATGTTCGGGCAAGTTATCTATATGTTTTGGATTATATACTAGACTAAATCCTGTATATGGACTTTTAAGATTTTCTTCTTGTCCTTTATGTACCCAACCATAATCCCCAAATATGTTTTTTGCTTCTTCAATATCTTTTGATAACTCTTCACAATCCCAGTCATGCTTCATTCTGAATATGTCAGGCATCTTATAGGACTCTGAAATGTCCTGCCATGCTTCTTGAGTATTGGTGTTGTTTAAAATATAATTCCAAACAGTTGTGTCGTTAGGAACTTCACTAACATTTATTTTCACTTGTCTGGATTCTTAGGAACAAGTCTTGGCTTAGGAGTTTTCTTAGTAAAGTCTACTTCTATAAGTTGTCCTGTTTCAGAAGGTTTATCTATCATAGATTGCTTAACTGATTCTTCTATGTCGATAATTGCTCTCTCCATTCTTTCCGTTGATTCAGCATACTTGGTTTGTCTCCATTCATCAAGTTCTTCTTTGCTTTCTGCTATGTTATCAAATGTACTAAAGTCTCTTCTATACCACCAAGGCTTTTCCCAGAAACTTAATTCGCCTAGCCAATCTTTTATATCCATAAGCATAGGATATTCAAAGTCTGTATTTACAAAGTTATAATCTAAATCATCTACAGTATCTTTTAAGGATATCACATCTACCATACTGTTTTCATGTATAATAGCATTTAGTTTACAATGTAATGCTGATATCAAAGTTGCTTCACTTAAACTAGGTAAGAACATAAAATTATTGTCAAACTCACAAAAGTTTTTTTCTGCTATTGCCTTACCTTCAAAATCATATATAATGCTTTGATGTAGTTGTTCCCATAAGAAAGCATTTGCAATCTGGAAACTCATATTTTGATGTATGTAGGCTGTGTGGTAATCTTCTCCTTCTTGAGCTTCTGTTTTTAATCCATACTTTATTTCATATGTGTGTGATCTAATCTGCTTAGTGTCAGTATCAATAACTGTACACCTTACTGGTATCGTTTTAGTTACTATCAGTTCGTTCATTGGGTGCTCCAAATTTTGGTATGGATATGTCTATCTTACTGGGATTATTTATAGGCTGTTTAGGTTGAACAGGTATAGGTTGTGGCGAGTTACTTTGTGCCATACGTTCAGTAGCCTTTTTAATTTTTTCTTGTTGTTTAGATATTTTGTCTCCGCTATAAAAGGAAACCATTTCCACAAAAGTGTCTCGCTCTGAATAATCAGGTGTGTAATCAATAGAATCGATTTCTCCAATATCCATTACATCAGATGATTTCTCATTCTTTAATCTATCGCTCATTACTCTTGCATGGTATTCCTGTGTACAAAAATCTATCATGTCTTGTATCTGATACCATATGGGAGTTTCTGCTTTAACCGTAAATTGTTTCTTACGAAGTGTTTCTATCTCAGTAAGTATTTTGTCGTTTGACATGCTGTCTATTTTAAAAAAATAATCACTCATCTATATTCATCCTAAAGAAAGCCATATCAGAATTTTGTCTGAATCTTATTTCTTTACCTTTAATCTGAAAATCATTATCTGTCATACCAATCATATCACATATAACATCTGTTTTAATATCAAATTTTTCCTTTAACTTAATTCTATTTGGACGCCAGTCCATCCATAAATCAAATTTAGTTTTAGATTGGTTCATAATAACTATCTACTGTTTGTTCTTTAATTTTTAAATAATTTTTACGTTGCCTAAAAATTAAATCTGTGTTTTCAAACTTTAACATATTTTCTATTGTATAACTATTTTCGTTACCCCATGCTTTACAATTATATGTTTGTACTTTCCAGTTTAACTTAGTTCCAAAATCTGCTTCTTCAGTAAGTTCAAACTCTGGTATTTTAAAATCGTTTGCTAAAAAATATGCAGTTGCTTGAAAGATGTCTTCAGTATCGCATATAATAGTTACATTTTCTGATTTATGCTTTGCACATAAAATAGAAAATCTTTTACTAGGACTTAATAGTGTAGTATATTTGTC
>Ga0213869_10003488_pt1 | contig 10432 bp, 7 predicted proteins | sample PICome_10_FD_160083 | JGI IMG/M metagenome (GOLD analysis project Ga0213869, IMG submission 160083) | Coastal seawater microbial communities near Pivers Island, North Carolina, United States - PICO132 | ecosystem: Environmental > Aquatic > Marine > Coastal | place: USA: North Carolina...
TATAAATTGTTTCCAAATTAAATAATTAAGTTGAAAAAGCCATCTTATTAATTGATTCGAAGAGTTTAAATATAGTTGATTGTTTACAAGCTTGTTTATGTCATGTGAAAAAGTATATTCAATATTTTCTGAACCATGTTCAACAATAGCCAATGACAATTCATTTATATAAGTTCTGATCCCGGAAAGGGCTGCTTTGTAATAATAAACATCAATAAATACTGTAGTTTTTTTCAATTCATGTTTTTTTTAAAATTATCCATTGATTAATTTTGAAAAAATTTTGAATTAGTCTTTTTATTTTTTTAAAAATACTGATTTTATAGCTAAATAAATTTGACATAGACTCCCCCATTCCCTCTGAGTAATGTTCAACTATTTTAAAATTATATTTATAAGCTAAATTTGAGAGAAGCTTATTTGAGAAAATAAATGTATGCTCTATACCATCAATTATTTTAGGAACTCTGAAGTTTAAAAACATTAAATTATTATACAATCTATAGAGAAGACTTGATGAATCTGGTGTTCCAATACAAACAAATCCATCTTTTTTTAAAACTCTTCTAATTTCTGTAATAAATTCATTTAAATCTGTAACATGTTCAATGACATGTGAAACATGAATTAAATCAAAAAAATTATTAGGATATTTTGCGTTTTTTAAATCACCCAAAAAACATTCGGCATCAAAATTAGTGTTAATAAAATCTATTGCATTTTGATCAAATTCTGTAGCATAAAGCTTAAAGCCCAACTTTTGTGCGTATGCTAATCCTAATCCTAATCCACAACCAACATCTAAAAATTTACCATTATTATTAAAATAAGAAATATATTTAGCTTCCTTAAAAATTTCACTTTTTGATAGCTTATCAATCCTTTTAAAGTTTTGTTTAGCTATTGATTTCAAATCATAACCTTCATACTTTTTAGTATTCGAATAATCAGAGTAGTATGTAGCCAATTCGTTATTATCAGCCATTGGATTAGCAAAAATTAAATCACATTTTTTACATTTTACTCTTGAGATGTGTGGTCCTTTTCTAGAACAATCAATTGCCCATCCAATTAAATCTGAAGAATTACAATAAGGACATTTTTTATAAAGAATCATGTGCAATAATTTTATTGTAAATATTTTCGTTTATACCAACTAACAACCAAGAAAATAAAGATACAAAAAGATAAATTTCAATATTTGATGTTAAAGCTGGAATAACTAAACCAATTTTCAATAAAAACAATGTTAATCCTATTTTTTTATTTGAAACTATTTTTGAATATTCAAATGTTTTAAAACCATTAATTATACTTTTTAAAATAATTAAAATATAAATTATCATAAATATTAATCCTAATTGAACTCCAAAAATCAAAAACTGATTTTCTCCCCCAACCTTGGCGTCATCTATTACTGACAAAGCGTTGCCACTTTTTGTTAATCCAATTCCAAAAGGATTTTCATATATGGAAATTATTGATTGAATCCACTCAAAAAGGTGGCCCAAGCTGGATGGTTCTACAAAATAAAAAGTATCTTCTAAATAATAAAGAAAATCATCACTAGCAAAAAAACTAATTGATAATAAAGATATTATAGAAATAAAAAGACCGTATAACAACCATTTAAAGCTTTTAGAAATAACTATGAAAACAGTAAATATTAGTAAGGCCCCTATTATTGGAGATCTTGAAAATGCTAAATAAAAAATAATACTTGTAATTAAAATATAAAATATTATTATTTTTTTTGAAAAAAATAATTCTGAAAAGAATATAGAAATATAACAAAGTAATGATGCTGATAATGCAAGGGGATTTGAAAAAAAAGCTGCATATCTAGGTTTTCCATTAACATTTTCAAAAGTCCAAGCCAAGTCATAATTTCCCTCTGGATAAAAATTATTTATCGCTAAATTATATTCACTGTATTCAACTAGGGAATGAAAATGTGTAGAAAAAATAAATTCTACAACTACAAAAGAAAAAATAATTAAAACTAAACTTTTAAAAATTGTAACAATACTATTCCATTCGACTTCACTTAGGCTAATGTTTCTCCCAATATAATATAATGCAGGAATTAAAAATAAATTCTTTGAGTAAATTGCTTTTAATAAAAAAGTAGCATCTCCAATAGGAGCTATAAGATAAATTAATATATGACCAAAAAACAAAAGCATTAATTTATCTAAGAAAGACATATGAAATTTCCTTTCTAATATTGATCCTTTTTTGCCAAATAAAATAATGCAAAATGAAAAATATAAAATAATATCTTTAGAAAATTTTATTGCATCTATTAGTATTTCATTTTTAAAACATAAATAAATTAAAGATTGAAAAACTGTATATAGAGGAAGAAAAAAAATTATATATAAAAGCAAATAAAAGAATTTTCCATTAGAAACTTTTTCCAATATTTTTAATGTAAAAAACACATACAAAACCAAAAGTATATTTCCAATCACAATCATGCCTAAAAATTATTATTTCTTAATCCATCAATAAGTCCTTTGTAGACCATATTTAGTTTGTTAGTTCTAAATCTTATTATAAAATATAAAGAATATGAAAATATTTTAAAAAATTGATATAATATTGATCCAATAAAATTAAAAATATCCTTATTTTTTCTTAAAAGGAAAATATGATTTCTAATATTTAAATAATGCACAAATGGAGATAGCGTCCCCTCTGAAGATTCGTTTTTTGATGCTTTCGAGCCATGATGATAAATCAAACTTGATTTAACAACTGCTAAATCATATCCAGCTTTTTTTATTCGAATAGACCAATCCACATCTTCGTAGTATGCGAAAAAACTTTCATCTAGTAAACCTACTTTTTTAATAACTTCTGTTTTTATTAAAATGCAACATCCTGTGATCCAATCTATTTTTCTGTTCATATATTTTGGTTTTTTAATTACAGATGTATAACCAAAAAGCTTATTTAAACTTCCCCCAGCATTCCACACTTTTTTATTTTGATAAAAATCCATAATCACTGGCTGAACAGCACCAAGTTTGTTATATTCTTGAAAAGTCTCCAATAATGGTATTATGAAATTTTCATCAATTTCCGTGTCATTATTCAACAGCATTACATACTCAAAATGATTGTTGATAGCGTAGTTTATTCCAATATTATTTGCTCCTGTAAAACCTAAATTTTTTTTATTTGGAAAAGTTTTAACTTGATCAAATTGGTTTTTTAAATCATTTAATTCTTTTTGATTTGATTCATTATCGATTAATATAATTTGAAAATCATTGGATTTTGAACTTTTTAAAGTGGATAAACATGACTTTGTAAGTTCATATTGTTTCCAATTAACTATTATTATTGCAATTTTATTATTTTGAATCATTTGATTTCGATAATAGTATGGAATGAACAATAAAACTAGCTAATTCTGAAAACAATAAAGCTATAGCTAATCCTTTTCCTCCATGGTAATAGGATGATATTAAAGAAAGTACGATCATAATAAAAGTTGAAATCCATGCAGCTTTATTTAAAATTATTTTCTTCTCTTCAACTAAAATTTTAATTATATTTTTAAAATTTAACATAGCTAAAAATGGAATAAAAGATAGTAAACTCAGTATTTCTTGACTGTACGCTATTTCACTTCCAGACAAGAAAATAATAATTTGTTTTGACAATAGAGTCACTAATAATCCTATAAAAAACATAAACAGCAATCCCTTAATATAAAATTTAGATAAGTAATCGTTGAAATGGGATTTCCTATTTTGATTAATTAAAGAGGCTTCTTGTAAAACTGATTGAATAATAAAAATGGGAATCATCCGTAAAAGTATTCCTGCTTTTTGTGCCAAAGCAAATTTCCCTAATTCTGAATCATCTATGAAATTTGATAATATTATTATCCCGGAATATGTAGAAACATGTCCTGCAATTGATGAAAAGAAAAATTCAAAATTTTCTTTTATTCTATAAATTATCTTATGTGAATTTGGCCATATAAATTTTATTTTACTTTTTAAAAAAAAATTTAACCAATAAATTAAATATACCATTGATAATGCTCCTCCAAATATTAAATTAACTAAAAAAGAATCATCTGGGTTATTGACTAATAAAATTATAAAACCAACATATATCAATTTTGAAATAGCATTAGTAATAGCTAGAATAGATAAATTATTTTCTCCTTGTAAATGAAAAAGGGGATGTAGGGATTCACTTAATAAAATCAATAACGAAAACATGAGAATATCTTCATATCCAACAAAAATATTTGTTAAGGTTATTATGATATAAACTACAATTGATATTAATAAGGCAATTACTAATCTTAATGAGATAACTTCAGTTATAAATTCTAATTTTTCAACTTTAGTTTTAAATAAAGAAATTCTTTTAGGGCCATTTAAAAGATATCCATAATGTACTACAATTGCAAGAACCATGACAATTGAAAAAGCTAAATTCACTAATCCGTATTCAGATTCTCCAAGGTTTTTAAATAAAATAGGGGTAACTAAAATTACTACTAGAATATTTATACCTTGATTTAAAGAAAGGTTGAAAAAGTTTATAAAAAAAAGATTGAAGATCTTTTTTCTCATTTTCTTTTAAAAATAAAAATTAACATTGAAATAATTAATTCTGTTTAGAATTAATTATTCTTTTTAAAGACAAACCTATAACAATAGATGAAATTCCAATTGTAAAACTTAAAATAAATGTTTTTAAAAATTTCCATCTAGAGTTTTCCAAGGGAAGAATCGGTTTATCAATTATTTGAATTAAAGGCATGTTGTTCCTATGAGTAACTTTTGCTAATTCTAGTTGTTTTACAATTTCACCATAAACAGCACTATTGGATTGAACATCAATCATAGCCATTTGGTAAGGTACCATAGAAACTTTATCTAAGTTATTTAAATTAGGAATATTTTGATCTATTTTAGCTAAAGCCAATATTGATTCATCTAAAACATTTTTAACACTGTCCGACTGTTTTTTTAATATTTCTAGGTTGGAACTTGTTTTCAGGGTCTTTGTATCATAGTAGAATTTATTGACTATACTAACTAAATTTTCATTAAATGATTTCGCGAGTAATTCATCATTATGATTAAAGCCTATTTCTAAAATTGTAGTTTTTCTATTAGGTTTGTGAACAAATAAATATTCCTTTCTAATAAGTTCAATAGATTTTTTAATTAGGCTGTCTTGCTGTCTAGTTAAGCTTTTATTTTTAAAATCTTCAAAAATAATTCCAAGCTTTTCCCATTTATTAATTAGTTTTTCAGCTTCAGCAAGCCTTTCAATAATTAAAACCTCACGTTTATTGATTAAAGTAGTTGAAAGCAAAGTGTTTTTTAACATAGAACTAGATCGATATAGTTCTTGTATGTTGTCTATTTGGAACAAACTGCTCGCATCAATAAAACTAGAAGCATTGACTCCTGCCAATGAGGCTAAAGATGATAAATCACCCATAGAACCAGATGAGGAGTCGTTATCTAAGACAAAAGTAGTTCTAGCATAATAAACTGGACTTATTATATAATTATATAAAAAAATACAAGTCATTATAATTAATGTTCCTACAATAACAACTCTAACTTTAGAAAATATAAACCAAAACCAATCTTTAATACCATCTATGATGTATGATATAGAAATATTTTCTTCAATATAATTGTTCTTATCTTTCAATTTTTATGTTACTTAATTTGATTAATTGCTAATATAAGCGTTGCTAAACCAGTTGTAAAATTTAATATTTGAGAAGTAGCTATTGGATTTTTAAGAGACTTTTTAGGCACTATTACTTCAGAACCGGGCTCTGCTTTTGGATATATATTAAAAAATAAAAACTTTTTTGTTCTCGCTACATCTCCATTTGCATACACCACATAAGTCCCACTTCTTTCAGCTTTACTATCAAAGCCTCCTGAAGAGTTAATATAATACTTAAGGCCTCTTCCTGAAGAAAATCTAACTGTAGTTGGGTATAGCAATTCTCCTCTTAATCTTATAGTTTCTAATTTTTTAGGAATAATAATTACATCACCTTCATTTAATAATAAATCGGATTTTGAACCAGGAGACTTAACTATAGAACCTAAATCAATTCCTATAGCTTCTGACTTGGAAATTGGAATATCATTTGATACTGCATTTCTTTTAACTATTTCACTTATTCTTTCTTTTTTAGCGTAACTGGAAAGGTTTTTATTATTATTTTTTTCCAGATTTAGATTCTTTAAATCGTTATCTAACCTTTCAACAAGAGAAATGTCAGATTCAGATAAAACTTCCTTATTTAAAACCTTCGCTTTAAGATTTATTAAATCATTTATTTTTTTCTGAACATCAGATTCAGGCTCAGAAAATTCTGTAAGACGAATTAAAGTTGCCCCTTTTTCATATGCAAACTTTTTCAACCCCCCTGCTCTTTGCAACAAATCTGATATTCTGTCATTTTTAGAAGCAATAGCATATTTACCAGGATACATTACTTCACCTTCAATATTTGCATATTGTTGAATATAAAAGTTTGGATTTTTTCTTATAATAACTTGATCAAATGGAGAAAGTTTGAGATTGTCGCTTTCACTGATATCTTCTAAATTTTTTGATAAATTAACAATAATGACCTTTGATAGAATTTCATTTTTTGAATTTTCATTTGAAAATCTTCTGGTTATTTCAACTCTTTGACCCGTGGCATTATCTTTAAATCCACCTGCAGACAAAATTAAATCAATTAATGTGATATTTTTTGAATAGGGATAAATTCCTGCATTACTAACTTCACCAGAAATTTCAACATAATTTTCTTCAGATAGATCATTTATTGAATAAATTGTTATTACATCCTCCTCCTCTAAAATAAATACAGGCTTTTCTAATTCTTCTTTTAAGTTCAATGAAATATTTGTCGTTGAATAATCAGGATTAGTTCTTGTTACAGTGAGTTTGTTAAAGAAAACATCCGGTTTTAAACCCTCAGCTTTATCCACTATATCTTTAATAGTCATGTTCTCAGACAAAGAATAAACACCAGGCCTATATACCGCTCCTTTAATAATAATTCTATCATTATATTTTTCAATAATTTCTTCTACATTAAATTTATCTCCTGCCTTAGGTTGAAAAAAATCAAATTGTTCAGAATTGATGTCAACAATTTTTAATTTATCATTAATAATTCTTGTTAATTTAATTTTCTTTGTAGATGCATTTTCTTTAAATCCACCTGAATAAAAAATTAGATCTGAAAGAGTTTCACCAGCTTTGTATTCAAATTTTCCAGGAAGTTTAACTGCTCCTTCAATAAAAACTCTATTAGTGTAAGGAGAAACTAAAATTAAATCATCATTTTCCAGCCTTATATTTGAAGTCCCATCGCCACTTGTAATGAATTTATATACATCAACCGTGTTTACTAATTTATTATTTCTAAAGAGTTTTATATCTCTCAAAGTAGCATTTTCTGTTATTCCTCCAGCAACATAAAGAGCATTGTAAACAGTGTTAAAGGCGCTAAAATTATAGGTACCTGGCAAATTAACTTCGCCAACTATATTGACTCTAATTGCTCTTGGAATAGCAACTGAAATATTCACAAATGTTTTCTTTTGATTAATTCCTTGATAAACTTTTTTCAACCTTGATATTAATCTTTTTTCTGCATCTAATAGCGAAAGTCCATTTAAATTTATTGGTCCAATGTTTTCAAGTATTACATTACCCTCTGGCGAAACTTCATTTTGATAATAATTTTCAGATTGACCATAAATATCAATAAATAACTTATCGCCGGGACCAATAACATAATCTAAAGGGGTAGGGATATTTAAATTTGACTGAAAAGACAAAAAATTATTTCCTCTGAACACATTATAACCGAAAATATCATTTTTCTTTATATCTCTAAAAATTTCCATTTCTTCAACCCATCTCTTCCTCATTCTAGTATCCTCAAGAGGAGTACTAGAATTTGCAGATACTCTTGCTACTGTTTGGGCGGATTTAAATCTTTTGTCGAGTTTTTCTAAATCAGCTTGAGACATTCCTTGAGATTGCGCTATTTTTAATAAATCAAATTGATTATATCCTTGGGAGGTAGCCCTTCTTAATATCAAATCAATTTGACTACTATTTAAATCAGAAAAATTTACTGCTGATAAATCAGAAAAACCTTGAGAATATGATACTATTGAAAAAAATATTAGTATTGCAAAAAGACTGTATAATCTAAATATTTTAAGCATTTTAAAAAATTATTGGATCGTGAAGATAATGAAAAACTGATAAAACAGACTTTTGCTCTGATATTTTGATAAAATATTAAATTGATTTTTAAACTAATATCATAATCAATAACTTGCATGAATGTTAAAAAAGATATTGTTTTTATTAATTATTGTTAACTCTGGAATTTTAACAGCTCAAAACGACAGTTTGAATAAAACTAAAGTTGAAATTAAATTTAATTTAGTTTCAGCTCTTGCATTGGTCCCAAATATTGGAATTGAAGTTGAATTAAATGAAAATTTCGGGTATCAATTAGATACAAGTGCATCTTTTTGGGATTCAATTGAGGGAAGTCCATTTCATTTTGTACAAATTTTTAACGAATTAAGATATTATCCAAAAAAAATTCAAAAAAATGTATTTCTTGGAACTCACGTGGGTTATGGAATGTTTAGTGTTAGAATGCCAAGTTTTTTAACATCAATAATAGACACCCAAACTAAACCAATAGGTTCCTACCAGTCAGGAAGAAACACATATTATGGTTTAACTATTGGGAAAAAATTTAAACTTAAAAATCCTAGACTTGGATTAGAAATATTTATTGGTGGAGGAAGCTCACAATCTAATTACAAATATTATAATTCCGATGGAGAGCTCGGATATGATGATCCTGTTGCTAAAAGAAGTTTTAGTTTGAGTGGGGAAGAGTTTGTTTATCGTGCAGGATTAATGCTTGTTTATAAATTGTAAATATGCTTTTTAACTCACTTGAATTTATAGTTTTTTTTCTAATATTTTTTTTTTCTTACTGGTTTATTTTTAATAAAAATATTAAACTTCAAAATTTACTAATTCTTTGTTCTAGTTATTTTTTTTATGCATGGTGGGATTGGAGATTTTTAATATTAATAATAATAAGCTCATTTACAGACTATTTAATAGGAATTCAAATTGAAAACCTAAAAAATAAAATTTATAAAAAAAGAGCTTTAATATTAAGCTTATTTGTAAATCTGGGGATATTGTTAGTTTTTAAATACTATAATTTTTTCATAGACAACTTTAAAATTGTTTTAGAAAAAATGAATCTGCAAACTAATCCTGATTTAATAAATATAATTTTACCCATTGGAATTAGTTTTTACACATTTCAAACTCTTAGCTACACTATTGATGTTTATAATAATAAAATCAGTGCTCACCGTGATAGTATTTCATTCTTCGCATTTGTTGCATTTTTCCCTCAACTAGTTGCTGGGCCAATAGAAAGAGCCAAAAATTTACTTCCTCAATTTTTAATTAAAAGAAAATTTAATTATGATTTTGCTATTTCAGGTTGTAAGTTGATTTTAATTGGGCTTTTCAAAAAAATGGTTATAGCTGATAATATCTCATTAATTGTTGACCCTATATATTCAAATCCAAATGATTTTTTAGGGTTTCCAACATTACTTGCAACAATTTTTTTTGCATTCCAAATTTATTGTGATTTTTCTGGATACTCTAATATTGCCATTGGATTAGCCAGACTTTTAGGGTTTAAACTAATGACTAATTTTAATACACCTTATTTTTCAAAGTCATTAACTGATTTTTGGAGAAATTGGCATATTTCACTATCTACTTGGTTTAAAGACTATGTATATATTCCACTTGGAGGAAATAGAATTTCTAAAAAAAAAATGCATTTGAACATATTAATAACTTTTCTACTAAGTGGATTTTGGCACGGAGCAAATTGGACTTTTTTAATTTGGGGAGCAATTCACGGCTTTGGCTTGATTATTGAAAAAAACTTCTCTTTCAAGATTAAAAATAATTTTGTTTCAGACTCATTAAGAATATTTTCAACTTTCAGTATCGTATGCTTGGCTTGGATTTTTTTTAGAAGCGAAACTTTAAGTGATTCCATATTAATTTTTAACAACTTATTCGTTGATATTTTGGACTACACTAACTACGAAATTATGTCACTAAAATTTAGAGGAATTGGACTTAAACCAATAGACTTGATTAAATGTGTATTATTTATAATCTTATTGATTTTTATTGAACTTAGTTCTAAATCAAAAAAAATAATGAATATTTTTAACTCAAATAAATTTATTAGATATAGCGGTTATTATTTTATTTTAATATTAATAATTTTTTGGGGGACTCGATTTTCAGGAAATAATTT
>Ga0213869_10003491_pt1 | contig 10429 bp, 6 predicted proteins | sample PICome_10_FD_160083 | JGI IMG/M metagenome (GOLD analysis project Ga0213869, IMG submission 160083) | Coastal seawater microbial communities near Pivers Island, North Carolina, United States - PICO132 | ecosystem: Environmental > Aquatic > Marine > Coastal | place: USA: North Carolina...
TTCGAACAAAACATCATCATTGTTATTATTATCATCACCACCCTCGCTGTTGTTGTTGTTCTCGTTCGTATCGTCATCGAGAGTCGTCGTTCTCGTCGTCTGCGTCGTTCTCGTCGTCGACATTGTCTTTTCCTCTTCTTCTTCTCTAACGGCTTTTTTCTTTCGTTTTTCTGAAGGCACCGAGAAAAACGTTTAGGGTATTCAACCCTAATAAGCGTTTTTGCGCTCTCTCTCTTTTGCTTTCATCCATCGTCTCATCACCAGCACTTTTAAAGCGCGCGTTTTATTATACACACACACACACACACAAAATGACATCCGCGTTGGTGTCCTCCTCTTCCTGCGCATCGACGACCGCGGTGTGTTCGCGTCGTCCTTTTCACCGAAAGAGCAGCGGCATAAAGACGACGAAAAGGTACGCACAAAAGATTTTGTCGAGGTTTGATATTTTCTCTTTTTCTTTCTCTTCTCGTTTTCCCGCCAATATACATACTGATGGTGCAAATTTTCTCTCTCTCTTTTATTCTCTGATTAGTATTCACAGAAGAATTAGCATCACTCCGCGCGCGGAGAACGAGGGCGATTCCGCGTCGACGACGACGCCTGCTGCTTCCGCGGCGCCGAAATTGGTCCCGTCCAACGCCGCTTCCATCAAGGTACACGAACGTATTCGATTGGAAAAGTTTTGTTTTTTCTGTTTTTCTCGATCAAAATCGTTCTTTTTTTTTTGTGCCTCTCTCTCTCGGGGGAGATCGTGTCTCTCTCTCTTTCCTCCTCTCGCGATATTCAACAGTCGGACGACAAAAGTCCGACGAACGTCGTGATTTTTTGTGTAGGCAGCATAAGCGCTTTTTCGTGCGTACGCTTTTGTGCTTTTCGGCAAAAAGAGAAGGAAAATATTATTCTGAAAAACTTTTGCTCACTGTTTCTCTCGCTGCTCTTATTAAAAAAATATAGGTCATCGGAGTCGGCGGCGGCGGCTCGAACGCGGTGAACAGAATGGTGGAAACGGATATCCAAGGCGTGGAGTTTTGGGTGGTGAACACGGACGCGCAAGCGTTGACGTCGTCCACGGTTCCGAAATCGAACACGATTCAAATTGGCGAGACGTTGACGAGAGGTCTCGGCGCCGGGTCGAACCCGGAGATTGGACAGAAAGCGGCGGAAGAGTCGAGGAAGTCGATCGAGGACGCGTTGCAAGGTTCGGATATGGTATTCGTGACGGCCGGGATGGGTGGTGGTACCGGGTCTGGAGCGGCGCCGGTGGTTGCGAATGTCGCGAAGACGGCGGGGATTTTGACGGTTGGGATTGTGACCATGCCGTTTAAGTTTGAAGGGAGACAGAGGTATAATCAAGCGATGGAGGCGGTGGAGAGGTTGAGACAGAACGTGGATACGTTGATTGTAATTCCAAACGACCGATTGTTGTCCACGGTGGACGGCGCGTTACCGTTGCAAGATGCGTTTTTGTTGGCGGATGATATTTTGAGACAAGGAGTGAGAGGTATTTGTGATATCATCGTGTTACCGGGTTTGATCAACGTCGATTTTGCGGATGTGAGAGCGGTGATGGCGGATGCCGGGTCGTCTTTGATGGGTATTGGTCGAGCGACTGGTAAGAACAGAGCGAGAGATGCGGCAGCGGCTGCGATTTCGTCACCGTTGTTGGATTTGGGCATCGATCGAGCGACTGGCATTGTGTGGAACATTTCCGGCGGGAAGGATTTGACGTTGCACGAAGTCAACGAGGCGGCGGAGGTGATTTACGATTTAGTCGACGACTCCGCGCTGATTATCTTTGGGGCGGTGGTGAACCCGACCATGCAATTAGCGGACGGGGAGGTTGCTATCACGTTGATTGCGACGGGATTTTCGCCGTTTTCGCAATCGAACGCGGGCGAACAAAGAGTCCCGAGAGCCGCCGCGCCGCCGCCACCACAAATGCCGCCGCCGCAACAAAGACAACAACAACAACAACAACGAAGAGAAGAACCGCGACAAGAACAAGAGCCCTCTGGATGGGGGAATCAGCAAGCGCCGCCGCAACAGCAGCCGGAAGGTGGGCGATCGGCCATCCCAAGCTTTTTGCGAAAGAGAATGGGTCGTTAAGTTTTCAAAAAGAAAAAGATAAAAACAGATAAATATTGAGAAGCTATACAAAGAAAGAGTGAACAGAGATGCAGAGGTACGTGGAGTAGTGCGAATCGCGCGTGTGCCCGTGTGTGTGTGTGTGTGCGTGTATGTAAAAGAAGAAAGCATTTTTAATGAAAACACCTTAATCTAACAAATTTGATGATAATCAATGAAAGAAATTCACAAGAGGACCTTTACGCCTTCGCCTTCGATGACTCTTTTCGCGCGTCTGATGACCTCATCAGATGGCGGTTTCATCTGCTCCAACTTATAAGCTATATTCATCTCTTTGTACTTGAACGCGCCAAAGTTATGGTACGGTAAGATCTCGACTCCTTTGACGCACCTTTTGTGCATCTTTGCGAGAGCAGCCACGCCGAGTAACTCTTCTTCGCCGTCGGTAACGATATCTTGAAATTTTTCGTCATCAGAAGACATCAAGACAAATCTCAACCAAGTGGGCACTTTATATTCTTCCAGTTTCGCCAAAAACGCGAGCATGACGCCGAAGTTTTCTGGACGTCCTGTTATCTTTCCGTATCGAACGGGGTGAGAACTTTTACAACACAAGAGCACCATGTCGATGTGCGGCAAGACAAAGTCCCAAATCATATCGTTTCCGGCGGCGGCGGTATCGATGATGGAAGTCAAACCTCTCGCGCGCGCTTCTCGCGCCAACGCTACTACAAAACGATACTGTAACATGCATTCCCCTCCTGACATGGTGATTCCGCCTCCTGATTTTCGATAGTACGTCATTTTCGTTTCCAAAGCAGAGAAAACTTCTTCTGTTGCCATCTTCTTTCCAACGTTTTCCTCCAACGAATCTGGGTTGCAACAAAACGCGCATCTCTTTTGACACCCTTGGAAAAAAATCATCGCTCTCAGCCCTGGTCCGTCCACGCTCGTCATGCTGTCGATGGAATGAATCCAACCCCAATTCTTCGGAGAGAAGTCTACGCTCGTTTCCGTCTCGTCCCACTCGTTCTTTAACGTCACATCTTCGATGTCTGGGAGATGGCAAGAAAAGTGTTCACCGTGCGAACAAGGAACGTTGCCTCTGGAATGTTTCGCGCCGCCTTTCAACGCCAGCAGTTGTTGAGTTTGCGTCGTCGGTGGCGACAACAACAGACTATCCTCTTCGTCTTTGTCTTCTTCTTCTTTCATCATCAAAGTTGTGCTTTCCATTATTATTTGTTTATATCTCAGTAGTTTCCTTCGTGTATTTTTGAGAAGCATTTCAAGATACAAAATATTCCTCACTAAAAACCTTTAAAAGCGCGCGCGGAATGGGGTTCGACGATCCGACGAAAAAGCTCCCTCGAGAGATCCCAACTTCGCCTGATGCTGTACCCGTCGGAGACGGAGTCGCGAATTGGATCGCGAAAAACTACGACCCGTTCGACGGCACTTTCGTGCCTTCCTCGGCGACAGAGAAAACGAGAACTTTGTTAGAAGAAGTGGAGAGGAAACAAAACAAAGAAATCGCGTCTGGAGGCGTTCTGTGTTGCGATTCGAAAACGCCTTCGACGATTTTAGCACACGGGGTTGGGTACATCGCGGACGATTGTTTGCTCGATTCCGTCATCGTCGGCCTGCAAACGACGAAAATGCTGGAAAGGACGATGAAGATGAAAGGAGGCATTCGAATTGTCGAGAAAGCGTTGACAGAGCAAGGCGAACGCATGGATCCGTTCACGAAGAAGGTGTTTGAGCAAAACGTGCGTACGCACAACGAGTGCGTGTTTGATTTGTACACGCCTGAGATGAGGTTGGTACGATCGAGTCACGCGCTGACGGGTTTGCCGGATAGCTACGGACGCGGTCGCCTCATCGGAGACTATCGAAGAGTCGCGTTGTACGGGGTAGACCGGTTGATCGAGGAGAAGCAGAGAGACGCGGCGAGGTTGGATATCTCGAACGCGAACGAGGCGAACATGGAGAAGAAGGATAAAATTTCGATGCAAATCAGAGCTTTGCATTCGTTGGACGGGTTGGCGAAACTATACGGGAAAAATATCTCGAAACCGGCGACGACGGCTAAAGAAGCGGCGCAGGCGATCTATTTCGCGTACTTGGCGGTGGTGAAATCGAACGATGGAGCGGCGATATCTTTCGGAAGAGTCGATGCGTTTTTAGATATTTACTTTGAGCGCGATTTACGCACCGGGGTGCTCGCGAGCGAAGACGAAGCGCAAGAAATCATCGATAACTTGGTGCTCAAGCTGAGATTGGTTAGACACCTGCGCCCAAAGGCGTACGATGAGATTTTTGCGGGCGACCCGATTTGGGCGACAAACGCCATCGCCGGCGTTTTAGTCGACGCTAGCGGCTCGAAGAAGCACATGGTGACCAAAACTTCCTATCGTTTCTTGCAAACGCTTGTAAATTTAGGCGCCGCGCCGGAACCGAACATGACGGTTCTATTTGACGAGTGTTTACCCGAGCCGTTTAAGAAGTTTGCGACGGATATCTCGATCGCGAGTAGTAGCGTTCAATACATCAACGACAAACTCCTTCGCGAAAACTGGAGTTGCGATACGACCGTTTCGTGCTGCGTCAGTGGTATGCGACTCGGTAAAGACGCCCAATTTTTCGGCGCTCGATGCAACTTACCCAAGATTCTCTTGTACGCTCTCAATGACGGTAAAGATGAAATCTCTGGTAAACAAATCGCGCCCGTAGAACTCGCGCAGCTGTTTGACTCGCTCGCCGAGAAAGCCCAAACGGACGAAAATTTTATCCATCTCGATTACGAGGACGTGAAGAAACGTTTCGAGACATACATGGATTGGATCGCCGAGTTATACGTGTCAACCATGAACGTCATTCATTTTTCGCACGAAAAATACGCGTACGAAAGCTTGTTGTACGCTCTGATGGATTCTGAACCTGAATACAACATGGCTTTCGGCATCGCGGGCTTATCCGTGTTGGTTGATTCACTTTCGGCGATAAAATACGCAAAAGTTCGTCCGATATTCTCCGATGAAAAGGAAACGAAAGGGATAATTACATCGTTTGATATCAAAGGCGATTTTCCAAAGTACGGCAACGACTCGGACGATGCGGATGAACTCGCGAAGTGGGTTGTGCAAACATTCATCGAAAAGCTTCGCAAGACGCCCGCGTTCAAAAACGCCAAGCATACGCTGTCGATTCTCACCATCACGTCGAACGTCATGTACGGATCGAACACCGGGGCAACGCCAGATGGTCGAAGATTGGGTGAAGCATTTGCTCCGGGCGCAAATCCTATGCACGGTCGCGACAATACCGGTGCGTTAAACTCGCTTAATTCAGTCGCGAAAGTGCCGTACGGCGCGTGTTTGGACGGTATCTCGAATACTTTTTCAATAACCAAAGGTAGTTTGGGCAAAGACGACGCGAGTCGCACCGGAAATCTGGGTTCGCTTTTGGCCGGATACTTCGAGAAAGGAGCAATGCACTTGAACGTGAACGTTTTGTCGCGCGAAACGTTGAAGGATGCGCAGATTCATCCGGAAAAGTATCCAAATTTAACGATTCGAGTGTCCGGGTATGCGGTGAAGTTCATAAAACTCTCAAAAGCACACCAGGACGAGGTAATCAGTCGCACGTTCCATGAATTCATGTGAGCGCAGAAGAAGAGTATAAAGAGAGAGAGAGAGAGAGAGAGAGAGACAATACAAGGAAATAAATGTTCTTTGAATAAATACTTTTGTTAATACAAATTTGTTTCGTTGCTAAACTTTAAAGGTTATCTATTAGTATTCTCGTCGTTGTTCCAACGAAACTCACCGTTTCGCTTGGAATTTATACTTATATTTGGCGTCCGTCGCCGATTCCGACACCACTTGTTGACCGCTAATTATACTCTCCGTCATAGACTTTGATCCCGTTCCATAGCTATTGAATTTCGGTACAGCCACCGAAAAGAGGGCATCCTTCTCGCTATCGAGAATAGAATCAATTCCCGTGTTGCCGTTTTGTAACCGGACAATCACGATCAAAGAGGACCCCCACAATAACAAAAAGGCGCACGCCGCGATGAGCCACCCACCCCAAACTATGCTCATAGACTCCAACGCATCGTCCACGGAGTCTTCTAACTTTTCCAAAGCATCTGCAACCATCTTACACGTCGCTAACGCCATGATGTCCGACTCTTGATCCTTCAAAGTGATTATCACTTCCGAGTTCTTCACCATAGCGTCGAATAGGTTGGCCGGAATTTGCGCCGGTTCTTCCTTACCGCACTGCTCAACCAACGCAACTTGCGTTGAGTCGTATTGGCATCGAGAATACATAGTGCCAACTTCGTTAATCTTCACCTTATGGTTCCTTCCTGCAGTTTCGTTAAAATAACCTCTTTGCGTCTTGATGTACGTCTTCGTGTCAGACGGGATCAACGCGCGGCGATAAGCGTCGCAAAATGCGGTGTAATAATCATCCCCGGGTCTATCAAACGCGCAATACTTGGAAGCGGCTTCTGCGTCGCCATCGTATTCTTGATCGATGAGCGGTAAGGTTTTCCTCGGATCGTACATTTGAATGAAATCGTTGTACAGATATACGCCAGCGGCGATGGACATGCGCGCGGTGTTCATGAGTTGAACTACGTCTTTACCATCCATGCAAGGCAACGCGTTTTCTAAATCCGAATCGAAGGTGTAACCAAATTTTTGCGAGGCGGAGTAGTCTGCCGAAGCGTACTGAAAGTCTGCCAAGAACGTCGTCGTACCGGTGAGTACACCCCAGAACAACCACGAACCGACGAGCGAAAGCGTGAGAAATCCAGTCAAGTACGTAAACCATCGCCATTTGCCGACGAGAGAGGTAAGCGCGAGAATAATGCCACTCAAGCCCATCACCGCGGCTAAAATCAAAGCGACATCTGCGGTGACTAATCCAACTTCCGTGTACTCTTCCATCTTCCCGTCGATTTCGGAAATGTTCGCGATGGTGTCTGCCAAAGCCAAGGCTTCGGTTTCCGCCTCGTAGGTGAACATTTTCGCGTCGTCCAAAGCTTGGATAATTCGCACGCTTTGCGCGTTCATTTCCGCGGTGGAGTTGGAAATACTGTCCGCGATAACTTGAATATCCTGTTGCAACGCCATACCTTTGTTCCAAACGAGAAAGCAACCGAGACAGGCAATCAAGGCAAATAAAATCAACTGCGCGCGCGCAAAGAACAAACCAGTTCCGGAGAACGGCGTCCAGTTACACGCGTTTCGGCCAAAGCAAGATTCAAACCAGTGTCGTCGATGCCAGAAGACGAAAGAGAAGAACAAAACAAAAACGGCAACGGCAACGCCGGGAAGCGATTGTCCAACTAACATCATCGTGTAGTTGTCGTTTACACCAAACTCCAAGTCGTCGAAACCTTGCAAAGTGCGAGGATCGTATCTCGGGATACCGAAGAAACCATCGGATTCTTCCAAGTGGCTGACAATGGGTACGCACGAGGACAAATCGCTCGTGTCGTCGCAGCTGTAATGTTTGACGAACGCTTTTGTCCCGTTGTTGATAATGTCTTTCGTGTTCGCTTTCTTCGAGATGATGTCGAACCAACCGCGAATGTCTTGGTTGAAATTCGGGGCGTCGCAAAAGATGCGTTCCATGGTCGTTACCGCGCCAACTTTCCACTTGGAGATGTCTTGATTGAACACTCTGCTGTTTTCAAATTGGTGTGCCATGACTTTATTGTTCGAGACATCCCATTTGTCCAACGGCGAGTTGAAACTCGTGGCGTTGTAAAACATGTACTCGGTGGAAACGACGCCGCGCATGTCCCAAGAGTTGATGTTTTGGTTGAACATAAACGTGTCTCTGAACATGTAGTTCATGTATTTGACGTTTCTAGTGTCCAAAAAGTCCATAGGTTGATCGAAATCCCATGCGCCGTCAAACATTCTGTCCATATCCTTCACGTTCGTGGTGATCCAGTACGTCAACGGCGAGTTGAAGCTCTTCGCGCCTTTGAACATACCTTGCATGGAAGTCACCGCGGTTGTGTTCCAGTTGGACAAGTCGCCGTTGAACTGTTCGCGGTTGACGAAAGCGTTGCGCATGTCGGTGATTTTGGAAACATCCCACTGATCGATGGTCCCTTCTCCCGTGCGCTGCGAAAATTTGAAGCACTTGCCGTTCACCGGCGCCTCTTGCAAACACACTTGGATCTTTTGATAGAACTCGGCAACCGTTTTGATCGTTTTCACGTTCTTCTTCACGCCTTTGTACACTGGAAACGGTCTAGGTCCGGCCAATTCGCTCTCGTCTTCGTCCCCATCGGTCGTCGCCGTGAAGCCGCTCGAGTACTCCTCGAGCTGCATGCCGTTTTCATCCGTGTTCAAGTTCCCTCGACGCATTTTGTCCGTGAAGTTGGAGTAATCGTGCAACTTTGTCCACTTTGGCACGTACTTTTGCTTCTCGTATTCTGCAACGGTTGGTTTGAAACTCTTCGCTTCTTGTTGCATCTCCTTGAAAAGCTTCTCCTCTTCGTACGTCATCCCTGTTTTTGGGTTGACCTTCATCACCTTCGGATCAGCTTTCGCCACGCCTCCGTTTGCGTCGATCAAACTCACCTCATTCGGTCTCGGTCGTCCGTCACGCACCCATTTTTTGTACTCATCCGTCCCTGGCGTCGGCTCGATCCAGGTCGCGTCCATCGTCGTCGATTTACCTTCGTTCGCGATGACGTCGTACGCCTCCGGATTCTTCATCTTCTCACCCATCATCTCTTGGTACGCTTTCAACTGATCGTCCCAATCCGCGGTACCACTCGTGGCTATCTTGTGCATGTACTGTAACCTCTGCGCTTCAAACTTCTTGTACAACTCGTCGTCTTTCAAATCGCCAGATTTCTCCGCCGCCTCTTTGTTCATCTTCTTTGAAACCTCCGCGATGGCGACGTTCTGCGCATCTTTCGGATCAATCCCGACCGATTTCAGCAGCTCAATCTCCTCTTTGCTCATCTTTTGATTCCGAATCTTCGCTTTCGCTTTTTCAATCTTCATCCGCACTCGCTTCTCCTCCCTTAACTTTTCCTTCTCGATTTCCTTCTTCTGGTCCTCTTGCAAGTGGTACTTCCCCGGGTGCAGCGTCCGGTCCTTCAATTGCTCCGTCGTCAGCTCTCGGTCCGGATGCATCGCTTGGTAGTGCATGACTAACTGCTCGGTTTCGGGATAGTCCTCAACCTGTGTTTGTTTTGATGTTTTAAAAGTCGGCGGAAACGGTCAGTATTTTCGTACATTTCGATCTCTTGGGAGAAAGCAAGAGAGCGCCCCATCATCATCATCATCATCATCAGTAAACGCGCGAAAGATCATCGAACGAGCGACGTAAACGACAAACGATGGATAAAAAACGAAGAACGATAATCCCGTGCGCGCGAACAGAGAGAGACACTCGCGTCGTTCTGAAAAAAGACGACCGAAAGAGGAGGAGAGAAAAAACGCCAACACGGAGGTCACAAAAGCCCCCCGCGGTCCCAATTTTATATCTCTCTGACGATGATGTGAAACGTACGTTATGCGCGGGATGTTCCGCCAACACGTCCATTTTGTGTTCAATCGCGGCTAAATACGCGTCCATATCCGTGATGTGTCCAACTTTGTTGGCCGCGTCGCGGACTTCGTCCGTGTTCAGCGCTGGGTCCAGGAGATGTTCTTTCAAAGTCGTCGTTTCCTCCATCTCGACCGGCGTTGGCGACGCTTCCCCGGCACTCTTCGTCTTTGAGTGTTGGTGTTTAATCGCGTCCGCGGAGAACACACCCGGGCTCAAAAACAACGCGGCGACTATCATCGTCATCGCGAGTGTCATCCTTTTCGAGATCACGGAAGACTGCCGCCGCCTACACGACGACCTCATCTCTTCTCTTCGAAAGGCTTTGTTTACTACGTAGAGAGAGCGGTTCTTTGTGTGGGCGGGTGTCTCTCTTTTCCCGCGGGACGACTTAAAAAATCAAAATGCAACCCTAAACACTTCGGTTCAAAAATGAAAAACGGAATTTTTATGTTTCTTGCACAAAAAAGATCTCACATGTGATTTAAACTAATATACTTTACTACTCGTATTTTTAAACGCGCAAGAATAGTACAACGATGAGACGAAAGAATCCACATCCGAAAAGAGCGGTGAACGCGAGGACGGTTTTTAAGGTGGTGAAGGGTAGGAGAGAGGAAGAAGAAGTGGAAGAAGACGAACCTTTGGTGTTGTGTTTGAGGATTCCTGACGAGGATGATGATCTCGAGGAGAATCATCATCAGATACAAAAAGAAGAAGAAGAAGAGGGAGAAGACGACGACGACGACGA
>Ga0213869_10003492_pt1 | contig 10428 bp, 10 predicted proteins | sample PICome_10_FD_160083 | JGI IMG/M metagenome (GOLD analysis project Ga0213869, IMG submission 160083) | Coastal seawater microbial communities near Pivers Island, North Carolina, United States - PICO132 | ecosystem: Environmental > Aquatic > Marine > Coastal | place: USA: North Carolina...
CGAATAGGTAGACCCAAACGAGAACAAATCTCAAGATGAGGGGCTGACCAAGGGTGTAGGCATTCATCAGAGAAGTCGTATCCAAGTACCGTTACTGGTTCAATCTCTCCTTCCCAATTTTCTCCAATCAGTCTGCCTGAGACTCTTGTCCAACTATGATTCATATGTCGTGTTTCATAAATAAAATTCTTGAAATCTTTCTGAGATAATTTACTAAGTAGAAAATCTCTAGGAATCGCTCTCGGAATAATTGCTAAAACTCTTTCATGATCATGAAAATATGCAATAGGTGCTAAATTGAGCTGTCTGAACAGTTCTTGTGATTTCTCAATAGATGTGCGAATATCTCCCCATTTTATGGGTAACCATGATACAAATGCAGAGCGATCATTGGTTCCAGAAACATGACTACTTAATTCCAAACTAGTATATTGAGGCGGACTTACTATTTTTTTTGATGTAAGTCTTAGATTCATTTTAGGGAGAGAAAATTTGGGTATTCTAATTGGTGGTCTTTTCGGAATTTTAATTGCGGATTCATGTCTAGGAATTTTATTTATCCATTCATTTACTGGTAATTCAATCCATTCATCATTGAGAATTGTACAAATCCAGCCGGTTTTACCATGAATAGTTCCAGGTAAACGAATAACACGCCTAGTATCCGCTGTTACAACCTTATCAACAGGATGCCCCGCTTCAATTACCTGATTCAAAAGTTGCTTACGTTGAGATTTAACTTTCTCTTCTCTTAATACTGGATCAGGTTCAGAAAATGACTCTCTATCAGGATCATCCGCAATAATATGAAACCCCTTACTTCCTGAAAATGTAATATGTCTAATTTTAATATCAGTATTTTCTATTAACCAATTCCGAAGATTCAAAGTTGCTTTCCTTGCTTCTTCTAAGCGAATAATACAAAACGGCCTGATATCAATATCAAATACAACAAGATGATCTAAAAGTATAGGCGAGGGTCTTTTCGTATCTTTAATTCTAGGGAGATTAATGGGATTAAGCCATGAAGAAGTTGAAACATAAACATCAGTGGGCATTGAGTTAGAAAATAATTCAATTAATTTCTTTGAAGAAGAAATCCTTCTATCAGATGTTATCCAAGGGCCCTTCAGTGACTTCCATCGAAATTGGTGTCTAGAGGATTTATTGAGCCAAGATAAATCTATTTCTCTATCAAAATAATAGGATGAGAGCTCGTCTTCAGACCAGCTCAAAACATGACTCATATTACGAGGGATAAGTATGTGGTCTTTGATTAATTGGTTAAAGTCCCTTATTAATCAGGGGTGAAACCTCTTTTCCTATCAGACCTATGGTATCCATTAACTGATTATGTGAAAGTCCTGCATTATCCAATTGGAAAGAAAAACGTGAGATTCCCCCTAATGCCTCACTATGTCTGATTATTTTCTCGGCGACTTCTTCTGGATCGCCAATTACATAAGCGCCTAGAGGACCTGTTTGTTCATCGAATCTATTTCTAGTAACTGGAGGCCAACCCCTTTCCTTCCCAATTTTAGTGAAAGCCTTCGCATAGCCGGGAAAATAAATATCTCTAGCTTCTTGCGAATCTTTTGCAACAAATCCTAGTGAATGGAGTCCGACTTTTAGTTGATCAGGATTATGCCCGGCACGCTCACCGGCCTCTCTGTAAAGGTCAACCAATGGACGGAATCTGTGTGTTTCTCCACCAATGACTGCTATCATTAATGGTAAACCTAGCAATCCTGCTCTTACGAATGATTGAGGAGTTCCACCAACTCCTAACCAGATAGGTAATTTTTCTTGTAAAGGTCTGGGATATATTTGTTGATTTCTTAGTGCGGGTCTGAATTTACCTGACCAATTAACGGTTTCATTATCTCTAATAGATAATAAAAGATCTAATTTCTCTGAGAATATTTCGTCATATTCATTTAAATTCAAGCCAAATAAAGGGTATGATTCGGTGAATGAACCACGCCCAACTACCATTTCTGCTCGCCCGGAAGAAACGAGGTCGAGGGTTGCAAAATTTTGGAATGCCCTTACAGGATCTGCTGCACTGAGAACTGTTACTGCACTGGTTAAACGAATATTCTTTGTGCGAGATGCTGCTGCTGATAATATCACTGAATTAGCAGAGTCAAGAAATTCTCTTCGATAATGCTCACCTATTCCAAAAACGTCAAGACCCATTTTATCGGCATGTTCTATTCGATCAAGAAGCTCAGATATAGACTGGGCACTATTAACTGGATAACTCTGCCCATTATCGAGTTTTACCTCAGCGAAACTATCAACACCAATTTCCATGAATCTCGCGAGTTCTAACCACTATTATAATTAGTAGTTTTATGGATGAAAGTAAAAGGCTAAGCCTAGAATTGCATAAGTACCTAAGAGCATGAGGCCTTCAAGCCAGTTTGACTTACCATCGGCTGCCGTTAAATTTGCTATTGTAACTGCAAGGAATACTGCTATAGTCTCGAGTATACCAAATTCAAAGGTTAGAGGTAAATCCAGAATCCAAGCAATAACTACCATTAGAGGAGCCACAAATACTGCTATCTGAGTCGAGGAACCAATTGATATCGCGAAAGATAGGTCCATCTTATTTTTTGCAGCAACCGATACGGCAGTGAAATGTTCGGCTGCATTACCGAATAAAGGTAATAGAATAACGCCAATGAAAAGATAGGGGAGATGATATTCCTCAGCGGCTGATTCTACTGAATGAACAAGTATCTCAGCCATCCATGAAACTAAAATTGTAGCAATAATGAGTAAAATTATTGCATCTTTCTGATCCATATTCGGATCTTCATGATGAACATTTTCTGTCGCAAAAAGGTGAGAATGAGTTTTGAGCTGAAATAAAAGAAAGAAACCGTATATTGCTAGAAGAACTACAGCAGCAGCATGAGATAGTTTCTCAACACCATCATCGCCAGCGGTACCATCAACTGTGAAATTGAATACTGTTGGAATAATTAAAACAATAACCGACAATAGTAGAAGTGAACCATTGGAACTTACTTGAGTTTCAGAAAATTTTTGCTCTGAATGATGAAGTCCCCCCCAAACAAATGAAAGACCCATTACAAGCAATAAATTCCCAAGAATGCTACCAATTAGACTCGCTTGTACTATGTTTATCATTATCTCTTCGGTTTCTGTACCCGCATTCTCTGCTGCCGTCATAAGGGCTAAAACACAAATTATTATTTCAGCCGCATTCCCAAATGTTGCGTTGAGTAAACCACCAACTGATTCAGATGTTCTTAGGGCAATTTCTTCTGTAGCTTTACCCATTAAAAATGCTAATGGCATTATTGCTATCATAGAAGTAATGAACGAAAGGTTTTCATCATGTTGAAAATAATTAAAATAGACGGTTGCTGGAACGGCTAGCAATAAAATATTCAATTTACTTTCACGTGGATCAAAGGCTCTAACTATACTCGCAGCATCTACCATTATTTACTTGCGGGAACGATAATTAAGTCAATGTTACGCTTGCAATAGGGAGGATTCATCCGTTAAACCGACGCCGGAGATAATGTGGGAAGTGTGTTTAGACTAGCACTTAGTGGAACGCCAGGGACTGGAAAAACAACAGTTGCATCTTTACTTGAAAGAAATGGATATAATATTATTTCTTTAGAATCATTAGCAAAAGAACACAACTGCTTGGGTGAAATTGACACATTAGATAACTCTAGGCCCGTAGATATCGAAAAATTATGTCTTGAATTAGAAAAATCTTGGTCTAGAAAACCAGAAAATATAGTAATAATAGACGGACACCTGAGTCATCAACTTCCTTGCGATTATACCATTGTCTTACGGTGCCAACCAGATATTTTACAAAAAAGATTGGAAAGTAGAGGGTATACCAAAGAAAAAATAAATGGGAATGTGGAATGGGAATTGATTGGTGGACCATGGAATGATAAAATCGGCTCAAATGGTTGGTTAGAGTTAGATACCTCGGAAATAAAACAAGAAGTAATTTTTGAATCTATTCACAGTTGGATTACAGATGGATTCAAACCATCTACTGTAGACACAGATATTGACTGGATTGGGAGAATGGAGGAATAATATGTTTGAGAAAATGAGAGATACATGGACAAAAGCAATACAACCAATTGTGCTAAAATTGGGCGACCTTGACCCCTCTGTACTAACTTGGACATCATTACTAGTCTCGCTTGTTGGATTCTACGTCCTGGCGATAGCGGAGATAAATACTACTGGGGCCTTGATGATTGTTGCTGCTGTAATTCTTGTTTTAATCGCTGGAGTGTTTGATGCACTAGATGGCGCATTAGCAAGACATCAGGGGACAGACGGACCATATGGCGATTTTCTTGACCATACTATAGACCGTATTGTTGATGTTGGGTTATTGGTAGCAATTGGAATGAATGCTTCATTTGTAAGTAATCCAGATGCAGGTCTAATTGCTGGACTTCTAACTCTTCTAGGATCTTATATGGGAACACAGGCTCAATCAGTAGGACTGGATAGAATATACGGGGGATTTTCCCGAGCTGATCGTATGATTGTTACCCTCTTAGGGCTTCTAATTGCCGCTATGCAAGCGTATACGGGAGGTTCAGGAATAGATATTGTATCATACAACGAATATTTAGAATATATATTACTGGGTAATACGGAGTTAAATGGAATGACGGCTGCATTAGCCGTATCTGCTTGGGGGGGAGTTTACACGTTCTTAGTTAGGTTCAATAGTACTAGGAAACAGCTCCTAGAATTATGATTCGTTGATTCAATTAAATGATGAAACAGTAACTAAACGCCTTCTTACAAGGGTAACGGTTATCCTCTGTCTAATCCGCCTGTGACTCGTGAAGAATATCATCGACCGTGTATTAGAACTTCAAGAGGATGAAGGAATACCGTCTGCCCCCATAGATACTGAGAGTGATTCGGAGCTTGTTCAGTTGCTATCTTCGCTTCAACCAAGAATACGAGTTTTCGGCTGTGGAGGCTGTGGTTCTAATACTGTAGCCAGATTGGAACAAGAGGGATTATTTGATGATACATATGTCAGAGGAATGGCAATAAATACAGATGCTCAGCATTTACTTAGAGTAGGTGTGCAAAATAAGGTACTTATTGGTAGATCGGCAAGAGGAAGAGGCGCGGGAGGAGATCCTGAGAAAGGCGAACAGGCAGCATATGAATCTGAAAGATCTCTAAAAAATGAAGTCGAAGAGTGTGATTTGGCATTCATTACCGCTGGTTTAGGAGGAGGTACTGGTACCGGTTCTGCTCATGTAATAGCTAGACTAGCTCGGGCTGCTGGGGCGTTAACAATAGCAGTAGTTTCATATCCATTTCTTTCCGAAGGTGCACTTAGGAGACAAAATGCAGAGTGGGGCCTTGAGAGATTAAGAGAAGTCTGTGATACCGTAGTTGTACTTCCAAACGAAAGACTACTAGAAGTAGAAGGAGTGAGAGACTTACCCCTGGATGCAGCATTCAGAGTTGCTGATGAATTACTGATGAGATCTATTTCGGGTGTTTCAGAAATGATTGCTAAGGAAGGTATTGTCAATCTTGATTTCCAAGATTTGCGTTCAGTAATGGAAAATGGGGGCGGAGTTGCGATGATTGGTTTAGGAGAAGCAAACGGACCAGATCGTGCAGAGAAGGCAACTGAAGAAGCACTCCATTCTCCACTATTAGATATTGATATTTCAGATGCTAGAGGAGCCCTGATTAATGTAGTCGGCGGACCTGGCCTCTCGTTAGGAGATACTGAAAAATGTGCAAAGATTATTCGAGATAGAATTAATCCTTATGCACGTATAATTCTAGGTGCTACTACTGATGCTTCAATGGGAGATGAAATACGTGTACTGCTCGTATTAACTGGAGTTAAGTCAGAACAAATACATGGGGCGGCATTACATACACAAATGCGTAATCTCAAAACTAGAACTGTTGAGTTCATTAATTGATAATTTATATTCAGTTAGGGTATATACGTCCCAACGTTTCTCCCGACGTGCTTAAATGAGGTCGGTCGGTCGCCGTGCTGCTTCTGAGGGAAAGGTATGGCTATTGAGAACTCAAACACTAGTGCGGTTGAGGACAGAGTCCAAGGCTTACAAGATGAAATTGAAAGCCGTGTTCGTGGCCTTCAAACTGGTTCTTATGCTAGAATTTTGAAGATGGCTCGAAAGCCTTCTAAAGAAGAATTTCGTCAAACCGTTATCGTTTGTGGAATAGGTATGTTTGTCCTTGGAGGTATTGGTTTCGTTATGTTATACCTAATGGATAATCTACTTCCTTCATTCTTTGAATGGTTAACAAAATAAATAATTGAGTGATTGAAATGTCTGATGCGTTTACTGTATTTGTTCGCCATGAAGAAAAAGTTCTACTTATGCAGAGGGCTGATGAAGTCGCTGACTTACCTGGAGCATGGGACGGAATCTATGGTTACGGAGACCCTACTGACTTAGACGCTGTAGTTTCAAGAATTGTTGAATCAACCGGAATTCCAGCAGAAATGTTACAACATGTTAGAACTGGAAACTCAAGAGGGATTGCAATGGGTAACTCTCTACTAGAAGTTACTCCACTTCTTTTCATTGCGGAAAGTAATGAAGTGACTCCAAAAACTCTCTACAAAAACTCAGAATGGGTAGACCCAGGAATGATTGGGAAGAAAGAATATATCACTCCAAGTCTTAGAGATATGTATGGAGATGTTGCATCTTTCCTCTACATATTGAAGACCAGTATTGGTCAAGAACAAAACGTAGCAAGAGAAATACAAGCTAGACTTTCCGGGAGTGGTTCTTTAATGGATATTCAAGGAGAAATTTACGGAGTATTGAGTCCAAATTATATGAAAGGATATATTTTCGTTGAAGCTTCTGCTTTCCATCATGTGGAGAAACTAATTGGTCGAGCTGGTGTTTCTACAACTCCAATCAAGAATTGTAGGAAAGTTTTGGATGGAGAATCTCCACTAGAAGATGTTCTGCCATACCTAGAACCAAAAGCTGCTACATCTGGAATTGAAGAAGGATGTATTGTAGAAATTCATGGTGGAGCATTTAGAGGCCAGTCTGCACGTGTAATTCGTGTCACTGAGTCTAAAGAAGAGGTTACTGTAGAGCTATTCGAAGCCGCAGTTCCGGTGGCGTTAACAGTAAGAGCGGATCAAGTACGTGTTACTCAACGTGTTGAATAATCACATATAGGAGACCGAGGACTAACGCAACACGCTCAAATAGTGAAGGTAAGTCGGCGGGATACAATCATAGGAGGTAACACACATGTCAGCACGTAATGAGACACCACACAAAGTCGTCCAAGCGCTTGGCAAAAAGAAGTGTAATGGTTCCTGGGAAGAAGCATCTGAAAATTTGACAATGGATCAAATAAAAAAGATTGCTACAGAACAAGAAGAGCGCCTAACAGGTGCGAACTTGTATGCACGTTGCCGTGAAGTTATGGGAACTTGTGTAGCTATGAGAGTTAATGTTGAGGGCTTTGCTCCAAAAGAAGCGCTCGAACGTATGAGCAAGGGGGAATTCAGCGAACACTTTAGCTGAGTTATCACGAATTGTGGGAGAGGGAAACCTCGCTAACCACGGAGGTGAATAAATATGCAGGAAAATATCCAAAACGCCATCCAAGAAGCATTAGATAACGCACCAGAACGTAAGTTCGTAGAATCTTTTGAGATGGCTATAACACTCAAAGACGTAGATTTGAAGAATCCAGTAAATCGTATTCAAGAAGAAGTACGTCTACCTTCAGGAAGAGGAAAAGATGTACGAATAGCAATGTTCGCTGGTAGTGAGATGGCTACGAAAGCACGTGCTGCCGGAATTAGCGTAATTGATCCAACAACTATCGAAGATTTAGGTGGAAATCGCCAACAAGCTCGTAAAATGGCTAAACAATATGATTTCTTCTTGGCCGAAATACCACACATGGGAACAGTAGGAAGATTTCTCGGTGTAGTTTTGGGTCCTCGTGGAAAAATGCCACGTCCAGTCCCTCCTACGCTAGACCCTGCTATGATTGCTGCAGGTTTGAAAAATACAACTATTGTTAGGTCACGAGACAAAGTTACTTTCCATGCTGCATTTGGTTCCCGTATACAAGGAACTGATGAATTAACTGCTAATGCCATGGCTATCTGGACTAGAGTAACTAGTAAATTAGAACGTGGCGCAGGAAATATTAGATCATGCTACGTTAAAACTTCAATGGGGCCTTCAATAAAAGTGGAGGTGATTGAGTGATTGCACCAAAAATCGCGCCTTGGAAAAAGGATAGAGTCGGAGAACTCACAGAAGTACTAAACTCTGACGGAGTTGTTGGAATCGTAGATGTTGGTGGCGTTCCTGCTAGTAATATGCTAGATATGAGAAGTAACCTAAGAGATTCAATGAAAATTACAATGGCTAAGAAAACTCTGATTAGACTAGCTTGGGAAAATTCTGGCCGCTCTAATGAAGAATTAGAAACTTTAATGGAAGGCGCGGTACAACCATGTATTGTTCAATCTGAAAATTTAAATCCTTTTGAATTGTTTATCGAATTAGAAAAAACACGTCAAGGGCGTGCAGCTAAAGAAGGTGAATTAGCACCTATGGATATCGTAGTCGAAAAAGGACCGACTACATTTGGTCCAGGACCAATTGTTGGAGAATTCAATGCTGTTGGAATACCTGCTAAAATTGATAAGGGTAAAGTCGCAATTCAGAAAACCACTACTGTTGTTGAGAAAGGCGAGCCTATCTCGGCAGATCTGGGAATAATGCTTGCAAAATTAGACATTAACCCAATAGAAATTGGTATTATCCTAACCGGTGCTATAGAAGAAGGGTTCTTTTTCCCTGCATCTGCATTAAATATTGACTTAGACCAAGTTCGTACAGATATTATTACAGCAACATCAGGGGCATTTAACCTCGCATGTAACATGCGCTGGTTCTCTGAGCAAACGATGCCTACACTGCTTTCGAAAGCAAGTGGAGAGGCTCTATCAGTTGCTGTTGAGGCTGGAGTTACAAATGAAACAACTGCGCCTCTATTCATATCACGTGCCAATGCACGTGCTTTGGCCCTAGCAGGCCAATTAGATTCCTCAGCACTAGACGAAGAATTGTCGGCAGCACTTGGTGCTGCTGCGTCAGCGGCTAGTGAATCGGTTGCATCCTCTAATGCGACTGAAACAGTGACTGAAGTTACTGAAGAGGAAGAAGAGGAAGAAGAGGAACAAGAGTTCGGTGGACTCGGAGACCTCTTCGGCTAAATAAAAAAAAGGTGAGATAAAATGGAATATGTATATGCTGCAATGTTACTGCACTCTGCGGAAAAGGAAATTGACGATAAGACTGTTACAGCGGTTCTAACTGCTGCTGGCGTAGATGTTGACGGTGCTCGAGTTAAAGCTCTAGTATCATCACTCGGATCAGTCGATATTGGTGAAGCAATGGCTACTGCTGTTGCTGCTCCTGTTGCTGCTGCTCCAGCAGCTGCTGGCGGTTCATCCGCTGAAGCAGCTCCTGCTGAAGCTGTAGTGGAAGAAGAGGAAGAAGATGATGGTGCGGGCTTTGAAGGGCTCGGATCACTTTTCGGATAAGACTGTTGTAAACGAAGCGAAATAAATTGTACTTCGATTTTCGAAGTGTTCGTGCGGATGCCTGACTCTAGAAAATGAGCATAGGCTATATCACCAATCCAGCTACTCGAAAAGGATATGATTTAATTCAGATTACTTCTTTGCATGGATACTAATAATGTCTCCATTTTGAATTTCATGATCCGCTCCAATAACTCGGCCACTCTTAGCATCTGTCGCACGGATGAAACCATCTCCAAGATCAGTATGAACTGCATATGCCACACCTTTCGCAGTCGTTCCTTCAGGCACCAATATTGCATCGGGAAGAATATGTCCTTCTCCATCAATCCAATGGGTTTCATCATGAACTGGGTAAACAACTCGGTGCTTTAGCCTATCAAAAACTACTGAAGATAGAAGACCTACCAAACCCCCTCCATCCCATTTAGATAAGGTTGTAGAAATATTAACTAAAGCATTACGTTGATTCGCAGAAAGATTCTTATCACCTAAATCTGTAATTAAGAATTCATTACTTACAGGATTCAAATTAATTAATCCAGTTTTTGAAGCTCTTCTGAGTGCTAACTCTGCTTCAGCACTGGATGCTACTAAAATCCCATTTGATTTTGATATGATTTTAGATAAATCTCTCCAACTCTCTTCACTCGATGCATTGTCTGCCTTATTAGCAGCCACTGAGATAGGGAAAAGAAGTGAACGAATAGTCCCTGCTAGGGTCATTAATTCATCATTACCCCATGACCAAGGGACACCTGATTCAGGGTGATTTTCTG
>Ga0213869_10003493_pt1 | contig 10428 bp, 8 predicted proteins | sample PICome_10_FD_160083 | JGI IMG/M metagenome (GOLD analysis project Ga0213869, IMG submission 160083) | Coastal seawater microbial communities near Pivers Island, North Carolina, United States - PICO132 | ecosystem: Environmental > Aquatic > Marine > Coastal | place: USA: North Carolina...
CACTGACTCAAAAGTCGTTATTGAAGTGTCGGGTATTCGCCAAGCCCTAGACAAGCTGAGCAGTGAAACGCCTTTGGGCTTGCCGGCCGTGGGGGAAGGGGCGAAGGCGGCAGAAATTGATTTGGGTCGGCAGCTGTTTTTCGATCGGCGCCTTTCTGCCAACGACACCCTTTCCTGCGCGATGTGTCACATACCGGAACAGGGGTTTACCCAGAACGAGCTAGCGACGCCAGTGGGGCACCAAGGAAAAGGCGTCCGCCGCAATGTGCCTTCGCTGTACAACGTCGTCTTCGTTCAGCAGCTGTTTTTAGATGGGCGGGAGTCTTCTTTGGTCGAGCAAATTTGGTCTCCTTTGTTAGCGCACAATGAAATGGCCAATCAGGATCGGCAGTCAGTCATCGCAAAAATAGCCACCATCGAGACTTATGCTCAGCAATTCGAGGGGCTGTATTCAGGTGGATTGTCTGAGCGCAGCTTGGGGTTGGCCCTGGCCGCTTATCAACGGGCGCTATTATCGGGCGATTCCGATTTTGATCGTTGGCACTTTGAAGACGGCGCCCTGTCGATCGATCACTATTCTGCAGAAGCGGCTTTAGGCTTTGCGTTGTTTCAAGAAAAGGGCTGTATTGAATGCCACCAGATGGGAGATAACGTGAGCTTGTTTTCGGACGGCGGCTTTTATAACACAGGAATCGGCTACCTCCGTCAGCAACGAGGGGTTGAGCTCGATAAGGTGCAACTCGCTCCTGGGGTCTACGTGGTGCCTCTGGTCAGCGCTGAGACGGAGACGTTTATTGATGACGGACGTGCAGAGGTCACCGGGCAGAGTGAGGATCGTTGGCAGTACCGCACCCCGAGTTTACGCAATGTCGCGATCACCTTCCCTTACATGCATGATGGGTCGCTCCCCACCCTCGAAAGTGTGGTGGCGTACTACGCGGGAAATGGCAGCAAGGATCCATTACAAGATGTGAGAATTAGCGACATGACGATTACGGTGGACGAACAGCAAGCACTCGTTGCCTTTCTCAGGACGCTGACATCAAATCAAGTGGATGCATTAGTGTCGGATGCGCGCAGCGTCGAGATAGGCGAGAGGGGGGCCGCAGGGCTCTGAGCGAGGCCCTTTGCGGAGGAGCAACCGAATCAGGCAGGAAAGCGGCCTTACTCAAGCAGGCGTTGCATTATTGTGGCAGTGAGCTACTCAAATATTGCTATACCGCATGCCAAGACTCCGCTTACTGTATGTTTTGGCTGTGGTTATGATTGGCTTTGAGGACGAATAACATGACAGGTGATGAGCGATGAGACGCAACGGCATGAGCGTGGTGTTGGGCGGGCTAGTTTGGGTGCTCAGTGGCTGTGGCGATCCTGTCGCGGTAGAGCAGTCTGTTGAGGTCAAGCAGACGTTGGCGCAACGTGCCGGTGCGCCTTTGTTTAGTGGGATGGGCTCTTTCCACATGCCCATTACCACCCGCGATACCGACGCTCAGCGCTACTTTGATCAGGGGATGGTGCTGGCTTTTGGGTTTAACCACGCAGAATCGATTCGCAGCTTTCGTGCCGCTCAGACATTAGATTCAGACTGCGCCATGTGCTTTTGGGGTGAGGCATTAGCCACTGGGCCCAACATTAACGTCACCAATAACGGTAAGGCGGTGATGACCCCCGAAGAGCGAGCGAGTGCGCGCGCCGCGATCGATCACGCCTTGACGTTAGTCGATGGCGTTACCCCTAAAGAGCGGAGTTGGATTCTGGCGCTGGACAAGCGTTACGACGGCCAACGTGAGACGCCGCGCGATCCACTTGATCGTGCGTGGGCAGATGCGTTGGCTGACATGGTTGATGCCTATCCCGACGACATGACAGTGGCCTCTGTGTATGCGGAGGCGCTCATGAATACGATGCCTTGGGATTATTGGGGTCCGAGTGGGGAGGCGAAGCCAGATACGCAGGCAGTCATTAAGAGTCTTGAGCGGGTGATGGCAGCAGAGCCAGAGCACCCATTGGCTCTCCACTTATATATCCACGCGCTGGAGGCTTCGTCGAACGCCCAAAAGGCTGAAGGTGCCGCTGATGCGCTCGCCAATCTCGTGCCGGGATCGGGGCATTTGGTCCACATGCCAAGCCATATCTATTTTCGGGTGGGCCGGTATCAGGACGCGGCGCTCGCCAATATTCGCGCTGCCGATATTGATGAAGCTTATATTGCCGAATGCAATGCGCAAGGCTTCTATCCTGCGTTGTATTACCCCCACAACATTCACTTTTTATGGGCCTCAGCAACCATGCAAGGTCAGAGTGAACTGTCGTTGAAGAGCGCGCGTCGGGTAGTAGAAAATGTGCGTATCGAGCAAGTAGAGCAATTCCCTACGATCCAATTCTTTCGCACTGTTCCTATGTTGTCGCTGGTTCGATTTGCCCGCTGGGAGGAGATTCTGTCTGAGCCTGAGCCGCACGCCCCGTTTGCTTTTGCCCGGGCGATTTGGCACTACGGACGTGGGGTGGCTTATGCATCGATGGAAAATAAGGAATCTGCCCTGAACGAATTGGCCGCGATTGAGCGTCTTGAGCCTGAGGTTGATGAAATTTTTATGGGTAATGTCTATCCCGCAAAAAGCCTTATTGGCATCGCCAAATCGTTGTTGCGCGGCGAGATTTCGTTTCGATCAAGCGCTATGGCGGCGGCAGTGACATCGTTTGAAGAAGCAGTGGCCATGCAGGACGCGTTGCCCTACACGGAGCCGCCTTTTTGGTACTACCCGACGCGACAATCCCTTGGCGCCGCATTGCTAGCAGATGGCCGCGCTGCAGAGGCTCAACTGGTTTTTGAGGCAGACCTTGAGCAATACCCGATGAATGGCTGGTCACTGTATGGATTGACCGAGGCGTTAAACGCGCAAGGGCTTACTGCTCCGGCTGAGGCGGCGCGGCAGCGCTTCGAGACCGTCTGGCAATTTTCGGATGTGACGTTATCGTCGTCCGTCTTATAAGCAACCAGCGGTCGGTGGGACTATTGGGGCGCTTCGGTTGAGTCATTCGGTGCAGTCTAAGGGGGGGTTATCATTATGATCAAGTTGATCACATTACTGACTCGAAAGGTGGGCCTAACGCGAGACGAGTTTATTGAGCACTACGAAACCCACCACAGAAAGATCGGTGAAAAATATCTGAGTGGTTACGCGGCCAAGTACCAACGTCGCTATCTCAACGTTGCCGAGTCGGCTAATCACGCCCCGTTAGATCTGCCTTTCGATGTGCTGATGGAGATCTGGTTTCCAGATCAAGCTCGAATGGACGAGGCTATGGCTCTAATCGCCTCAGAGTCGGCGCAAGTTGAAATCAACGCTGACGAAGCGCGTCTTTTTGAGCGAGATAAAACGCGCAGTTACCTAGTTGAAGAATATGAGTCGGATATGCCGAAGCAGTAGCGCCTGACCCAGTTAGTCAGTCAGACAGCGCGCTGGCTCTCTCTATCTGACACTGTGCCGCGTTAGTCGACCCAATGCAGTTGTATCGAGCCTTTTTCAGCCCCGTCGCGCGCTAAGCGCTCAGCATCCTCGCCGAACGTATTTTCGATCTGCTCTCGACGTATTTTCATCGTTGGCGTGAGGATCTCATTTTCGATAGTCCAGGGCGTTTGACTAAAAATGATGGCGCCGATGCGGGCATGCTTTTCAATGTCGGCGTTAATGGATTCGACCGTTGCGAGGGCGGCAGCTTCTACTTCCTCTCTGGGCAATAGGCGGGAGGGCTCGTTGAGTACCGTTATCATCACGGTTTTTGAGTAGCCTCGCCCCAACAGACATTGCTGCTCGGAGTGAGGGTTGTCGGCGAAGAGCCCCTCGATCGGTGGGGGCGCGACGAATTTTCCTTGAATCGTTTTGAAGTAGTCTTTAACCCGTCCAGTAATAAAGATAAAGCCGTCGTCATCTATCCGGACTTTGTCACCGGTGTGCAGCCATCCGTCTTGCCACAGTTCAGCGGTTTTATCAGGGCGGTTGTAGTAACCCGGCGTGCAGCCCGCTGCTTTGATCAGGAGCTCGTCGTTACCGCCGACCTTCACCTCGACCTCGCCGGCTGGTTGGCCAATAGAACCGATTCGACGATTCTGTGGGTCAGTTATGATGAGTCCCATTGCCTCAGTTTGGCCAAAACCCTCACACAGCTTAACCCCGACAGCGTCCCACCAGTTGATCAGCGCAGGCGGGGTCGGCGCGGCAGCGGTTAGACAGTACTCGACTTCATCGAGACCCAATGCGCTGATCACTAGCGCTTGCACACCAGCCTGATCCTTTGCAATGGCAGCATCAAGTGCCTCGGCGCCGCCAAATTTAGCGGTCACCGACTGCCTGAGTTGCTCCCAGACACGGGGTGGCCCAAAAAAGATATGCGGCCGGCAGCGCGGCAGATCGGTGGCAAGCGTTGCCAGCGACTCGTTGAACCAGATTTCCCCGCCAGTATTGATGGATGAGAATTCAACGATCTGACGTTCTGCGATGTGTGACAACGGTAAATAGCTAAACCAGCGTGGTTGCTCCCGTTGTGTGAATAAGTATTGGCAACGACGCATGGGGATGAGGTTAGTGGCGTGGGTCTGGATGACGCCTTTGGGCAAGCCCGTGGTGCCAGAGGTGAAGACCAGCGAAACGGTATCATCGGTGACGGGTTCGTAAGCCGGCGCGTCGTTGGGCGCCTCGGCAACGAGTTGTTCCCACTTCGTATGGGGTAAGTCGCAGTCTGCACCGGGTAGAGTGATGATCAGACAGCCCTCTGGGAGGACAGCCTTCACGCTTTCCCAATTTTCAGTTTCACCGAGAAACAGTACTTGCGTATCGGTGAAATCGAGAATGTACTCAGCCGTCGCTTGCGCGTGAGTGGTAAACAGGGGGACCGTGACATTACCTGAGTGGATGATGCCCATATCCGCCATGATCCAGTGTGCCCGGTTGCGGCTCAGTAGCGCCATGTGTTGCCCATGAGCAAACTCAGCCTCCAGCCACGCCGCTACACGATCAATTTCTGCGACTGCGGCACCCCAAGTGTAGTCAGTCGAGCCCCCCTCAAAGAGGTCTCGCATCCAGATGGTCTCGGTTTGAACCTTGGCCCAGTGCCGGGCCTGCTCGGTTAGGGTGCTGCACTGCATAACTGACGGTCCTCTTACGGTCTTAGGGTGGGGCGTTTGTGGCTGTGGCATTCCAGCAATGCCGTGTCTTTTGCGTGACAAGCAGGACACCAGCACTCGCAAAGCGAGCTAACCATAGTGGCTACCCCTCATCAATACCATCCACATCTAACTGCCAGCATGAGCCGGGGGAGGGCAGTGAATTCGAGTCGGCCTGAGGTTACCATAGTAAGGTCCGGCCCAGCCGTTAACACACTGTGACTATCCGAGGGTTAAGTATGACACCGTTACTAGAGATCGTTATTTATTTCACTATGTTGACCTTCGTAACCGTGTTGCTGGGAGCGCTTCTCCGCAACCGCGAGTGGACCGCCGAAGGGCGGGCGATCGGCCTGGGTAATCGCGATAACTTGAGCGAGCCTACCCCATTAGGGGGCAGAGCAGAGCGGACCGCGAGCAACGCTTTGGAAGCGTCGATATTTTTTGTACCGCTGGCGCTGGTGGCACACGCGGCAGGTTTGGATGCAGAGGTGTTACTGGGTGCGCAAATCGCTTTCTGGGCCCGAGTCGCCTACGTTCCGATTTATATCGCAGGGATCAAGGTTGTCCGCAGCCTGGTGTGGATGGTTGGCGTAGCCGGGTACACCCTCATGATCATTGAGCTTCTATGAAAAACACTGATACTTGGCTCTGTAGATTCGTCGCCGTTGTTCAGACGCCATGAATGAGCGGGAGCGGCGGGATAAGCTTCTTCGAGCACTGTCTTCGTGGCGTCAGGAAGGTATAGTCGGCCGATGGGACTTTGCTCTCATTCGTCAACTCAACTCGTTAGTCAAGCCAGAGGTAAGGACATTATGAAATACATCTTTTCGATATTGATGGCGTTACTGCTTAACAGCAGCGCGTTTGCAGATGGTCACAGTGAACCCCAGTACTCCAAGTTCCAATCCAACTATTACTTCACCTGCCCCCAGCCTGCCGCGTGTGTGGGTGCCTTCCAAAAGATGTTGGCAGCGCCGGATATCACCGACAAGGGTTTTGAGGCGAGTCTTTATGCACTTGGGCATAATGGCTGGGATGATTCGACACACATGGTGTCTTTCTACTTTAAGAACGCTGAGCGTTATTTGGAGGCGGGACGAACCTTTGCGCAATCTCCGGCGTTCAAGGAATTTACTCAGGCGCGGATGAGTGCGGGTGTAGAGGCGCAGTCTGAATCGCTCACCACGCACAGTATTGTTGAGGGTGACGGGCGTGGCACGAAGAGCATGGTGAATTGGTCGGTTAAGGTCAGCGATCCTGCAACGTTTGTGCCCGCGTGGCAGAAGTTGACCAAAGCGATGGAAGCCTACCCATGGTCCCCCAAAGCGTATGGGCTGCAGACGGTGCTACTGGGCAATCAAGGGTGGGCGACCCACGAGATTTGGTCCGCTTTTGAGACACCGGTTGAAGCGTTGAATTTTTTGGAGGCGTTTTACTTAACGCCTGAGTTTAAGGCCTATAGCGCCGAGACTGAAGGCGCCGTATCGCTCGTCAGGAGCCATATTGCCAACACGGTATATGAAGCGAATCCGGACTGATCGATCTGCGCCACTGGATGTCATGATGCCGCTCTTGAGCGGCTTATTACTCGAGTGGCTCGATAAAGCAGTCTTGCCATCGCTTGATGAGCGCCTCGACACCCAGCCGATTTAGGGTGTCTGTATTGCGCTCGGGTATGAGCGCAATATCTTCGGTGGCTTCCACCGCCTGCGTGACGCTTGATTCCCGCAGGATATGTACCGTGGGGTAAGGAGATCGATTGGTATAGTTTTCCGCGTCGTCCGGGTCTGTCCCATCAAACTGATGATGGGGATGGAACCCCACCAGTTGATACCTGCCCACCCAGTTCCTCATCTCGAGCAGCACCTGAGCCATCGCTAAACAGTCGTGAAAATCACTGAAGTCTCCCATGGCAGAGGTCAAGATGAGAAAGCTGGTCTCAGTCTCTGGGTCACTCTCGAGCCAGTCCATTTCCTCATAAAGCGCGTGCAAGATGTCTTGCAATGCTTCGCTGTCACAGGCGGTGTAACGAATGCCATCGCGTGCTGAGACGCCATGAGCAAAAGGACACAGATTAAGCTCTATGACAAATGCCTGGATCCAGCGTTGAGTTGTGATGATCGAGCTTTTAATGATGCCGGCCTCTTTGCCCGCAATAAAGAGCGGTCGTGTGTCCTCTGAGCACCCACGCTCAGTCACCTTTGCTATGGTACGCGATGGTGGCATTGTCGATAAGACGAGATGAGAGCGCGATCATGATTTGGATGTGTCCGCATTGCGCGCAGCCTTTAGAGGCGGGCGAGCCTGGTTTGCTCTGTGTCAATGGCCATCGTTTTGACCGTGCCAGAGAAGGCTACGTCAACTTACTTCCCGTACAGCACAAGCGCAGCAAAAATCCGGGAGACAATTCTGAGATGGTCCGGGGTCGACGCGCCTTGCATCAGGCGCAGCTATATCGGCCGTTGGCAGAAGCACTGTGTGATCTAGTGGCCACTTGCCGCGACGTGAGTACGCTACTAGACATTGGTTGCGGTGAGGGCTATTACGATGGAATGCTGTCTGCGCGTCTGCCAGGCTTATCGGTCTATGGGGTCGATATTGCGAAGACGGCGGTGAGGTTGGCGGCCAGAGACTACCGTAGCCAGCATTATGCGGTGGCGAGTTCGCGGCATCTGCCTGTCATGACCTCGTCAATTGACCTGGCAATGTGCATCTTTTCACCTGTGAATGATAGTGAGGTTGCCCGTGCGGTGCGGCCGAATGGATATTATTTGGAGGTCGGGCCTGCCGCTCAGCATCTATGGCAATTAAAGACCGCGCTATATGAGCAGCCGCGGGAACATCCCTTGCTCAGGCGCACCATTCCTGGCGGAGCACTGGTGCAGGAGGGCGAATGCCACAATGAAAAACAACTCACTCAGACAGAGCTGCAAGCCGTAGTGGCAGCCACTCCATTTGCTTTTCGAGGTCATCGCGAGAAACGTGAAGCGTTGCGGGAACAGTCCGACTTCGTAATTACGCTGGGATTTTCTTGGCGCCTTTTTAGACTCGCTGCTTTGCGAGATACGGTAGCTAGCGGTGCAGTTTTAGACGACGCACTCGAATCGACCGACCTTTAATCTTACCCTGAGCCAGATAATTCATCGCCTGTCGCAGTACCGGTCTGGCGATCGCAACATAACTGCTGTTATCAAGAATTTTTATTTTGCCAATCTGATCACCCGCTAGGCCGGCGTCTCCGGTGAGCGCCCCCAATATGTCGCCCGGTCGCAATTTTTGTTTGCGCCCCGCGTCAAATTGAAGTGTCGTCATGTCGCCCTGTAATTGATAGTTAGGATTACGATTCAATGATTCCAGCACGTCACACAGACAGTTAATTTGAAGATGATCCTCGATCACACGCAGTCGGGGCGCCTCTGACGGAGTGACTAGGCTAAAGGCTTGACCCGTTTCGCCGGCTCGGCCAGTGCGACCAATGCGATGAACATATGTGTCGCCATCGCGGGGTAGCTCAAAGTTAACGACCATCGCGAGGGCAGGTATGTCTAGGCCACGCGCCGCGACATCGCTGGCCACCAATACTGGGCTGGTGTTGTTCGTGAACTGCAGTAGCACCTGATCTCGATCTCGTTGATCCAGATCGCCGTGGATCGCAGCCGCTTCGATATCATGTTCCTGCAGAAATGCCGCCACCTCAGCGCACTGTTTTTTGGTATTACAAAAGACCATGGCGTTACCGGGTTGGTAGTGCTCAAAAAGCGCTAGCAAAGCCGTATTGCGTTCGTGTTTTTGAATCTCGAAAAAGAGCTGTTCCACTATCGTTTCATCGTGGGTGAGCACCGTGTCGACTTTGACCTCGATAGGTTGATGCTGGATAGCCCGACTCATTTTCTTGATGTCGTCTGGAAAGGTGGCGGAGAGTAGTAATGTCTGTCGCTTTTTGGGTAATGCCGCTGTGATGGTGGCCATGACTTCAGCAAAGCCCATATCCAGCATGCGGTCCGCTTCGTCGAGTACGAACGTCGCGACGCTCGTTAAATCCAGAGTCTGCCGTTGTAAGTGATCCTGAATGCGCCCTGGGGTCCCCACCACAATGTGTGCGCCATGCTCAAGAGAGTCACGCTGCGGCCCAAAGGGCTTGCCGCCGCATAACATCACCACTTTGATATTGCGCATGCGACTCGCCAGCTGTCGAATGGCTTCGCCCACTTGTTCTGCGAGCTCTCGGGTAGGGCACATGACCAGTGCTTGCACCCCAAAAAAGCGGGGATTCAAATGATGGAGGAGTCCGATTCCAAAGGCTGCGGTTTTGCCGCTACCGGTCTTGGCCTGAATGATGACGTCTTTGCGCTGAAGTATCGCGGGCAAGCTCTGTGCTTGCACGGGCGTCATCGCCGAGTAACCGAGACCCGCTAGCGCCTCAAGCTGAGTCGGAGCGATCGGTAGCGTCGAAAATAAGGCGGGTGTCATAGCGGGTGATATCAATAAGGGAGCGACGACCCTATCAGACTCTCACCTGCTTTAGGCTGAGTAGCCGCTTAGATGCGACGCAATACCCAATACACTGGTAACTAGGCCAGTCGCTCAATAATGATCGCCGGCGCCATGCCGCCCGCGGCGCACATCGTCACGAGCCCGTAGCGCTTTTGCTGTCGCTCCAACTCATCAAGCAGTGTGCCAATCAAAATAGAGCCTGTCGCGCCAATGGGATGCCCTAATGCCATCGCGCCACCGTTAACATTGACCTTGTTGCGATCTAACTCGAGGTCGCGGATGAATTTTTCCGCCACGACAGCAAAGGCTTCGTTGATTTCCCATAGGTCGATATCACTGACACTCAGTCCAGCTTTGGCCAGTACTTTCCGTGCTGCGGGTACCGGTGCGTTGAGCATCAGGGTGGGGCAATCACCTTGATTTGCGGTGGCCACGATGCGGGCACGGGGCGTTAATCCGCGGCGTTCAACATAGTGCTCAGACGCCAACAACAGTGCCGCCGCGCCATCGACCACTCCCGAGGAGTTGCCCGCATGATGGATATGATTAAAAGTGTCTAGATCGGGATACTTTTGCTGGATGAGTTGCCCATAGGTGGTGCCGGCCTCATCGACTGGAACATCTCGCACGACGTCGAAGACGGTTTTTAGGCCCGCCAAACTCTCGAGAGTGGTTTCTGAGCGGGGAAATTCTTCGTGGTCGAGTGCGACCGAGCCGTCGGGGTTATGAACCGTGATCAATGACCGGTCAAACCTGCCCTCTGCAAT
>Ga0213869_10003497_pt1 | contig 10420 bp, 12 predicted proteins | sample PICome_10_FD_160083 | JGI IMG/M metagenome (GOLD analysis project Ga0213869, IMG submission 160083) | Coastal seawater microbial communities near Pivers Island, North Carolina, United States - PICO132 | ecosystem: Environmental > Aquatic > Marine > Coastal | place: USA: North Carolina...
GGATAACGCTTCGTCTTCTTCGCAATCTGGGCCATCCGCCCCCGGCTCTGCTGCGTCCACATCCAGAGCCTGAATCACGCAGATACGCCTATGACAACCCCTGCCGCCGATTTCCCAAACAGCCTCTAAGACTTTCAACAGCTTGCGAAATAAATCCTGCTTTCCCTGAAATTGACTTGCTCATCCAACGACTCCAATCAATAATCTCCTTGAATCATCGACTCAGGGGGGTTTGATGGCAATTCGCGCTCAACAACTCACGCCGATACCGCTTGCAGGAATAGCCCAGATGACATTGGCTCCTCCTGGAGCACCAGTTGTGCCATATGTCCAACAGAGTGAAACCAACTGGTGTTGGGCTGCGTGTGGCGAGATGATCATGCGTCCGAAGGCTATCCCCCAAACCCAGTGTTCTTTAGCGTCTTCGCAATTTACTCTTCAGTGCTGTCCTAGCCCAGGGGCACCCTCGGCTTGTAATCGAGGTGCTTGGCCACACCTCGCCTATCCTGGCGCTGGTCTACCAACCACACGAACTACATCGCAATTGAAGCAATCGTTCGTCTCTGCTGAATTAGCAGCCGGCCGGCCTGTTCAAGTGTGTTATCAATGGACTGGATCCCGCTCGACCCATGTTGCGCTCATCGTCGACGAATATCCGAACGGCGATTTTGAGGTATTCGACCCTTGGCATAGCTATGGCAGAGGCCGTCGCCAGTTCTCTCAGATTCAAAACGCCTACGGGCTGGGAACGTGGATTCAGAGCTTCACATTCTGAGGAGTAACTTCGATGGTGACTTCACCCCAACTCCCAGACGCCGTTCTGCAGCGCATTGCTTCCCAGATAGCGGAGCGAGTGCCGTTGAACTCCGAGCTTGATGCGCCAGGCGCGATAGCAGGCCTCGGCGAGAGCCTCAAAGTGGCAGTGCTTCCTCAAAATCAGATCAATGACGGCGATGGGTCCCTTCAACATCGTGTTATCGAGACAGGGCAATGGCACCATCAGATATATGCCGCCGATGGTGCATCGAGCTTCGCACGATCTACGGAAGAACCAGAGGCTCCTGGGTTTCCTGCTGACGTTGTAGAAGTCGCTGAATCGACAATTGCTGATGATCTAAGGCAAACGATCGCATGGGTAGATGAACATGTGCAAGACGACGGAACCGCAGAAGTCCTTATCGCACCTTCTCATTTTCTCACGAGCTTGTGGTTAAAGGGTCCAGACCTGGATGCGGTAGTTATCTCGTCGGCGCCACCGGAAATGGAGGGTCTTGGACGAAACGAACTCATACCAAGCGACCGCTTCCTTCAAATGCTTGCGAACACACCAGCCGTGGAAGGCCTCGGGCTTCCTGATGAGGACGAACCTCCTCTTGGAGCTGACGCGTGATCGCGCAGCGGCTGGGAGCGGCACTGACCGTTCCTGCCATGCTATTGTCGGGCTGCTCAGCGACGATGGTTTCAACTCCACTCACTTCAAATGGAGCACGGGAAGGCATCGGCTACGTGCTACCCTACACCCAATGGAAAGTGACTGTAGCTTGGCGGCTTGATTACTGCCCAGACCCTAGGCAACCGGCAGCCAACGGCGGCAGAGATGCGACGCTCGTAGTCAAAGTTGACGCTGTAGCAGACAGCGCGGACGACGGGAGCCTTCAGTTCCTCATCAACCCACAGGACCTTCAGACCGCGACAAGTATCACAACGTTTGGTGCGAAATGGCATGATGGTCGAAACATCCTGTCGTCGATAAATGCTTCTGTCGAGGATCGAACTGCTCAAGTGGTTGGGAACCTCGTAAAGACCGCGGTGAAAGTTATCCCCCTTGCCGCAGGCGCCCCTGCGCCGCCAGGAGCGGCGCCGACAGCAACCTTGTTCTGCACTGCCGAAGCGACGGCCGCCCTGTCTGCAGCCAAAGATGCCAAGGCCCTTCTTGATATAAAAGACGGTGACTTGAAAAAGGCCACATCTGCGTTGGCTAGTGTCACGACCAAGGTCGCCTCAATGGGTGGCGCAATTGACGATGCGACTAAGTCAGCGTTGTCGACTGCCATCGACAACCTTGTAAAAGCGCAACGCGAGCAGAGTGCCACGGCAGAAGCGCTCCAGACAGCGCTGGAAGCAATTTCCTACACAAGAAAGCTAAATTGGCCTTCGGAGAGCAGCGAATTCAGCAGCGGCCCTATCAGCGCAGACATCGCCAAGATCAACGCATGGTTCCAAGGGGCGGCAGGCGACGAAGTTCCTCTCGACACTGTATATTTCCAGATTGAACGCATCGGTAGCTTCGGACGCCTTCCGGATCGCCTAGATAAGCGGAAACCCATTTCCCCAAACACTGCACTTGCTCCTGACCCCTCCAATCCAACGGTAGAAACGAAGGGTGAAGACAAATATCTTCCACCTGACGATAAAAGCCGAGGGTTGCGATACCGCATGCCAGCCCGCGGCCGCCTCGTTGTGTGTTCTCGCTCACCATGTGGATCCGATGACGATGTAGGGATGCTCGCCGAGTTCGAAGGGCCGGTAGCGCAACTCGGCTACGTAAACGTCTTGCCATTTCGAAGCCGCGCCTTCGGGAGCAACTCTTTCACTGCTGAAATGAATCTCGATGGCAGCCTGAAGTCTGTAGGCTATGAGCAGAAAGCGGCACCTGCAGAAGCAGCGACAGGAGCCCTCGCAGACGCTGCAACCCAATTATCTTCAGTGCTAGATCCTACCGCGCGTTTGCAGGCTGACACGGCCTATCTCAAAGCGTTGAAAGACAAGCGGGACGCGCTCGAACTGCTTAAAACGCCAGAGATCGACGCGGCCGCCAAAGAGACAAGCGACTTAGATGCTGAGACCACCCTTCTAAATGCGCGACTGAACCGTCTCAAAGCGGAAATCGCGCTGGAAGAACTTAGAGCAACTCAAACCCAATAGGTGATTCGATGGCAGGCGGCGGCAATGTAGCAAGGCTTCCTTGGTATTCGATCGCCACCGGAGCGTTTATTCTGATCGGCTTCGCTTGGTTAGCGCATTACATGATCGCAGTCGGGTCCAATTTAGGTAGAGAAGATCAATTCAAGTGGGACCGACTCCTGCTGATTTTTAATGTGGTGCAGACGATCACCGTCGCTGCTGGAGGGGCACTTTTGGGAACCACCGTCCAAGCAACAGCAACGAAGGAACGCGTTGCCGACGCTAACGATCGAGCTGAACAGGCAGAGAGTTCAGCTCGACAGTCGTTTGCTAACGCCGCTAAAGCGGAAGCCGCAAAACACCTTCTTGAGAACTTGGAACCACCGGGTAATCCGGACGCGGAGGCAGACCGCTCTGCAATTGTTGCCCAGCTACGGGCGGTGCTCTCATAATGTCGGATCTGGGTGCGGTAGAAATCGGCCTGTAAAGAGAAAAACTCTGCTCATGCCCTGACATACCTCAGTTCCCCGGGCGCCCACTTCGCTACCTCTCAACTGCATCGCGGTGTCAAATGATACCGCCTCGCCATCTGAACTCGAACAGCGGAGGCGTAGCAGTGGTAAGCGTGGCCTGAGCACCGCAATTAAGCGGCTTGGGCGACGTCTTGCTGGGTTGGCTGCCAGTTCCACGGCATGAGTTCGTCCCAGCGAGTAGCGGGCCAGTCGCCAGCGATTTTCTCGATGACATCGGCGATGTAGGCCTGCGGTTCGATGCCGTTGAGTTTGGCAGTCTCGATGACGGAATAGATGGCGGCAGCCCGTTCGCCGCCAGCCTTCGATCCGGCAAAGATCCAGTTCTTGCGGCCGATCGCCACGGGGCGGATCGCGCGCTCGGCGATGTTGTTGTCGATCTCGGCAACGCCCTCGTCGATGTAGCGGGTGAGCGCATCCCACCGCTTGCGGCCATAGCTGAGCGCCTTGGCCATGTTGGACTTGGGTGACAGGCGGCGCAGCGCATCGTCGATGATCGAGCGTAACTCGTTCACCTGAGGCCTGCTTCTGCCCTGCCGATGCCGGCGGCGCTGGTCGGGCGGCTGCCCGCGTATCTCTTCCTCGATCCGGTAGAGAGCGGCGATCCGGTCCAGCAGGTTGTTCGTCAATGGCGTCGGGCTGGTGGCATGGTTCTCGAATATCTTGCGCCGGAAATGCGCCCAGCAGGCGACCTCCCGAATGCGGTTGCCCCTGTAGAGCTTGTCGAAGCCTGCATAGGCATCAGCCTGTAGCAGCCCGGTAAAGTCCTTGAGCTCGCCTTGCGGGTGGACGCCGCTGCGGTCAGGGGTGAAGCGATACCACGCCAGCACGGGCGTGGATGCGCCAGCGGCACGATCATCGACGACATAGGCCCAGAGCCTTGCCTGCACCGTCTTGCCCCGCCTGACACAGTCAGGCTGCCCATTGATTCTGCGCGCATCCGCGCGCGGGCCGGGCATCAGCATCGGCACGGGCGTGTCATCGACATGGATCTTGTCGGTCTTGATCCCTTCTTCCCGGATGCGACTGACGATCGGGTCAAGCAGATGTGCGGCCTGTGCTGCCCAGCCTGCCAGCGTCGATCGGTCGATATCGAGGCCCTGTGCCGCCATCATCTCGGCCTGGCGATAGAGGGGGAGATGATGATCGAACTTGGCGACGACGACATGGGCGAGTGTGGCGAAGCTGGCCTTGCCCCGGGCAATCGCCTTTACGGGCGCCGGGGCTTGCACGATCTGCTCGCAGGATCGGCAGCTATATTTAGGACGGACGGTGCGGATGACGCGCCATTGCACCGGCGCGACATCGAGCATCTCGTCGCTGTCCTGCCCGAGCGGACGCAGGGCGCCTCCGCAGGAAGGACAGGTGCAGGTGCCTGCTTCCGGCTCGATCTGGCGTTCGGCCCGCGGCAGATGGGCCGGCAAGGCGCGGATCGGCGCCGGTCGCTCCCTCTGATCCGCCTGGACCTTGCGGATATCGGCAAGCTCAGCTTCGCCTTCCAACTCCTCAAGGGTGAGTTCGAGCTGTTCGATCTGGAGGGACAGCTTCTCCGAAGACTGGCCAAAGGTGAGCCGCCGGAGCTGGGCCAGTTGGAAACGCAAGGTATCGATCAGCGTGTCGCGGGCCGCCAGAGCTGCCTCCAGCTCGGCGATGCGGGCGTCCTTATCGACGGGGGAAGAGCTTCGATCCGACACCTCGGAATAGTATCAAAGCGGCACCATCGATGCCAGATAAACCCACAGGAATCCGCACTTTTTAGCCCGCCAGCAGCGGCGCGGCTGTCCGTTCCGGGCGTCGCCAGTCTATGCCTTCAAGCAGCATGGAAAGCTGCGCCGAGGTCAGGCCGACCTTGCCCGTCTTCGTCACTGGCCAGACGAACCGGCCACGGTCCATCCGCTTGGAAAACAGGCATAGGCCCTGGCCATCATACCAGAGCAGCTTCACCAGATCGCCACGCTTGCCCCGGAAGGCAAATAGCGCCCCAGAATGCGGGCTCTGCTCCAGCACCTGCTGGGCCAGCACTGCCAGACCGTCAAAGCCCTTGCGCATGTCGGTGGCGCCACAGGCCAGATAGATCCGGGTGGAAGGTGGCAGTGGGATCATCGCGTGAGAACGGCAATGACCCGTGCCAGGGCCTCGGCATCGACACCGGCGTCCACGGTCAGCTTCACGCCCGAGGGCAGTTCGATCCCGATATGACCGCCGGGCGCCGGTAACGCTCGAACCGGGGCTGAGAGCTCGACCGCCGCGAAAGTGGGCAATGCCGCTGGCCTGGCACCGCCAAGCTCACCCGACATCGCCTGCCGCCGCCAGGTATAGATCGACCCGCTGCCGATCGCGTGCCGCTTGCAGGCATCGCCAACCGAACCCTCGGGGCCGAAGGCATCGCGCAGGATCGCCAGCTTCTGCTCTACTGTCCAGCGGCGCCGACCCGCAACGACCTCGATCCGACTGCTCATACGATCGCTCGTATGAGCACTCATATGACTGCTCGCTGGCCCACCTTCGATCTCGTTATCCATCGCCGCTCCCTATCCGAGTGGCAATCAGCCCTTCATCCCCCAACAGCGCAAGGCGGCCTCCGCGCCACGCTTACTAGCAGTGGACATTATCGTAGCGCAAAACGTCGTGGCTCCGAGCACGAATGCGGTCACACCCGACCTTTTGATGCGTGGCATGGCGCACGACCTGAAGAACATGCTTGCGGTCATCTCCTCCGGCGTCGTCATGCTGGAGCGAGAGGGGAATCACCCCAAACGGGAGATAATCTTCGAGGGAATGCACCGGGCTATCGGAAATGCTGCCGTTCTTGCCAAGAGCATCGTCTCGATCTCGGGCGATCTCGGCCAGGCGCCGGAAGTGACGACACTGCCATCGACCATTGACGGACTCTCCCTGCTGGTCGAACGATCCCTGGGACACGGAGTGGTGCTGCAGAGGAAGTTGCCTCCCGATCTTTGGCCCATCAAGGTGGTGCGGACGTATCTCGAGTTCGCTCTGCTCAATCTTCTCGTCAACGCCTCTGACGCGATGCCGAATGGCGGTGCGGTTACCGTCGAGGCCTCGAATGCCTTTCGAGGAAAGAGCAATCTTCCCGGAGGTGTGGGCGACTTCGTCCGCATCGTCGTCTCGGACACAGGAACGGGAATCCCACCCGAGACCCTCGCACGCGTCTTCGAGCCCTTCTTCACCACGAAGGATCGGGCCAGGGGCACTGGTTTGGGACTTGGCCAAGTCCGCAGGTTCGCTGAGCAACATGGCGGCGACGTGGTCATCGAGAGCGCCGTGGGTCGCGGGACAAGTGTCATTCTACACCTTCCCCGAGCAGTCCTCCGCAAGCGCTGAGACTGCGTCCTCGGGAGCGGCACGCGCTTGCCGTTCCGCTGCCGCCACTAAGACGCACGATCCGCCCACGCCATCCAAAGCAAGGAGCCTAGTCGCGTGGAAGAAGCTCTAGTCCAGACATTCCTTCTGATCAGCGCCGCGTTCGTCACCGTTGCCTTACTAACCCGGCTACGTCTCTCCCCCATCGTGGGCTATCTTGCTGCCGGCCTCCTGCTCGGGCCGACCGGCCTTGGGGTCATCTCCCATCACGCCGACGCGACCCACTTCTTCGGGGAGCTGGGCATAGCTTTGCTGATGTTCGTTATAGGGCTCGAATTCTCGCTCCCAAGGCTCATGGCAGCTGGAAAGTCGGTCCTCTTTCTAGGCGCTGCCACGCTTGCCGGCACTGGTGCTGTCGTCACCGCCCTCGCCCATCTGCTGTCCGAAATACCCTTCCTGCAGTCCGCGATCATAGGTGGCGCCGTGGCAATGTCCTCGACCGCCATCGTCCACAAGCACCTCATCGATACCGACGAGACCGCAAGCCGGCATGGCTTGGCAGCGACAGGCATCGTGCTGTTCGAGGATCTCGTCGCCCTCGCACTGATCGCCCTCGTTTCGGCCCTCCACGGCGTTACCGGATCAGATGAGATGGAGCACGTCCTAGGCAAGCTCGCAGTCAGCCTGGTCGCGTTCGCCGTCGTGGCGTTGCTCGCGCGGCGGACGCTTGGCCGCTTGCTTGGGTGGGTCGCCCGTTCAAAGGTCAACGAGGTATTCCTGCTCGCCGTCCTCACGATGGTGGTCGGCGCCTCTCTCGCCGCACAGTCGGTGGGACTGTCCTTGCCGCTCGGCGCGTTCATCGTCGGAATGATGGTGGCGGAAAGTGACTTCCGTCACCAGCTTGAGGACGAGATCAGGCCCTTCAGGGACCTACTGCTCGGGGTCTTCTTCATCACCGTCGGAATGTCGGTGGATTGGGCAGAGATCAGCGCCGCCCCCGGCCTGACGATGGCTGTCTTCGCAACCATCATCGTTGTGAAGTTCGCTGTCGTGTTCCTGGTAAGCAAGGTCTCCGGGATGGGCTCAGGTAGCGCCCTTAAGGCCGGGCTGCTACTCGCACACGCTGGCGAACTCGGGCTCCTCGTGATCGAACGGTGCCTTGAGGGTTCGTTGTTTTCACCAGCAGTTGGACAGCCAATACTTGGGGCAGTCGCCATCAGCATGCTGACAGGTCCGCTATTGGCCCAGCTGGGAGACCGTGCCGTCAATTCGCTGAACATCTCGACCGATAAGGACGACTTGGATCACACCGAAGATGATGTGCACGCCGCTGGGGCAGTCCTCGATAAGCACGTCATTTTGGCTGGCTGTGGTCCAGTAGGGCGCCTAGTCGCAGTGACTCTTGAAAACGCTGACATCAGATATCTTGCGGTCGAACGGAATGTGGATCGCCTGCGTCGTGCACAAGCCGACGGTCACAAGGTCGTGTTTGGTGACGCCACCCGCCCGGGCATCCTCGATGCTGCTGGTATCGTTCGAGCTCGGGCGATGGTCGTTCTTGTGAACGACTGGCACCGATCCACGAAGATCATCCGGGAGGCTCGCCGCCTGAATCCTTCGCTTCAGATCATCGCGAGCCTCCGCGACGACACTCACCTTTCAGAGCTTGTTGAAGCGGGAGCCTCGCACATCTTCCCTGAAAACTATGCATCTGGGCTGGGGCTGGCGGCACAAGCGCTCATGTCCCTAGGTGTGCCGCCAGCTGAAGCGATGGACAAGATCCGCACGATCCGCGCCGAACTCAGCCCGGAGCTTCGATTGCTTCCAGCCTAGGCAAACCTAATCGGAACTGCCGAGGGTCCAACTTGGAGGGTCGCTCGCCGGGAAGGACTCGTCGATCGCTTCATCGACCGGATCGACCTCCAAACCGGTATTATCCGTTGGGTTTCCAGTGCCTTCTTGTTTGTTTTTAGCCATCTCGGTGGGCGCTGGCTCGCTGTCTTCCTTTGTGTTCCTAGGTTCTGACATTTCGCTGTTCCTCTAGATTTGGAATGTCGCGCTGACGGAGCTTTGCCCCATCAGATGAGCAGTCTGATTCGGCTACGAGCCCAACTCAGGTCTTACGCAGGCGCAAGCCAAGGCTCAGCAGGACGACACCTGCTATGAACGCATAGGTGCCAATCACCCACGCAGCGGATGGCAACGTGGCGAGCGGGTCGACGAACAAGAGGACTGCAATGCTCATTCCCAGCACCAGCGATAGCAGACCCGAAAGTCCCATCAGCCACTCTCCCTCGATCTCCTTACGAAGTCGGATGGCGGCTGCGATCTCCAATGCGCCGGTCATGATCGCCCATACCGACAGCATCACCAATGTCATAAGCGCGTAGCCGATTGTCATGCCTAAGGGCATCATCACGAACAGTGCCGCAACCGCGATGCCGATCACACCGCGCAGGATGTAGACCCACCAGCGATCCTCTTTGTGCCGCGCGCCGTTGACTGCTGCCACGAGGGACAGGATGCCATCCACGGCTGCATAGACTGCGAAAACCATGGTGAATGCGAAAAGCGCGCTGACTGGAAACAGGAAGCACACCAGGCCGAGCCCGAGCGCAAGCACGCCTCTCAGGACGATCCACTTCCAGTTGCGGCTCATCGTGCCGAAGCCGGGCAGCAGTTCGCCCCGCTCGTCGATAGTCACTTTGCTAATCGAGACCTCCACGCCAATGCTCCTTTCCTGTGGTGAATGAAGCGCCAGTGCGCGGTTCCCGTGCTGGAGATGCGGAACAGGATTGAATCCACTCACTGACGCGCGATCAAGCTACACTGCAGGCCGATCGGGACGGCCTGACATATGTCAGACAGGGTTCAATCAATCTCCCGAGCCAACGCGCATCCCTCAGATCATTCTCCGTCGATCTTTACGTCTTTGCCCAAGAGAGCCCGGACGTAGATGCGCTTGGTGAGGACAAACAGGACGATCGTTAGTGGCGCCGCGAGCAGAACACCGAGCGGACCGAACAGCATGCCAGCGGCAAGGACTGAGAAGAGAAGCAGCGCAGGCGGCACGTCCACAGCTTGCTTCTGGATCATGGGCTGTAGGAAATTGCCCTGCAACTGCTGAACCAAGAGGAAAAGGACGACAGTCCAAAGCGCGGTCATTGGGGAATGAGTGAACGCCAACAAGACTGCTGGAACACCCGCGATGACCGGACCGATCATCGGGATGACATCGAGAAGTCCCGCGATCACCCCCAGGCCGCCGGCGGACGGAACGCCGAGGACTGCAAGACCTGCCCACGTGAGCCCGGCCACGACAACCGAGGAGACCGCCTGGCCCTTCATCCAGCCATTCAGGCCTCTCCACGCGTCACCCAGACTGGCCTCCGCGACATTGATGGCCTTTTCCGGGACGAGGTGCAGGAAGCCACGGCGGTAGACGTCGGGATCAGCGGCGAGAAAGATCGCAGCGAATATGACGAGGACGAGGTTGGTAAGGCCGTTCCCCACCGCGAGCATGTAAGGTCCCACGTGTAGCGCGACAAATTGGATGATGATCGCGCGTCAATCAGGATGAGAATGTGATTGTCGCGGCGCGTCGATCAGTGCCTGTTTAGATTGTCGCTGGCAAGTTCGTCGTTCTCATCCTGATTGTCGCG
>Ga0213869_10003503_pt1 | contig 10411 bp, 4 predicted proteins | sample PICome_10_FD_160083 | JGI IMG/M metagenome (GOLD analysis project Ga0213869, IMG submission 160083) | Coastal seawater microbial communities near Pivers Island, North Carolina, United States - PICO132 | ecosystem: Environmental > Aquatic > Marine > Coastal | place: USA: North Carolina...
AAATCTTATTAAAAAGAAGTCCTAAGAAAATTAACGCACGTTCACACACACGCCGCGCTTTTAAACGCGCAAAATCACCCGCACAAAGCGGTGTTGTTATTATTCGTGTAATAAAATCACGATGCCCTCTTCTTTTTCCTCCTCGTGAGAAAAGAGCGTCTCGTTTCGTAAAGTTTGAGCGCTTTCATCGCAATCCAATTATGTGGACAGATCTCCTCTGAGAGTACGGAAAAAGGATGAAGCGCGATATCAATTCGAACGCATCGTCGGTGTTTTTCGCTTTGATGACCTTGTTCTTCTTGGCGGCGACGCTCTGTGTTTCGTCGGTGTTTTTACTGTCGTCGTGTGGACCGATTGGAAGCGACGCGATTGAGACCACGGGAGGAGTGAAAGAGAGTTTCGCGTCCGTCGACGGTGTGGATGATGATGAAATTGGAGCAGTTGGTGCTTCTTCTTTGTCTTCGTCGTCTCCTGAGAATAATAATAACAACGAACTTCCGTTCGTGTTACCGGACGGGGCGAAAACCACCCAAGACGTGTGGAAACCTCGGAATTTCAAACCGATATCGAGGAAGAAGTTTAAAGAGTTCAATTTGAACTTACACCCGTCGGTGTTACGTTTCGAGAAGGCGCAGGTTGGATGGCCGACGACGAAAAATTTAACCGTGAGTAACTTGGACGCGGAAAAGCCGTTGAGGGTGTATTTGATCACCAGCGATAGCGTGCAAGTGTACACGGAAGGGATTTCGTACGGGAGAACGAAGCACGAGGAGAGGGTGATGCAGCAGAACTTGCTCGTGGCGAGAGAGATGTTGGAGAACAGGAGAGGGGACATGGAGAAACACGACGAGAAGATTAGGTACGTGACGCAACGCATCGACGAGTTGAACGATAGGTTGATAGCCGCGAAAGAGAAGTTGGATAGAAAAGAGAGCGAGGACATGCTGGACGAAAATCGAAAAGAACACGAGCGTCTGAAACTGAGCGTGGCTAAAATGCAAAAGATGATTCGAGATACCGAAGCTGACGTCCAAAAGAGCGTGGATCGGTTGGAGGAAATCATGCAGGTTGACGGCGAGACGATGGAGGCATCGCGCTCGCCTTTACAAGGAAAGGATCCTATTTTCGTGATCCCGCCGTCAGGAAGCATCGAAGTGACTATCAGACACGCGCCCTTGCAAACTGGGAGAGGGAGAGGAACGTTAAGCGTACAAACGGACAGAGGGGACATCTTGATGCCGTTTACGTTTTTGACGAAACCAAACGATTTTCGCGTGCAAAAACTGAGCACGAAGCAAGTGTACGGCGTGCCACACGATTACGATTTAGGGTTGTTCAACCCGTTGTTAAGAGTGCTGAACGTTACGGACGTGTGGACGCGGTCTGAATTCATCAAGATTGACGTACCGTGGGTGAGTAGTAAAAGAGAAGAGGAGGAAGACTCTTCTTCGTCGTCAAAATCATCATCATCATCATCATCATCATCATCATCAAATTCACAACCATCACTTTCACTTTCATCATCATCATTATCACCATCATCTGACGGCAACAACAAAGAAGATTCTGCCTCTTTTGGCTGGTCCATACAGCCGGGTACATTTTCTCGCCTCGCGAGAGTGACGCTCACCGCGCCGGTTAATCGAAACGGAGAAGTAAACGCACCTTCCAGCGGGTCCGTGCACAGCGTTCGCAGCACGAACACACATCAAGGCATCGTGTATGTCAAAACTACGGCATCTTCACAAGCTTTTGAGTTTCCAGTTAGCTTAGAAGGGGTTGATAACACCGTATTCACGCATCCAAACGAAATCGATTTCGGCACGATTATCGTGAGCGAGGATAATCGAAAACATGGTTCGAAAAAGCTGAAAGAGCGGCGATCTATTTACGTCACGAACGGCGACTTATGGCCGATTCGTATAACGAGCGTCTCTTCACCGACGTCTGATATACGTCCGCAGCTCGTCTCCGGTCGAGGAGTCACGGTGAAACCGGGCGAAACAGTCGAGGCGGCGAGAGTTTGGTACGACGTGAAAAGTCGCCGCACCGCCTCGGAGACTTTTGTGGCCGAACGTGTGACGTTGTCCGTTGAAAATAGTATTGGGAGGAGTTACAACCTCGAAATTCTTGTTCGAGCTTTAGTTTACGAGTCTGTTCCGTTCCGCCCGATCGATAAGTACGCGCTGACGTTTCCAAGTATTGAAATCCCGAACACGATCGAAGAAAGAGAACTCCTTTCGAAGGAGAGCAATCCTACTACCGAAAACGGAAAAGAAAGCAAGAAAAAGAAGAAGAAGAAGAATAAGGAGGAGGAAAAAGAAATGCCATTCAGTGGATTGAATCACCGTTTGAAGGAAAGAAACGTCACGTTTGAACACATCGGAAAGCAACCGCTGCGACTTTTGAATGTTGAACTTGCTCATATCAACGCTTCGAGAACAGCGGTTGTTAGATATCCGAAAGGCCGAAAAATAAGTTCAGGCGAGGTAATAACGTTCACGTTCATGGACAGAATGCCGGTTCCATCGTGGAAACTGAATAAAAAGGACGATGAAATTACAATAATAACAAATTTACTGAAGTTTCCAATGCGCATTGAACGCTACGATGCGCGTTTACGCTGCGTCAACGCGGATTCTAAAACGTCGTACAATCCGAAAGCGCCGCTAGAAGACATGCGCGAAGAGTACGAGAAGTCCGTCGAAGATACGGACGATGCCAGCAAAATTACAGTTGTTGCTGTAGAATCAACGTGTCAGCCAATATCTTTTGGTATAGTTGGACCCGGTTTCAATCGCACGCGCGTGATTACGCTCACAAATCCGCATTCGAAACCTTTAAAGATTGTCTCGACGTGGACGGATATGCCCGGCGCGAAAGTTGCTCGATTAACAACGTTCGACCCAGAATCTGCGCGCATATCTGGATGGAACGGCCAAGTCTTGTACGTGTTTGATAGGTCGCACGCGATAGAAGAGTACTATAAGGAAGACGAAGACTCCACGCACGATGCGCCGTGTCGCCCGAACAAGAAACGATTCTCGGACATGCCGGGCGGATGCCGCCAGGATTACGCGAGCAAGACACAGGTCGATGCTAATACGGAGAAGAAGGCAGATAAAAACAAATCAAAAGATGACAAAAGTGGAAAGACTGTGGAAGATAGAAATAGCTTCGCAGACGACGATTCCATCCTCGACGAATGGTCCCCTCTCGCGAATGAAGCGTGGAAGAGTGAGAAAAGCGTCGAGCACGAGCGATATGGGCGCCAAAAATACGCGAACGATGAATCTGAAAAATGGGCCGAAATCATTGCGGGTGATTTCGTGGTGCCAGCGCGTGGTCGCGCGATATTCCATTTAGCAGCCAATATCGGCGAAGATAACGAGTTCATCGAGAGAATGTCTGATTCGATGCGAGCAAACTACACTTTTGCCGTTCTCACGGATGATCGTTGGATGCAAGTACCAATCACGGCCTCTTTTAGTACCGGTACACTGCTTCCGGTAAACGACGTGGTGCGCGCTTCTGTATCGATGGGTAAGCGCCACGCGAGCGTCCCAATCGAAGTTATATCTACGCACAACATTCCGGTCATGACCAGGGTGAGTGTGTTGCAGCATTCTATGGATGGCAAGCGTGGAAGCCAGAAAGGCGTCATCGTTCGCCACAACGAGAATGACGGTTTAATCCAGCCGAACGTCGAAGAGCCGCAAATCAGCGCCTGGGTTAAACTCGACTTGTCGGAAATGCATCAAGAAATCTTCGGTGATGACGATCTGATGTTCGATACCGCGATCAGCGAGGATTTTGAAGACGGTGAGGGAGGAGAAGATTACTTGGACGGTGAAAATGTTGATTCGATAGGAGCATCCGCTGCGGAATTGTTGCAGAAGAAGAAAGTTTTCGTATCTTCTCCACCCAGTAAAGCGGAAGCAAAAAAACTTAGATCTAGACTCGATAAAATTGCTTCGCTCGAGAAGAAAAATGCATTTCACATGAAGGCAACCGTAGTTGTATCGAACGAAGCTACCAGTCTCGGCGACGTCGACACCGTGGCAGTTTTAGTCAACTTACAAAGTCCGAGTATCATAGAATCGCTCGCTTCGAGGAGCGATGATACTGATGATGTGCAATACTATTCCCCATCATCGTTCACAGACTATGCGGATGATAAAGAGGAGGAAGAAGAGCGAGGAGGACTTGTTGCGAATTCAACGTCATCCACCTTCATCGATTTCGTTGCGGCCGGTCAGCGCTCGTCGAAATCAAAGATGCTTCGAGTTCGAAATCCCACGTCTAAAAAATTATGCTTCGATGCGGTACCGTACATGTTTCCTGGCGCTTCACACGCCGACACACCTGATTTAGCCGTCGGAAAGTTGCTCAAGCGCGGCGGTGGGATGTTTTCAAACTTACTCGCGAGCGTGACGTTTGGGGCGATTTCTAAATCTGCTCCGAAATTTGGTAGCGCTCGCGAGGGCGAGAATGCCTTCATCTTTGAAAGCACGAACATCAACGGCAACGAGGGTGACAGTCTTATTTGCATTGAACCAAGTCAGACAAAATCGTTGGGAGGCATATACTTTGCGCCACCGAAAGCAGCAGGGAAAGGACATATTTTAAAATCTTCCGTCTGCGTGAGAAACTCTTTCACTTTGTTAGAGTGCGTAGACGTGGAAGGCGAAGTTTCTGAGGCGTATTCATTTGCAGCCGAAAAGGCAGAAAAAGAAGCCGCGAAGGCATCGCAAGCTCAGAAAAGACGCGAAAACAGTTTCACGACGAAAACTTACGCGTTTGTCGCGAGGATCTCGGCGAATATATCGTTGAACGTTTCTGGAACGCTCGAGACGATTACGTCGCCAAACTTTTTAGCGGTATTTTTTGCGGTATGTTTTGTCGTGACGGCGTGCCTTTTCGCGATATCGGTAATTAACCAGAAGAAGAGCGTTGCCGTTTTAAAGCCAGTAATCGTCGCTGAAACTAAAACAGAATCCTCGTCAGAGGTTCATGCTACTACGAACGTGACGGCAGATTCTCATGAGTTGCAAAAGAGTAAAGATGCCACCACCACGAAACATCCAAGTCCGAGACTTTCGAATTTGAAGACATCAATCAAAGAGGTTCCGAAACCGTCTCCAACAGTTGCATCTGTTAATCCCGTGGGAGGCAAACCGTTGCCACCAAAAAAGGAGGTATCGAAACCTACTCTGCCGATAACCCCTAAAGCGCGCACCAAAGGGTCCTCTCCGCGGGCGAGTAAAAATGACGATGTTACGATTGAACGCGAATTATCCGGTTCCTCGTCGGCTTCGGCCACAGACGTCGCCTATGCATCGAAAAAGGATACATCTACTCATGCGGCAACGGTGGCGGCGGCGGCGACAAACACGGAAGCTGCCGGTAAAAAGCAAACAAACGTGAGAAAGCCGAGCTTGGACGCTAGCTTGGAGGAGGCAAAGCGCAACGCCGCCGCCGCTCTCTCGAGACCGGTAAGAATTGGAAATGCGAATAAATTGGTTGATTTGAATAATTACGTCGCCCCTAGAGCGATATCTACGACAAGAGAAACTTCCAAAAGAGACGATAGGAATGCGTCCGCTGATCCACCACGCAAATCCCTACTTCCGCCGTGGGGGAGGAAGCACGTTCCCGAAAGTAGCAGCAGTCGTGCAAACGACACAGCTTTCAACCAACAACAACGACAACAACAACAAGTGCCACCTGCCGCGTCTACGCATCGCGCGGAGCAAATGCAACAACAGCAACATCATCAACAACGTAATGCGTTATCTTCTGCTTCGGGATCTCCGAGGGGCTTCGCGCCTCCTGGTTTCGAGAACGCGCAAGGTATGTTCCAACACGTTCCCTCGTTCGGTGGATCGCCCATGCAGCAGCAGCAGCAGCAGCAACAACAGCAACAAGCGATGCAGCAGCAGCAGCAGCAGCGGCAGCAGATATCCCAAGCGCCTTTGCTCACGCCCTCGCATTTATCCATGGCCACTCAGGAAGATCGATCGGCGTTTGATTTGTGGGGCGGCTTAGGCTTCGGGGCGATGACGAGCATCTTCTCGGATCAGTCCGATGCCACCACCGGGTCAAACAGAAACCAACAACTCGAGCGAACGCAAAGTGAAGGCGTCAAGGATGAAGACGAAGGTTTGAACTTCCACTTACCGGACATGGACTTTGACGAATTGGAGTAATTTAAAACGTACAACGGCACCGGTACTATGCGGTTCTAAAAATTGTAATACAAAGAGTCATTTGAAAATTTTGTTCTCTTGTTCACGCGAGCGCCGTCTGCCACTCCTTTATCAACTGCGCTTCAGACATCCCAAACTCTTTCAGGACTTCTCGCCACAATCCCTCTTCCTCTATTTCGCTCAAGCTGTTCGGCTCGCGCAACTCGCACGCAGAATCAAAGTAACTCCCAAACTTTCCTTTGGCCTCCTCGAACGCGTATTCGCTTTGCGCGCAATACACCGTCGCCCTCGCGCCTTCGTCGCACGTAAACAAAATCTGTCGCATCGTCGTTCGGTACAAAAACTGAATCAATTTCGGTAACGTTTTCACAACGTTCGTTATAATATTTCCAGGATGTAAACTCATCATTTTAATCGGCGCGTTCGACGGGTCCCTTCCATCCTTCGCGTTCGTATAAAACGCTTTACACACTTTCCTCTCTAACACCTTTGCGAATGCAATCTCTGCCATTTTGCTATTTGCGTACGCCTTCTTCGCGGAGAACCCAAACGATTTCTTTTGCATGTCATAATTCTTCGCAAATTCGTGCAACTTTGAACTCACAAACACAATCCGACTGTTCGATTGCCTCGCGGCGGTTTCGCACCCTTCCGTCGTCTTCGTTTCCAACATTTTACCTATCAACAGAAGCGAGAGTAAACTCGGCGCTAAAAAGTTCGTCCCGTGGTGCTGTTCGTACGCATCCTCCGTGAGCACGTATTTATTCGACATATCAAACACGCCGGCGTTGTTTATTAACACGTCCAATCGATCTTCGACATCTGTAAATGTTTTCGCGAACTCTCGAATCGATCGTAAACTGTTCAAATCGAGCTTCATGACGACGCAGTCGAGCTTCAATCTTGTGTTTTTGGAGGAGTATTTTTGTTGCCATTTCTTGACCATCGTCTCGCCTTTAGAGACCGTCCGACAGGCTAAAATCACTCTGTGACCTCTCAGAGCTAACGTCAACGCGGTCGTCTCGCCGATACCAGACGTTGGGCCGGTCACGATGATGGTTTGCTTCTTAAACGTCTTCTTGGATGATGATTTTTCTTCTTTCCCGTGGGGAAATGTGACCATTTCCAAAGACGTTTTCGGCAGGTGTTTGCATCGAAGTTTCTGGAAGAGAACGTCGGAAAGGACGGACATCCACGTCGGGATGAATGCATTCTTCGATGCGGAGGGGTGCGTCATTGCGGTATCTTTTTATTCTGTCTCGGAGCGCAGTGAAGAAGAGAGAAGCAGAGAGGAGGAGGGAGAAAAATAATGAAGCGAAAAGTTCTGGATTTTGTATTTTGAATGGTTTATTTATATGTATAACATTTTCAAAGACGACGACGATGATGCCGATGACAAGGACGACGAAAGCGTCGTTTCCTTGATGATGATTAAACGGCCATCTTCATTTCAATTTTCGGGCACGGGTCGTACCCGATGATCTCAAAATCTTCAAACTTGAACCCGTCGATATCCTTCACGTCTGGGTTGATTTTCAACTGCGGGAACGGTCTCGGTTCGTTTTTCAATTGCGTTTCCAACGGTTCGACGTGGTTGGCGTACACGTGCGCGTCGCCGAGCACGTGGACAAAATCTCCCGGTTTCAGGTCGCAGACTTGCGCGATCATGCATGTTAACAACGAGTAACTGGCAATGTTGAACGGGACGCCTAATCCCATGTCGCACGAGCGTTGGTACATTTGGCAACTCAACTCTCCGTTCGCGACGTAGAATTGACAGAACATGTGACACGGCGGCAACGCCATTTCTTTCAACGCGGCTGGGTTCCACGCGGTTAAAAGAATGCGTCGATCGTTTGGATTGTTTTTGATTTTGTGAATCACTTCGGCGAGTTGGTCGACGCCTTTACCGGCGTAGTCGGCGTGCATGTCGGTGTACTCGGCGTTGAAGTGTCTCCATTGGAAGCCGTAGACTGGGCCTAAATCGTTCACTTCGCGGTGGTTTAATCCGATGGAGTCCAAATACTCGCGACTTCCGTTTCCGTCCCAAATGCCGACGCCTTTTTCTTTCAACTCGTTCGCGTTCGTTGAACCCTTCACGAACCACAACAACTCTTCCGCCACGCCTCTCCAAAAAACACGTTTACTCGTCAACAACGGAAACGATCGTCTCAAGTCGTATCGCATGGAGCAACCAAATTTAGAAATAGTCCCGGTTCCAGTTCTGTCGCCTTTGACGTTCCCTTCATCGATTATTTCCCTAATCAACTCCAAATACTGCATCTCTTCGTGTTTTTGCTCCTTCAAAATCTTTGGCGGCAAGATTTTTTCAGCCTCCACTCGAAACTTCCCAGCCGGTCCATTTTGCGCGACGTACGTCAACGTCGTGTACGAACACTCGCCATCTTTCACCAGCTTTGAGCTCGAATACAATCGAAACTTTTCGCTATCCAACGGTAACGGGATGAACGCGTCGCAGGCAAAGTGTTCCTTCGGATCCTTCCCGGCGGGCGGTTTCACTTCGGTCAAATGCACCGCCTCGCACTGTTCAGACTTCAAAGCTTCCTCGTATACTTTTGCGCCGCCGATCACGAACACTTTCTCGATGATATCCTTGTACTCCCCAGTCGATAACGTTTCCAGCGCTTCCTCGATCGACGCTCTCGCGAGCACGCCTTCCGGCAAACACTTCGCGCCGCCCTCCGCGTCGTCCTCGCCGGGGCCACCGTTTTCTTTATTCGATTTCTCGTACACTCGCCCACTGGCGCTTAAAACCACGTTCAACCTCCCCGGTAACGGGCGAAACTTCTCCGGAATCGATTCCCAGGTTTTCCTTCCCATGATGACTGCGTTTTGCGTCATCGGTTTCGAGACGTCCGCGGTTAAAGATTTGAAATGTTTCATCTCTTTTGAAAGTTTCCACGGTAAAGTTTGGTTCTTTCCAATCCCCCCGAGTTCATCCGAGGCGACCACGACTTGAAACTTTTTCAAATCATCCTCTTTAGTAGGCGTCGCGTCCATCATCATCGCCGCTTTCTTATTAATGGTCGTCGGAGTAGTACTTCTCGTCCTTTGTTTAATGATTCGGAATTTCGTTCCAAATTTGTGGAGCAAAAAGCTGAATCCTCCTCGTATCGGCGTCGTCTTGACCGTCGTCTCGTTTTCCTTTTCAAAAGCAGCTTTGGTATTAACAAAACGCAGCAGCGGGAAGAACAAAACGCGAAGAAATTCTCTCTCTTTCTCTCGCTCGGATGAAGCGTTTAAACAACTCCGATGATAGAACTTTGTGCGATGGAATTTTTGAGAAAAATTTTGAATTTTGAAAGGACGACCTCTGACATCTGAAACTCTAAACCCTAATTTCCGAGAAGACGCATCTCAGCCCTGCAACTTCATCACTTCGAGGTGGTCGTCATTTAAAGGAGAAGTAAGAACACGCGTGAGTGCGCTGCGTTTGTGTTGCGTTCCCCAAACAGCAAAACAGTGCGGCTCGAAAAAAGCAACGGAAGGCTTTTCGTTTTTAAAACCACCGTCTTATACAGAGTAAAAAGAGAAAGAGAGAGAAACCCTGTTTGTGGCCAGAGAATTACTCAAATGAGTTCTGGGGGCAATGGATCTTCTTTACCGCCGTTCGTGAATGCGCAACCACACAATCCTTTACTGATGAAACAACCGGGAATACCGCCTCTGGGAATGATGATGCCCCCACCCGGTGGAATGATGATGCCTTCACGAGGAGGAGGAGGAGGACCACCGGGGATGATGTTCCCGCCGAATCCGATGCTCATGATGCCTCCCGGAGGAGCAGGAGCAGGAGGGGCTCCGATGATGATGCCACTCATGGGGGGAGGAAATCCGTCGTCGAATTTACTGATGCGACCGATTAATTTGAATCAACACCCGACGGGTTTGCCGCCGAATTTGTTGGTCATGTTCAAAGCGAGGCCGCCGGTGAAGTGGTTTCCGCCGGCGAAAGCGAGGAAGACGTGTAAACGTTTGACGGGAATCGGGAAGTATTTGTATTTATTCGGCGAGAAGGAGAACGAGGAAGGAGAAGAGAAGAGAGAGTCGATGAGTTTAGGAGAAGAGAAGGACACAGACGAGGATGCCTCCGACGTGGACGTGAACGACGACGGAGAGATCATCGAGATCGACGAGGAGACGAAACGGAAGCGAAAAGAGGAGAAGGAAAAATTCGCGCT
>Ga0213869_10003506_pt1 | contig 10400 bp, 7 predicted proteins | sample PICome_10_FD_160083 | JGI IMG/M metagenome (GOLD analysis project Ga0213869, IMG submission 160083) | Coastal seawater microbial communities near Pivers Island, North Carolina, United States - PICO132 | ecosystem: Environmental > Aquatic > Marine > Coastal | place: USA: North Carolina...
CCAGCTCCCACAACAGCTCCAGCTCCCAGAACAGTTCCAGCTCCCACAACAGCTCCAGCTCCCACAACAGCTCCAGCTCCCACAACAGCTCCAGCTCCCACAACAGCTCCAGCCCCCACAACAGCTCCAGCTCCCACAACAGCCCCAATAGTCAGGAATTACCCTACCGCGCAACCAACGGGAACTCCGGGTGTTGTTATCAGCCCTCACAAGCCGTATAACAAAATTCGCACCACTGGTTTGAGACCTGGACAGCTTGCAACTGATCCAACGACTAAGAAAATTTTTGTGGTTCCCAATTGATAGGAAAAGACCCGGTCACAAATAGAAAACTGCTTCGGAAAATCCGAAGCGGTTTTTTTGTTCCCCTATCCTTAGATCTTCTTTAGCGCGCCAGTCGAATCTCCGAAGCTCTTGGCATTGGAACCAAATTCGTTAAGCATCCGAACATAAAGGTTAGACAAAGGAACTTCCTCACCGAGATCAACGTGGCGGCCGGTCTCAAAGGCACCTCCTCCGTTTCCAGCCAAGATGACCGGAAGATCGCTATGGCTATGGCGGTCGCCATCCGCAATCCCACTACCATAAACGATCATGGAGTTATGGAGCAATGACTTCCCATCGACATCCTCAGTCCCCTTCATTTTTTCCATAAAGTAGGCTAATTGCTCAATGTAAAATTGATCGATCTTTTGGATCTTATCCAAATTCTCCTGACGGCGCTTATGGTGGGAAATATGGTGATGCCCTTCAGATACTCCTATCTCTTTAAAAGAACGGTTACTGCCATCGTGAGCTAAGAGAAAGGTCGAAATACGGGTGCTATCAGTCTGGAAGGCGAGGACCATCATATCCATAAGAAGGCGCATATGTTCCTTATAACTTTTCGGCTGACCTTCGGGCGCGCTCACACCTGGGTCTAGTGATCTACCTAGTGACTCACTCTTTTGAATCTTACGCTCAATCTCTCGCACCCCTGTGAGGTATTCCTCAAGCTTGTGCTGATCATTTCGGCCAAGATGTTTGTGGAGTGCTTTAGCATCATCCGAGATAAAATCTAAAATGGATTTCTGGGTCGCACGCCGTTGAGTGAGTCCCCTTGCCCGCTCTTCTGCCGAACCCTCTCCAAAAAGGCGTTCAAAAACGAGACGTGGATTAGCTTCGGGGGTGTTGGGCTGGTTTTCCGATCTCCACGAAAGGTTAAATTGGTATGCGCAAGAGTATCCTGAGTCACAGCGTCCAGACTTTCGGACCCCATCACAGGTCAGCTCGAGCGAAGACAAACGAGTCTCGTCACGAACGAGTTGCGCCGCAATTTGATCAACCGAAGTCCCAACCTTAATATCAGAACCTGATGTCTTCTTGGCTCGCTGGCCCGTGAGAAAAGTAGCACCACCCCGAGCGTGATCTCCCCCGCCATCTTTTCCAGGGGTAGCGTTTTCGTGAGATAAGCCAGAGTAGATTTGCATATCCCCTTTCAGCCCCTCAAGCGCCTTCATACTCTTGCCTAGCTCGTAGTTACTCCCATTTCCCGTCGGCTTCCAATGTTCAAGGTTCACTCCATTCGGAATGTATAGATAGGCCATCCGGAGGGGACTGCCATTTTCAGTCGAAGCAATCCCCCTTGTGGTAGCTGCCATAAGCGGAGTCACCGACTCCAAAGCAGGCAGCCCAACTGCTGCTCCAAGCCCCCGAAGAAACTTTCGGCGATCCAATTTCGTTCGATCCATGGGTATATAATACCTTTTCTGATCAATTTATCTCGCAGAATTTTCTCAAAATACCCCGACCCCCTAATTCTAAGGGCATCAGTTCCTCAAAAAACCTAAATCGGCATCAGCATAATAGGTGTTGATAGCCACGCGCTCATGACAATAAAACCGCTTCACAGCAGATCTAGCAAAAGCGCATAAACTTTTGATGGCTTCTATCCATCGTATAGCAAAAAAACCTCTACTTTGAGGCGCAGTCAGGCCCATCAGCACCTTCGCTTTTGATTGATTATGGTTTTACTAACGCCGTTTCTACCTAGACTCCCGCCATGCCCACCGCAGCTGACCTTGATGCCGCCATTCGCGATGTTCCCGACTTTCCGAAACCTGGAATCCTCTTCAAAGATATCACTCCTATTCTAGGTGATCCGGAACTCTTCAGGGCTTCGCTTGAACTGTTGGCGGAAACCGCCGGAGACACCAAAATCGATAAAGTGGTCGGAATTGACGCTCGGGGATTTATTTTTGCGGCTGGAGTCGCTCATATTCTAGGAGCTGGATTTGTTCCCGTTCGCAAAAAAGGCAAACTTCCGTGGACAACCCATCAAATGGCTTACAGTTTGGAATATGGAGAAGATATCGTGGAAATTCATGCCGACGCCGTGAAACCAGGTGAGAAAATCCTTTTAATCGATGACCTTCTCGCAACCGGTGGCACCGCCGCAGCCGCAATTAAACTTCTCAAAGAAATTGATGCTGAAATCGTCGGAGTATCATTCCTAATCGAACTGGCAGCTTTGAATGGGCGTGATGTTCTCGGACATTCAGGTATTCAATCACTCCTTTCCTACTAACTCATGAACTTTAAAAAATACGCCGATTCACTTCTACGCTACCCCGATCTCGGGTTTAGCCTCGACCTCTCTCGAATGGATATCCCGGAGAGTTTTGAGAGTAATATGCGACCCCAAATTGAGAAAGCATTCGCCGATCTCAAAGCTCTTGAGGCGGGTGAAATCGCGAATGCAGATGAAGATCGTATGGTCGGACACTATTGGCTCAGAGATCCTGACCTCGCCCCAAACGATGAAATTCGCAGCCAAATCACCGAGCCAATCAAAGCCATTAAAGAATTTGCCTCGATGATCCCAACCGGGGAGATCGCACCTCCTTCCGGCGGAGTCTTCAAGAACATCCTGATTATCGGAATTGGAGGCTCAGCCCTCGGCCCCCAGCTCATCGACGATGCACTCGGTCAGCTTGACGAAATCCGTCCCTTCTTTTTTGACAATACCGATCCGGATGGAATGGACCGTGACCTTAAGGAAATTGGCCACGACTTGAAAAAAACATTAGCCATTGTGATTTCAAAATCTGGCGGCACGCCAGAAACCCGTAATGGAATGCTTGAAGCCAAGCACGCTTACGAGGAGGCCGGGCTTGATTTCGCAAAACACTCTATTGCAGTGACTGGAGAAGGATCCAGGTTGGACCAATTCGCACGCGAAGAAGGATTCATCACAACCTTCCCTATGGAAGACTGGGTTGGCGGCCGAACTTCGGTTCTTTCGACGGTGGGGCTGGTCCCAATGGCAATTCAAGATATTGACTTCGAAGAAATGCTCGCCGGAGCGAAGGAGATGGACGAATTTACCCGCTCAACCGAAGTGAAAAGTAATGCCGCGATGCGATTAGCCTTGGCTTGGCATCACGAAGGAAAGGGAAAAGGCGAACGCGATATGGTGGTGCTTCCCTACAAGGATTCGCTTGTTCTTTTTTCTAAGTATCTTCAGCAATTGATTATGGAATCTCTAGGTAAAGCCGAGGATCTTGAGGGGAACTCGGTAAACCAAGGAATTGCGGTTTACGGCAACAAGGGATCAACCGATCAGCACGCCTATGTGCAGCAGCTGCGCGACGGACTTCACAACTTTTTTGCAACCTTTATCGAGGTGCGCAAGGGACGCTCCGGAAACTCCATCACGATCCAAGGCGAGAACACCTCGGCTGACTACCTCCAAGGTTTCCTTCGAGGCACTCGACGCGCTCTATATGAAAACGGACGCCATTCGGTACTCATTTCAATCGAAGAAGTCACACCGCGAACCCTCGGACATCTCATCGCCCTGTTCGAGCGGACGGTAACCTTTTATGCCTCCCTCGTGAATATTAACGCCTATCATCAACCGGGCGTCGAAGCTGGTAAGGCAGCTGCCACTGAATTCCTCGACATGCTCAATGAAGTTCGTGGACACCTAACTGCCGACCGAAAAAGCGCGGAAGATGTCGCCACCGCAATCAGCTGCGATCCAGAAGAGGTCTTCCATGCCTTGGTTCATCTCGCATCTAATGGAGAAGCGACTCATTCGCGGGGAAAAAACCCAAGGGACGACCGCTTCTTCCTCTAGGTAGTGAAAAGGTGATGATTCTAGGATTATTCCCATACAGTCAAATACCCTAGGCGCCCTTCCTCCTTGGCGATAAATCTTCATCCAAAACTCCATTCTAGTTAATTGGAGGTTTCCGAGATCTCTCAACCTGTCCATAGTCCCTCGTATGCCAAATCCCTACGAAAGAACTCCGGAGAAGATTGTAGCACCACCGACCGGATGGCTAAACACCGCGAAAAGGCTTGGCCCTGGATTTGTCCTTTCTGCTTCCATCGTCGGATCCGGAGAGCTAATCGCAACTACCATCTTTGGTGCGAGGGTTGGATTCATCTGCCTCTGGCTCATCCTTTTTTCCTGCCTTGTCAAAGTCGCCATTCAAATAGAGTTCGGACGCTTTACCATCTACTCTGGCAAAACCTCTATGCAGGCTCTCGACGAACTTCCCGGACCCAGGTTCGGTAAGGCCAATTGGGCAGTGTGGAGTTGGTTTGTGACCCATAGCCTTAAAAACCTCCAGGTCGGAGGAATCATCGGTGGCGTGGCCCTCGCTCTCTCAGCACTCTATGATCTTGGCGACAACAGCAATATAATTTGGACTATCGTGGCCGCTTCTTTAACGATCCTCGTCGTTTCAAGAGGCATCTACGGCCCCATCGAAAAATGGTCCATTATTATGATAGGACTCTTCACCATCTTCACGGTCGTTTCACTGATCTCATTACAATGGACTCCCTTTGCAATTTCCGGCAACGAAATCGCTTCAGGTTTCGGCTTCGAACTTCCTGCCTCGGCCTTGATCCTTGTCGCGCTTGGGACTTTTAGCATTACGGGTGTCGGCGGTGACGAAGTCTTAGCCTACAACTACTGGCTGATCGAGAAGGGTTACGCTTCCTTCACCGGCCCCGAACCCAAAACGCATTCACCCGAATGGCTAGCCCGCGCCAAAGGCTGGATCCGTGTCATGCAACTCGACGCAGTACTCTCGATGGTTTGCTACACTCTAGTCACCGCTCTTTTTTATCTTCTGGGTGCTGCCATCTTACATAGCCAAAAAATCGTCCCCGAAGGTAACGAACTTATCACCGTTCTCTCCAAAATGTATACCGATAGCCTCGGCCCCTGGGCGGAAAAAGCCTTCCTTATTGGAGCAGTTGTTGTCCTTTTTTCCACCCTCCTAGCGGCCCTTGCCGCATGGACCCGCCTATTTTCAGATGCCTTCGGACGATTTGGCTGGATCAATTTTAATGATGAGAAGCAGCGCCGAAAATCAATCGCGATTCTCTCGGTCATTTTCCCTATTATCTGGAGCATTCTCTACTTCCAGATTGGAAAGCCCGGCTTCATGGTGATTATCGGTGGGGCCCTCACCATGATCATTTTGTTAATCGTAGTCTTCGCCGCTATTATCATGCGCTACAAATGGCTTCCTCAGGAACTCAGACCATCACGCGCTTTCGACCTTGCCCTTTGGCTAAGTATCGTAGCGATCGTGGCAGCGGGAATTGTTTCGGCGACCAAGTATTTTGTCGCGTAACCGAAACGATCAAACTGGAACCGCTAGTTCCTCAATAATTTCCAACACCTCTGTCTGACCAGTGCGCCCGGCATATTGGGCATCAGCCTCGAGAACAAGACGATGTCCAATCACTCCCGGGGCCAGTGATTGAATCGTTTCAGGGAGGACAAAATCACGACCTTCCAAAAGACTTAGAGCCTGAGAAATCCTCAGTAAATTCAAGGAAGCCCTAGGACTTGCAGCTAGCTTCACCCCCGACCGTCCACGTGTTGCGGCCACCAAGCGGACGAGGTATTCCTGCAAGGTTGGCGTGATGGAAACCCCCGTCACCGCTTTTTTCACTGTGAGTAGATCATCACGGGTCACCACCTGCTCAACACGAGACAAAGGGTGCGCCTGCTCCTGCGCATTTAGGATTTCCATTTCCTGGTCTACTGAAACATACCCCAGCGAAGCTTGATAAGCGAAACGATCCATCTGCGCCTCGGGAAGCGGATAGGTCCCCCGAAGTTCAACCGGATTTTGAGTCGCTATCACAAAAAACAAATCTCCCAAATCGTAATGATTTCCCTCGATCGTAACCTGCTTCTCAGCCATCGCCTCGAGAAGAGCGCTCTGTGTCCTTGGCGAGGCTCGGTTCACCTCATCAACCAAAAGAATATCACTGAAAATCGGACCCTGCTGAAACTCAAAGCTAGCATTTCGAGAATCCAGCACGCTCACCCCGAGAATATCTGATGGCAAAAGATCCGGCGTAAATTGGATCCGCTGGAAATTACTCCCGCCAATCGAAGCGGCAATCGCCTTTGCCAAAGTCGTTTTCCCAGTCCCTGGAACATCCTCCAGTAAAACATGCCCACCAGCGATCATTGTCGAGATAACCCGGCGCACTGTCTCTTCTTGCCCAAGCATTACCGCCTTCACCGAGGATTCCAACTGGCTGACGATTTGACCTGCACCTCTCATTCTTTATCAGCCTGCTCGCTTTTCCATTTATCCCAAACAGGGCGCGATACCTTCTGGTGCCATTCTCTCAACTCCTCAATAGAAGCGAGATCTTCTTTCGCAACTTCCTTAGCTAAACCGTCAAGTCGCTCGTCATTCAAAAGCCTGATCCCCTTATTGGTTTCGAGAGGAAGTTCAACGTCAACCAAAACGCAATGGCTAGTCTTGGTCGGCACAACTAAAACCAACGGACAAGCCCGATCGACTCCTCCTCCATGGTCGATCATCATCGAAACGCCACGAAAACGACCCACCGCTTTGGACCCGATAATCTGGTCCGGTGACATTGCAGAGGCCGCCCCCTTACGGACAAATCCCAAGTCGCGGAGCAAGCTAGTTGGTTTAGCCGGTAACTTTCTCACAGCAGAAACCCTGAGAAAAGCCATCATATCCTCTTCCCTAGCAATGCGACGCCATTCCTTAACCAAGGCTATAGCTTGCGGCTCAGAAGCGGCTTTCCCGTTTGGGTCTTCCCGGCCAACAATCTTTAAAACATCGGCAAAGAATTCCTCTTCCATCTTAACCTCATCCTTGACGAACTGTTCCGATAAAGCGCGAAAACCCTCGAAACTCTCTTCAGGATAGGTCCCTACCATTGGGCTCACAATACCAGGTAGAATCATCCACCCCGAAGCATCCTGCCTCATCCAAACCTGCTTATATTTCGGCTTCCAGTTCTCTCCAGAACCAGAGAAGGAAAGGACCCCAAGCGCAATCTTTTCATGCCGGTATAGCTTAACAACTTTAGCAGAAACCGGATCGGCAAATTTCAGTGAAAATCCCCACCATTTTACAGCTAAAATGTAGCGCCCCGCGCGACGATCATCAAACGGGTTTCCACGGCGACCATTTATGTTACGCTGGAGCAGATCGCCTCCACCATCAGCGGGCTTTTCTCCTTCCTTTACCGCTTTTTCTTCCTCTCGATAATGACTTTGAAGAAAAGAATCTAGGTTTTGGGTTTTGAGGTCTTCAACGATCGCCTTGAGCAAGGCCTCCGGGTTTTTCGCCCTCACTACCTGATTCTGCTCCTCAAAAACCTGAAACATTTTCTTCACAAGTTCACGATCTTTCCAATCAGACTCATCGTTTTTTGCCGTTCGAAACGCACGACTCTCCTGGTCGGCATACGCGAAGAAAGCCGGTAAAGAAACGCGCCACCCCTTATCCGTCTTGTTGAGTCGGAATCGAATGGGATTCAAACGTTCGCCTTCAATCTCGAAACTCGAGAGAAAACCCACCAAAAATTCAACCTCTCTTTCTACACTCTCCGGGTTGAAGTTAAGAAGGTCTTCGGCATGAGCCTCTCTTTCATTTTTCCCGTTAGAAATAATGACTTTCATCACCTTCTGAGAAGTGAGCAATCGCCAAACCCTCTGCTTGTCTTGATTAACCATGCCCTTCCGGGTGGCTTTCAAATTCATTTCCCAATTCCTCTCCGGCAAAGACTCCCGTTCGAGGAATCCCTGCCAAACGATCATAGCATCGGTCTTTCCTGCTTCAGCTGCATTCAAAAACTCTTGCATAGCCTGCTTAGCATCATTAGCCGCAAGATCCTCGGACGAAACTGCACCTTCCATTTTTTTTCGAAATTTCTCCATCTCTGAACGAAGCAAAATAGTCATCTCAGAAGTCCGCTCAAGGGCCATCCAGTTTTCCAGATCACGCACCCGACTTTTAAGGTCCGCCTCAAAGCCTAACCCGGTATTTTCAAAACTTCCCTCCACGGGCGCAACTCTCCATCCCCCTTCTTTCTTCACCACACCTAGTGAAATAACCATGCTCACATCCGGCCCATTTGGCGAAGTCGCCCCGATTAAAACCGCTGAGAGATCACTGTCTACCTTCTCGCGGAGAGGTAGGAAGGAGAAATTCCCCTTCTGTTTCCACGACGCACGAGCCTCCCAGAGCTCGAGAATACGAGTCCTTTTCTTAGGACCGCAAAAAGGTGAAATTGCGAGGCTAGAAGAAATCTCGGTCCTAGATAATTTACCGTCAAATCCACGTAAAAATTCAAGAGCGACTTCGGACGGTTCTCCAGAGAAAACCCTCAAGGAAGCCGCTAAGAAAAATGTAACTATTCCGCGCACTCCCGTAACCTTTGCACCACAAGTCCTCGGATACAAGCCCCGGTCTATTTGAATTAACCCAGTAATTTAGGGAAACAACTTCCAGCAAATGAGCATCAAAAGGGAACCCGCGATCAGCCCCAATGTCATGCCATAAACAGACCATCTGGTCTGGAAAGGCTGGAGATTCGGTCCCACAAAGGATGGTGGCGCGATAGCTTTGGCCATCACAAAAGACGGCCTGACGCTTTTTGACCAATAATTGCGATACTTTGCCTGATCTTCATACATTACTTTTAAAGCCTCACTGCTCGAATCCCACTCCAATTTGGCATCAAGAACCTCCGGAATGTAGAGGTAATCCCCAAGATCTACACCTGGACCCGGTTCAAGCTTCACACCTTTGGCTGCCAGCGAATCTTTCAGCTTCGCTTTCGCAGTCACCTCTTTATCGACAAGAGGTTGAGCCTCTTTAGAAAACTGCTCCATAACCTCTTTTTTATTCTTCTCATCAAGTCGTTTGATCAGATTTGGTATTTCGGCCGCAACCGCATTTGCAAAATCCGCAGCATCCTGAGAATCATTCAAACGTGCTGACACGGTCAACTGATCAGTCGCTTGATCCAAATCCAAATCAAGACCTCTACGTAATCTTATGACCGCTTCATCTTGGTTCACTCCCCACTGATTGGCGAAGTCCAAATTCAGGGCGATTCCTCTCAAGGATTCTTCTGATTTTACATTTCGGAGCACCTCGGACTCATTAGCGTCCACCAGCCCAGTGGATCCGGCCGACATAAAAGCATCACGCACATGAAATGAGAGGGCGGCATAGGCTAGGTATTCCTTTGGGGCCTCATCCCACTTCTTCTTCCCGTAGAAAAAGCCGCCGACGATCCCCCCGATTGTCAGGGCGATAAGAAGCCAAGACCACCACCAAAAACCCCTGCGTCCTCGACGTTTTTTCATTCCATTGATTAGAACAGTTGGCGCAGATCAGTCACCTGAAAAATCAATTCACTTTAAAGATTGATGAAAGATTTCCCCCTTTTTAAGGCTCTCAACAAACCCTGTCATCAAATTTGTCGTCGCATCTACATCCGAATAAGCAGCCATTTCGATGACCGAATGCATGCACCGGAGGGGCAATGAAACCAAAGCGCTAGGAACTCCATCTCGCGATTGGAAAATCGTATCAGTATCTGTTCCTGTGAATCGGCTCGCTGCTTCATGCTGTATTTCAATCTTCTTTTTCTTTGCCACCTGAAGCAGTCTCTCAACCACTAACGGATGACTCGCGGAACCATGAGTCACAGTCGGACCTCCTCCAAGATTGACCTTCCCATACATTGGGGCACTCAGTCCAGGGGTATCCGTCGCATGCGTCACATCTGTGCACAGACAAACATCCGGTTGGATCCGGTGGGTTGCCATTGCCGCGCCAAAGCCTCCGATTTCTTCCTGCACCGCATTCAGGCAGACCACAGTGAAAGCCGGCTTATTCTTCGACGACGCTAACTTCTTCATCACCTGAGCAATCATAAATCCACCGATTCGATTATCAACCGCTCGACTCACAACCCGGTCTTTGCCCAATTCAGTGGGCCCATCGGCATAAACAGCTGGATGCCCAACGCGTAAACCCAATTTTGAAATATCTTCTGGTGACGAAGCACCAACATCCACCCACAACTCGTGGATCTTGGGA
>Ga0213869_10003512_pt1 | contig 10385 bp, 7 predicted proteins | sample PICome_10_FD_160083 | JGI IMG/M metagenome (GOLD analysis project Ga0213869, IMG submission 160083) | Coastal seawater microbial communities near Pivers Island, North Carolina, United States - PICO132 | ecosystem: Environmental > Aquatic > Marine > Coastal | place: USA: North Carolina...
CCGACTGCTGGTTTGCATTTCACTCCTGAGCTGTTCAGCCGACTCGCAGCACGGGGGATCGATCGCGTTGCCGTTGAACTTATTGTTGGGCTCGACACATTTCAGCCGATCAGCACCGAGAACCCACTCGACCACCCGATGCATACGGAGCGGTATCGGGTGCCGCCTGAAACTATGGAGGCATGTTTGCGGACTCGCAAGCAGGGCGGGCGGTTAGTCGCAGTAGGTACCACCGCAGTCCGCGCCCTCGAGTCTGCAGCAAAGACCGGTGAGTTAGCTGGGCGAACGAAGTTATTCATCCATGAGGGTTTTGACTGGCAACTGATCGATGTGCTGATGACAAACTTTCATCTGCCAAAAACGACATTGCTGATGATGATCGACGCGTTTTTCGGACCAGGGTGGCGCAGTCTCTACGCCGAGGCGCTGCGCAAGGAGTATCGATTTCTCTCATTTGGTGATGCCATGTTGATTGAGCGGTCTCGGTCGCAGCACCCCTAACCTTTGAGCGTGCACAGGGTCAACCTCAACGTCAGCGCCACGCACGGTGCAGCCCGGACTGGATCTGCCAGCATGGCACGCGGCACGTATGAGACGCCGCTATTCATGCCAGTGGGTACCCGCGGCGCTATTAAGTATTTCAGTGCTGCCGATTACGACCGACTTGGCGCCGAAATCGTGCTCGGCAACACATACCACCTGATGTTGCGACCTGGAGCTGATCTCATCGAGCGGTTTGGTGGACTCGGGCCCTTCACCGGTTGGGATGGGATGACACTGACTGACTCGGGTGGCTTTCAGGTCTTCTCGCTTGATCCGAAAATCGACGACGACGGCGTGACGTTCAAAAGTACCTACGACGGCTCGTCACATCGTTTTACGCCCGAAGTTGCCGTTACCTTGCAACAACAGTTGGGCGCAGACATTCAGATGGTGCTCGACGTCTGTCCGCCGCTGCCGAGTCCGCCCGAGGTCATCCGCCTGGCGGTCGAGCGAACGCATGCGTGGGCCCAGCGGGCCAAGGCAGCGCATACGCGGCCGGATCAGGCGCTGTTCGGGATCGTCCAGGGTGGCGTCAGTCCGGCGATGCGTGCCGAGAGTGCTCAGCGGACCGTCGACGTCGGCTTTGATGGGTACGGAATTGGCGGCTTGTCTGTCGGGGAGTCGCGCCAAGAAATGCTTCCGGCGCTGGCTTCGGCAATCGAGCACCTTCCAGCCGATCAGCCGCGCTACCTGATGGGAGTTGGCGACCCTGCTTCTCTGATCGAAGCGGTTGCACTCGGAGTGGACCAGTTCGACTGCGTGATGCAGACACGACTGGGCCGGCATGGAACTGCCCTTACATCGACAGGCCGGTTCCAAGCCAAAGCCGCCCGAAATGCTGAACTTGACGAACCTCTGGATGAGCAGTGCCCGTGTGACGTCTGCGCCCGACATAGCCGGGGTTATATTCGACATCTGCTCCAGGTCGGCGAGCCGACAGCTTCGCGCCTGCTGTCTATTCACAATGTCGCATGGACCTTTAATTTTATGCACCGGATGCGTGCTGCGATCGCCGATGGCTCATTTGACACGCTGCGTCGCGACGTGCTTGATGTCTGGGAGTAATCAACGCAATCCAGCATGATCGGTCTCTGGCCTCATACGCCGGTAGGATCGCTCGCCGTTATGCCCTCCACCTTTGCGACCTCATTCACCGGCGCTCTTTTCGCCAACGCCGACGGCGGATCAGGGAGTTCGATTCTGTCGTATCTTTTCCTGCCGCTCATCCTTGCTGCGATGTATTTCCTCATGATCAGGCCGCAACGTAAGCGGATGCGCCAGCAACAAGACGTGCAGCAATCAATTGAGGTCGGTCACGAGGTAGTGACCACATCAGGTATTTTCGGCACGATTACAGGGGAAGATGGGCCGAATCGATTCTGGCTAGAAATCGATGACGAGCACGATGTGCAAATCCGCGTGGCGCGCGCTGCGATACAGAACGTCGTCACCCCCGACGACAATGTCGAGGTAGCTGATCGCAGCGATGATGCTGACAGCGGGACGGCTACCACTGCGGGCGACTCGGACGACGGTGATGCTCTTGATGCGGTGACGAACGACGACACCAGTAGCTGATGAAACGACGCCTCTGGATTTCGCTAATCGGCACGATCATTGCCGTTGTAGGTGCCTTGGCTTTCAATCTCGCCACCGACAACAAGCCCATTCTCGGTCTTGATCTTCAGGGTGGGCTCTCGGTAATTTTAGCTCCTGAGGAAGGTGCATCTGAAGCTGACCTGCTGGTCATTCGTGATCTTGTCCGATCCTCGCTTGAACGGAGCGGCGTCGCTGAGCCCGACGTGCGCGTGCAGGGTTCGAACATTGTTGTCGACCTTCCTGGAGTGAAGGACAAAGAAGAGGCCTTGCGTAGCGTCAGCGTGTCCGGCATTGTCGAGCTCCGGCCTGTAGTCAATTTGTCTGACTGCTCCGCTCCCATTACTGATCCCGAAATCACAGATGACGTCGAGCCGAATGGTTTCCGCCGGTCGACTCCGGAACCGGAGTCCGATGATGTTGTGCCGCCGGTACCTGCCCTGTTTGCGAACGATGCAGAGTTTCTGCCGACGCTTGATGGCAGTGCAGTGTGTGCCGGTCCAGCGCAGGCAAGCGGTGAAGTGTTCAAGCGGGACAGCGCCTCGGTGGCGCTTGGTCAATTCGGTGGATTCAGTGTGAACGTCGAGCTGCGCAGCGATGGTGAAGCAGCGTGGAACTCCCTGGCAGCTCAGTGTTTCAATCAGCTCCCGACGTGCCCGTCGACCGGGACTGACGCAAACGGCGCGTCGCGTCCCGGCCAGATTGCCATCGTGCTGGATGGCGTGGTGCAATCAGCGCCGGTGGTCAATACTCCGGTCTTCGACGGAAATGTCTCGATTACCGGCAGTTTTAGTCAAGAAGAAGCCGAACAGCTTGCTGACGTGCTCAATCGAGGAGCGTTCCCGGTTCAGGTCACGCCGCAAGAGACCCGCACCGTCTCGGCGTCTGCCGGTGGGGACTCGTTAAAGGCTGCGATTATCTCCGGTCTCATAGGTCTTGCTCTGGTGCTCGTTTTCCTCGTCTTCTACTACCGCCAGCTAGCGCTTGTCATCATCGGTGGTCTTGCCATTTGGGGAATGACGGTTTACAGCGCTGCGTCATTTGTTTCGGGAGCGACAAATTACGCACTCAGCCTCGCCGGCATCACCGGCATCATCGTTGCGATCGGTGTCACCGTCGACAGCTACGTGGTGTTCTTCGAGCGCATGAAAGACGAAATCCGCAACGGTCGAACGCTGCGTAATGCCGCACCGCGAAGTTTCAACAGCACGTGGCGCACCATCTGGTCCGCAGACCTTGTCTCGGTGATTGGTGCCGTCATCTTATTCTCTCTCAGCGTTGGGTCCGTGCGTGGTTTCGCTCTATACCTCGGCATCACTACGATCTGCGACCTCTTCGTTTGTTTCTTCTTTACCCGGCCGGCGGTTCTCCTTTTGGCAAGAAGTAAGTTCATGGTCGGCAAACGCGCCTTCGGGCTGGAGGTAGCAGCGTCATGAGTCGCGGGGACTACATCGCATCCAGCGGCCCCGGCCGGCTCTTCCGTGGACAGACTGCGGTCGACTTCTACGGCAAGCGCCGCATTGGACTGATCGTGGCCATCGTGGTGATCGTTGTCACGCTTTTGTCGCTGTTCACCAGAGGCCTGAATCTTGGGCTCGATTTTGAAGGTGGCGACGCCTGGGATGTTCCAGCAAGCGAGGACTTCACGACCGACGACGCAGCGGACGTGCTCGAAGAAAATGGTGTCTCGACGACCGGGGCACGCATACAACGTCGCTCGGGTGAGACAACCGACGTAGTCACGATTCAAATCGAAGAAGTCAGCCGCGATGTTGCCTTGGACCTGACCAATGGCTTTGCAGAACGAGCTGGCGTTGACCCCGAAGAGATCAGTTTCTCCTTTACCAGTTCTACTTGGGGCAGTGAAATCACCGATAAGGCCGTTCGGGCGCTCGTGATCTTCTTGATCATCGTTTCGATTTTCATTTCGATCCGATTTGAGTACCGCATGGCGGTGGCCGCCCTTGCAGCGATGGTCCATGACGTCATCGTCGTGGTTGGGGTCTACTCGGTGCTTGGCTTCGAGGTGACCCCTGCGACCGTCATCGCCTTCCTTACTATTCTCGGCTATTCGCTGTACGACACGATCGTCGTCTTCGACCGAGTGCAGGAAAATGAGGGCAAGTACGCCGGCGTCCGGATGCCATACGAGGACATCGTCAACATTTCGATGAACCAAGTATTGATGCGCTCCATCAACACCAGCATCTCTTCGATTCTTCCCGTGATTTCTTTGCTGCTGATCGGCTCCGGTCTGCTCGGCGCCGTAACGCTGCGCGAGTTTGCGCTGGCTCTGCTGATTGGCATGATTTCTGGGATCTACTCCTCAATCTTTGTGGCCACGCCACTGCTTGCAGCCCTGAAGGCAAATGTCGGCCGTAAAGCCCGCCGCGAGCGCCTGACTGGCGACAACTTGCGCGCTGCAGTCATCGGTTCCGGAGTCACCGGGCGTGTAGCTGCGGCACCGACCGATGTTGAGGGCGACAACGACGATGATCGTGACGGCGACGACACGTCCGTAACCATCGTTGAACCGGCAGGCAAGCTCCTCACCCATCCGCCGCGGCCACGTAAGAAGAAGCGCCGCTGACCAACGCGGCAGATAACCTCAGCACATGAGAGCTGAACACGGCGCACTTCGCAGCTTTGTCCGCGACATTGCCGACTATCCCGTGGCTGGGGTCACGTTCCGCGACATCACCCCTCTGTTGGGCGATTCGACAGCGCTCACCCAATCAGTTGACGCCATGGCCGCAAGGTTCGAAGGCACCCACATCGATCGGGTTGTCGGCATCGAGGCTAGAGGCTTCATTTTCGGAGCGGCGGTTGCTTATCGGGTAGGTGCCGGATTCGTACCGGTTCGCAAAGCCGGCAAGTTGCCATGGGCAGTTGTCCGTGAGGAATACAACCTCGAATATGGGTCTGACAAGCTCGAGATTCATCGCGATGCGATTCATCCGGGCGAACAGATTTTGATCGTGGATGACGTTCTCGCCACAGGTGGAACGGCCGCAGCAACTGCAAAGCTCGTTGAAATACTCGGTGGCGTGGTGGCTGGTCTCGCTTTCTTGCTCGAGATCGAAAGTCTCGGCGGTCGAGCGAAACTCGGCGAACGGACGACGCAGGCGTTGCTCCACTACTGATCATGGGAACGGTCGACAGAGTCTTGCCCTGGAGGCGAACGCCGACCATGCCGACCGCGTCTGAGCTTGGTCCGCTTCTTGCAGCGTATCGACGCCGGCATCCTCGCGCATCGACCACTACGATCAACCGGGCTTACCGGGTCGCCGCAACTGCGCACGGGTTGCAGCGGCGAGGTTCTGGAGAGAGCTACATCAACCACCCGTTGGCTGTGGCATGCATCGTCGCCGACATCGGGCTTGACGAAGTGTCTGTCGTTGCGGCGCTGCTCCACGATGCGGTTGAAGACACAGAGATCACCGTGGCTGATGTGCAGCGTGACTTCGGCGACGAGGTCGCCGTCATTGTGGACGGGGTCACGAAACTTGAGCGCATTCGATTCGACAGTCGTGAAGAGCAGCAGGCGGCGACAATGCGCAAGATGCTTGTCGCTATGGCGAAAGATCTGCGCGTGTTGGTGATCAAGCTTGCTGACCGGTTGCACAATATGCGAACAATTGCCGCGATGCCGCTAGAGAAGCAGCAGCAAAAGGCACAAGAAACGCTTGATATTTATGCCCCGCTGGCCCACCGCCTTGGGATGCAGGAGATGAAGCAACAGCTTGAGGATCTGTCGTTCTCAGCTCTGCATCCAAAACGGTTTGCTGAACTGGATCATCTTGTAAGCAGTCGAACGCCTGAGCGTGACATGTATCTTGCCAAGTCGGTCGCCGAGGTTCGATCTCGGCTCGGAGAACTGGGCATCGACGCCGAAGTCACCGGTCGAGGTAAACACCTCTGGAGTATTTACGAAAAGATGGTGGTGAAAAGTCGCGAATTCGACGAAATTTTCGACCTTATTGCGATTCGGGTCATCGTGCCCTCAATGAAGGATTGTTACGCAGCACTCGGCTGCATCCACGGTCGTTGGCGACCCATTGTTGGCCGGTTCAAGGATTACATCGCGATGCCTAAGTTCAACCTGTACCAGAGCTTGCACACCACGGTCATTGGGCCCGCCGGCAAACCGATCGAAGTTCAGATTCGGACGAGAGAGATGCACCAGCGTGCCGAGTGGGGCGTCGCTGCTCACTGGGCGTATAAGGACGGCACCGACAGCACACAAGACATCGACTGGCTTAATCGCATCATAGACTGGCAAGAGGAGGTCTCCGATCCTGCTCAGTTCATGGAGAGCCTCAAAACTGACCTTGAGCAAGATGAGGTTTTTGTCTTCACGCCGAAGGGCCGGGTCATCACGCTGCCGGTCGGCTCCACCACTGTTGATTTCGCATATGCGGTGCACACCGAGGTCGGCCATGCCTGCATCGGAAGCAAGATCAACGGCCGGCTGGTTCCGCTCGATAACACCGTGCAGAGTGGTGACAACGTCGAAATTTTCACTTCAAAGATCGAAACAGCTGGCCCGTCGCAAGACTGGTTGGCCTTCGTGGTGTCCCCACGAGCTCGGAACAAGATCCGCCAGTGGTTCAGCCGGGAGCGCCGCCTCGACACGATTGAGGCGGGTCGCGACGATCTCAGCGACCGTCTCCGACGTGAAGGACTGCCGGTGCAGCGGATCTGGAAATCACCGCAACTTGAGGCGGTCGTTGCCGAGTTGAGCTACGCCGATCTCGACGCAATGCTCCAGGGTGTCGGAGAGCACCACGTGTCTGCGCAGAGCGTTGCGCAGAAGATCGCCCGCAGGTTCCGAACCGGCGAGGAAGACGAGCAGTTGCCGTCAACGGTCGACACACCGCGCCGCGAACAGAACGACGACGGGGCAACCACGGTGGGTGTCCACGTTGAGGGCCTTGACGACGTCATGGTCCGACTCGCTAACTGCTGCACTCCAGTGCCTGGTGACGACATTATTGGCTTTGTCACCCGCGGTCGCGGTGTGAGCGTGCACCGTAGCGATTGCGCCAACGCCGTGTCACTGATGGCAGAGCAAGCCACGCGACTCATCGACGTGGAGTGGGGTGGGGAAGACCAATCCAACGCCACCTTCATTGCTGGCGTTGAGGTCGTCGCATTCGATCGTTCGCGACTTTTGATGGATGTTGCTGTTGCGCTGTCAGAACACAAGATCAACATCGTGTCTTCGCAAACTGTCACGGGCAGCGACCGTGTTGCCAAGATGCAGTTCCAGTTTGAGTTGTTCAATTTGGGTCAGCTGGACTCGGTGCTGCAGACCATCAAAGGCATCGAGTCGGTTTACGACGCCTATCGGTTGAATCCTGGCAGCGCAGCTGCGGCCGGATGACGCAACCGTCCCGCTGCAGGGTGGACCTCGCCGGTAGCCTGTCATGCCGTGCCCGAGTTCCAAACCAGTCCCGGCATGCGGGACATTCTGCCGCCCGAGAGCGGTCGTTGGCGCAGATTCACGGCTGTCTTCGCTGATGTCGTTGAGGCTGCCGGGTATCAGCAACTGATCCCCCCGCTGCTTGAGGATCTCGGTGTCTTCACGCGAATCGGTGATGCCACCGATGTCGTCACCAAAGAGATGTACGACTTCGTCGACAAGGGTAAGCGGCGTGTGGCGCTCCGCCCGGAGCAGACGGCAAGCGTGTGCCGATCGTTTGCCCAACATCGACCCACCGTGCCCTGGAAAGTGTTTTACTCAGGACCAAATTTCCGCTACGAGAAACCCCAGCGCGGGCGTTACCGCCAGTTCGATCAGGTTGGCGTCGAGGTGCTCGGTGTGGACGACCCGATGCTTGATGTCGAAGTTATTTCGCTCGGTTGGGAGTTCTATCGTGCACTCGGGCTGCGTGAGGTGACATTGCAGCTGAACAGTCTCGGCGAGCCCGGGGATCGAGCGCAGTACGTCAATGCGCTGCGCACGCACTTCGAGGCAGCCGGGGAACGACTGAGCGAACAGAGCCGCATCACGCTGACAAAGAACCCGCTGCGCATTCTTGATTCCAAGCGGGAGCCTGACCAACCGTTCATTAAATCGGCGCCCCAAATCGCCGATTTCTATAGTGATGAGGCTGCTGCTCACTTCGATGCCGTGAAAGTTGGCCTGCGTGCGCTTGGCATCCAGTTTGTTGAGGAGCCGAAGCTCGTGCGTGGCCTGGACTACTACCGACGAACGATTTTCGAATTCCTAGGTGGCACCCTTGATTCTGCACAAAATGCTCTTGGGGGTGGGGGTCGCTACGACGGACTTGTCCAGGCGCTCGGTGGACCAGCAACTCCCGGTATCGGGTTTGCCCTCGGCGTCGACAGAACCCTCATTGCCTGCGATGACGAGGGCTGCTTTGACGCTGAGGCGCCGCAGCTCGACGTATTTGTCGTCGATGCAGTCGGTGGTCTCGAAGCGGCGGTACTCACCAGCGACCTGCGGGCAGTAGGCCTGTCGGTCGATCGAGGCTACGACAACCGCAGCATGAAAGCCCAAATGAAGCTCGCCAACCGCAGCGGTGCATCGTTTGCAGTCATCGTCGGCGAGCAAGAGCAGGCCGACGGCACCGTCGTGATCAAGCCAATGCATGGCGGAGATCAAGTCACCATTCCCCGATCCGAGCTCATCGCTCATCTCTTAGAAAACACGAACTTATGACTGAATCGACTCCGACCAACCATCCAACATCGATGCGCACCCACCTGTGCGGGGCGCTCCGCGATGCTGACGTCGGCAGCACGGTGAGCGTGTGCGGTTGGGTCGGTCGCCGCCGAGAGCACGGCGAACACCTTGCCTTCGTTGATTTGCGCGATCACTCAGGCATCGTGCAGTGCGTCATCAACGACGATGTCGATGTGCGCAGCGAGTACGTGCTGAGGATCACCGGAACGGTACGTGAGCGCCCCGAGGGCACCATGAACGACGCCCTGCCGACCGGACGCGTCGAGATTGGCGATTGCGAGGTCGAGATCTTGCGCAGCGCCACGCCACCGCCGTTCCCCATCGATGCTCGCGCTGACGATGTCGACGAGAACATCCGGCTCAAGCACCGCTACCTTGACCTGCGGCGCGAGCGGATGCAGAAGAACCTGCGTCTGCGGTCCAAAGTTAACGCCGCAGTCCGTTACGCCATGGATACCCAGGACTTCGTCGAGGTTGAAACTCCGATGTTGGTCCCGTCGACACCCGAGGGCGCCCGCGAATTCCTCGTGCCGTCGCGCAAGGAGCCCGGGTCGTTCTACGCGCTGCCGCAGTCTCCGCAGCTCTTTAAGCAGCTCCTTATGGTGGCCGGAGTCGACCGCTACTACCAGATGGCCCGCTGCCTTCGTGATGAAGACCTGCGCGCCGACCGCCAGTACGAGTTCATGCAGCTAGACATGGAAATGAGCTTCGTCAACCAAGATGATGTCCTTGACGCAGTGTCGTTAGCGGTGCTCGCAGCCGCTGAGGCAGCAACAGGGGAACGGCCAGCGCCGATCGAACGGATGACCTGGCGCGACGCCATGAACCGGTTTGGAAGCGACAAGCCCGACCTCCGCTTCGGCATGGAACTGCAGGAGCTGACCCCTGTATTTGCTCAGACCGAGTTCAAGGCATTCTCCGGCGCGGCTGCCATCAAAGGGATCAAGATCGACGGCGGCGCATCCGAATACGGTCGCAACCAGCTCGACAAGCTCACCGAGAAAGCGAAGTCGGCCGGCGCCAAGGGTCTTGTCTGGTTGAAGTGCACCGATGACGGTTTTGACTCACCAGTCGCTAAATTCCTCTCCGACGAAGAGGTGCCTGAAGTCAAGGCTGTGATGGGCGCTGACACTGGCGACCTGATTCTGATTGTCGCCGATGCGTGGGACACCACATGCCAGGTCCTCGGCATGCTCCGCAACGAGATCGCTCGGCCACCTGTCCACGAAGGCCCATACCGCTACGTCTGGGTTGTCGAGTTCCCGCTCTTCGTCGGCCGGGACAAAGAGACGGGGCAACCCAAGTCAGGCCACCACCCGTTTACGATGCCGCACCCGGACGACATCGGCAAGTTTGAGAGCGACCCGATGTCGGTCCGCTCGATTGCGTACGACCTCGTACTCAACGGCTGGGAGCTCGGCTCGGGTTCGATCCGAATCCACGAGCCGGAGCTGCAACGCAAGGTCTTTCAGGCGCTAGGGATTTCCGATGACGAAGCAGAGAAGAAGTTCGGTTTCTTCCTCAACCCGTTCGA
>Ga0213869_10003518_pt1 | contig 10370 bp, 11 predicted proteins | sample PICome_10_FD_160083 | JGI IMG/M metagenome (GOLD analysis project Ga0213869, IMG submission 160083) | Coastal seawater microbial communities near Pivers Island, North Carolina, United States - PICO132 | ecosystem: Environmental > Aquatic > Marine > Coastal | place: USA: North Carolina...
AAAAAAACCGAGAATGGAATCAAAACTGGGCTGAAACATCAAACGTTATTTCACCTTATCTGCCGAATAATTAATTTTAATGGCATTAATATTCCGCAGTTCTTCTTTCACATCTGAAACGAGGCGCATTCCAACATCTGTATGCACTTTCAAGGAGGTAACAATATCAATTACAGTTCCTCCTTCACGTACTTTTTCTAGTTTCCAATCGGCGACAGCTTGTGCATTTGGAGCAAGGTGATCGTCTAATTGAATTCTCGGCTCTGTTCCAACGTTCGCATCTATTGGAAATCCAATATAAATAAAGTCTACGTCGTCTTTGTTTTCAATGGGAACAGCTTGGGTAGCTTCTGGCTTTTTAACGTCAACTTTTAAATCCACTTCCTTCATTGTTGTTGCAACCATGAAGAAGAACAATAGCATAAATATAATATCGGATAGTGCTGATGTATTTACACCAGGGATTCCCTTTTTTCCTCCTTTTCTAAACTTTTAAATATTCTATTTAATCTTATCTGCCGAGTAATTAATTTTAATGGCATTAATATCTCTTAATTCTTCCTTTACATCTGATACAAGGCGCATACCTACATCTTCGTGCACTTTCAATGAAGTTACGATTTTAACAACGGTTTTACCTTCACGTACTTTTAATAATTTCCATTCGCCCACTGCACGTGTGTTTGGTGCAAGTCGATCGTCTAATTGAATTCTTGGCTCTGTTCCCACAGCGGCATCAATTGGAAATCCAATATAAATAAAGTCTACGTCATCTTTATTTTCAATAGGGACAGCTTGGCTTGCTTCTGGCTTTACAACCTCAACCTGCATATCCACTTCCTTCATTGTTGTCGCAACCATGAAGAAGAATAAAAGCATAAAGATAATATCAGGTAAAGCTGATGTGTTTACACCAGGAATTCCCTTTTTTCCTCCTTTTCTAAACTTTGACATAATTAGCGATCAATTTTTGATTCTATAATTCTTTCAGGAACTAAAACACGCAGTTTTGCAATATATTCCTGATCATCTGGATTTTGCTCCTTCAGTTCGAAATAATCAGGAAAACCTAATCTTTCGCACTCAAGCACGCGCAATTCATTTACAACTTGCTTTAATATGTTTTGTATCTCCATATACAATCCATAAGACGTTCCTCCTTGATTTTTCAACTGGATGATTGCCTGCTTATTCATTTCCTTGTATGATCCACCATCTATACTTTTACACAAGATCATTTTGGTTTCCCATTTGTTCTTTTCCGTTTTAAAGACAATGTTTTCCGGATCTTTTTCAAGTAAAACATTCAGCTTATTGATTTCAGTATTGCAAATGTTTACATCAACGTCAGTGTAATTTGGCATGTTTATATCTACATCCTTATTGACTTTGTTGATCGTGTAAAAATCAAGAACTATATCATAAAGTTCATCAATTTCAATCCATTTGTTTTCCACCAATAATTGGTCATTTGAGTTGGCCATAATTTCCAACACATTCCGCTTATTAATTTCAATATTAATATCTGGCGGATTCTCCAATTTAATTGGAAGTTGCCGACCAATACCGGCATCAACCTCCATGGTAGTTGTAACCAAGAAGAAAATTAGTAGCAAGAAGGCAATGTCTGCCATTGATCCTGCATTAATTTCTCCAACTTCTCTTCTAGCCATAATTCAATTTATTTACTGAAATAACCAACTAAATTTCTAACTCCTTGAAATGCAATTGCAGCAATAGCAACAAACACTAATGTATAGGTTGTTTTAATTCCTAAACCACCCCACCATAGTGTGCCTTTTGTTGTGCCCTCAAGTTCCATAATTTTACCTGATGTCTCTACATTGATAAAAGCAATGCTGAGCAATACTAATAATCCGAAAACTGCAATCCCAATTGCCGTTGGGATAAAACGTTTTGGATTTGTAGCAATTGCGTAAACTGTGAATATGGCAATTGCACCAATAGCAATGTAAAGAATCCACATTGAAAATGACACAACATTGGATACTGCACTTCTATCAGCTATATCTTGTTCTGTTACAGGATCCAGCTCCTTACTATAACCCATTGCTAAAAATGCAAGGATAACTCCGATTATAATGATAACCGCAACACCAAATTTTAAAATGAGTGATGTTATTTTACTGTCCATAATTATCTATATTTTTTGTGATAAACTAAGTGAATTGAATTGCTTTAAAGCAATTTACTCTGCCACTTTGTGTTTGATCAAAATATCAACCAATGAAATTGAAGCATCTTCCATATCACTTACTAAACTATCGATTTTCGCCAAAAGATAATTGTAAAAGATTTGTAGAATGATTGCTACAATCAAACCGAATACAGTTGTTAATAATGCTACCTTAATACCACCCGCAACTACTGCTGCTGAAATGGCTCCTGCATTCTCAATCGCATCAAATGCATCAATCATACCGATTACTGTTCCCATGAACCCTAACATTGGAGCCAAGGCAATGAATAATCCAATCCAAGACATTCCTTTTTCCATCAATCCCATTTGAACACCTCCGTATGAAACGACTGATTTTTCAACCATTTCAATTCCTTCTTCAGATCGGTCTAAGCCTTGATAGAATATGGATGCGACGGGTCCCCGTGTATTTCGGCAAACTTCTTTTGCTGCGTCAACACCTCCTGAAGCTAGAGCATCTTCAATGCTTTCTAATAACTTCTTAGTATTAGTTGTTGCTAAGTTTAGGTATACAATACGCTCGATAATTAAGGCTAAACCTAAAATCAAACATAAAAGTACAATACCCATAAATCCAGCTCCACCTTCAATGAAACGTGTTTTCAACTCAGTAGAAAGAACAAATCCTTCTTCTTTGTCGTCGCCACCTGTTGCTGATGTATCCTTATCATCACCTGATGTGTTAAGTGGTGGTGGCGCAATATCTTGTAAAGAGTCTACTGCCATAGAATCTACTGCTTCAATTATATCTTCAACTGCGTCATCCTGAGCAAATACTGCTGTTGATGTTCCAAAGGTTATAAAACCTGCAAAAGCGACTAATGCTAATACTTTTTTCATTGTTATTTGTTTAATAAAATTTATTTAAAAGGTGTGCTTCTTTTTTTCGTTTACCAAAGCAAGTTGCTAAAGTACAAAAATTTATAATTTAATTTAATTCAGTCCAATATTTTTGGCAAAATCCTCCATTTAATTCCAACAGTAGGCGTTTTACTTGCTATTATTTAACCTTTTGTTAATCTACGATTCTGTGTAGGTCAATTCTCCACACAAATTTATGGTTAGTCGCCTCTTCTTTTCATCCAGACTGATATCTTCTCCTAAAACAAACATCATTTTAGTTAAAGCGCCCTCGGTTGTCATATCTGCTCCACCAATTACACCAGCTTTTGAAAAGATTTGGCTGGTTTCGTATTTTCCGTAATCGACTTTTCCTGTTACGCATTGTGTCACATTTAACACAACACCGCCACTTGTTATGTAGTTCGTGAGTAATTTTTCAAATGCCGGATTTGAAAATGAATTTCCTGCGCCAAAACTTTCAATAAGCACTCCTTTTGTTTGATTGATATCAAATAATGGAGCTATTGACCCAATTGGCATTCCTGGAAACAACTTCACCAAAGCTAAATCGGTGCAAAAGTTCGTTTTTAATTCAAGCGCTGGCAATTTTGATCGAAACAGTGCTTCGCTATTAAATGCGATATACACTCCTGCTTCTGCCAAATTGCGATAATTTGCGCTGTCAAATGCTTCGAAATTTTCTGCACTTATCTTTTGTGATCGATTTCCTCTGTAAAGTGAGTATTCAAAATAAAGGGCTACTTCTTGCACTATTGATTCTCCATTTGCATCCAACATGCCAGCAATTTCTATTGCTGTAATAATGTTTTCCTTCCCGTCTGTCCTAATTTGACCAATAGGAAGTTGAGAACCAGTTAAAATTACTGGTTTCTTGAGTCCTTGGAGCATAAAACTTAAGGCTGAGGCCGAATAGGCCATGGTGTCAGAACCGTGCAAAACGACAAAACCGTCGTAGTTAACATACTTGTCAAAGATCGTGGTTGCAATCTCCGCCCAAATAGAAGGACTCATCTCAGACGAATCTATAGGTTCGTCCATTGAATAAGCTTCCAATTCATAATCAAACTGTTTTAACTCCGGCACACTATTATATAAGTGTTCAAAGTCAAAAGGTTTTAAGGCTCCGGTTTCAGGATCGTTTATCATTCCGATCGTTCCGCCAGTATAAATGATTAGAACCTTTGGGTTTCGCATTACAAAAACAAATTAACAATTAATTAAATAAAAAGTACTGACAAATTGAGTTAACGGCTACTATCGTTTATTTTACCGTTGAGAAGAGTTCAAGTGCATTCTTACTTGTAACCTCTGCTATGGTTTCGATAGAGGTGTTTTTTACCTCGGCTAACTTACTTGCTATTCGTGTTACGTATTCACTTTCGTTTCGTTTTCCTCGAAAAGGTGTTGGTGCGAGGTAAGGTGAATCGGTCTCTAAAATTAAGTGATTCAAATCAATTTCAGCAATAACTTTGTCTAATCCGCTATTTTTAAAGGTTAAAACACCACCTAATCCAAGCTTAAAACCTCCATAGTTGATAATGTGTTGGGCTTGTTCAACGGTTCCTGTAAAGCAATGAAAAACTCCTGTCAGGTTTTCGTCATTAAGTCGATCAATTATTGCCAATGTCTCATCAAACGCGTCGCGAACATGAATCGCAATGGGTAATTTTTTTTCTTTTGCCCACTCAATTTGTCGCGCAAATGCCGCTTCTTGAATTTTTAAAGTAGACTTGTCCCAGTATAGATCAAGTCCAATTTCTCCTACCGCACAGTATTCGTTTTGATCGAGGTTACTTTTAATTACCGCCAAATCTGCTTCCCAATTTTCGGTAACTGAACAAGGGTGCAATCCCATCATTGCAAAACAATTATTTGGAAATGCTTGCACTAAATCATGCATTGGACCAATCGATTCTAAATCGATATTGGGTAAAAGCATCTTTGTAACACCAGCAGCAATAGCTCGCTCTACTACAATAGTTCGGTCTTCGTCAAATTGTTCCGTAAATAAATGGGTGTGCGTATCAATGAAATTCATGATGGTAAAGATAATGGGCAATTATCAATTAAGTTTGATGTGATCAGATGTATTTTATCATTACACTAAATCATTACAAGGGAAAAACTTAAGACTCTTGCTCAAAACTCAATTCTGTTATCTAATGCCAATCAGGGCAAGTGTCGCAACCATTTTTTGTTTTGAGATAGAAAAGCACCCCTCCGAGTAACTCCCATTGGCCATAGACAAATTTTTGTTTCGCGAATAAATCATCCACAGGTGCGGTTCTATTTTTTGGCAAATGTATAAAGCCTCCCGACCAGTTTGAAGCTAAAAAGAAACGGTTAAAAAAGTCAAATCTAACACCGCCATGCGCAGAAAAACCATAACCGGATAATCCAAAGTTAGTGTGATAAATTTCGCCGTCCCAATTAAAATCAGTCTGTGTAACAACAGGGCCGAGTCCGAATCCTGCACGGCGTTGGATCGCAAATTTACGATCATTCGTTTTGAATAGTGGTGCGGTGTTACTGAGTTGAAAAGAGATATAATTTAAACCATTGGTGTTTTCATAGTGTAAATCATCATATCGAATTGGAATTAAACCATCCTCGTCTGTATATTCTCCAATAAGTTGACTTGTAGTGGTTGTGCCCGCATCACCATTTATATAGAGGTTTTGATTCTTCTTCATGACATATTTCATGTGATCATATCCGATAGAAATGTCCCAACGGAATTTATAGTACCAGCCTACACGAATATTGAACTGCGGAACACTTATGGTGGCAGGATTAATATAGGTAGCAAACTCACGAGAAGGTCGATCCGAAGCCGCTAACTTTTTTACTGTGAAATCATATTCTGGACCATAAAAATTAACGTTGCTCTTGGAGTAAATCGAACGATTATATCCCCAGTAGACATACATAGTGTTTTTTTGTGTCCCAAATTTTTTCTTGAACGAATAATTTTGCCCAAATCCTTTTGAACTCACTAGCATTAAAATGCAAAGAGATATGAGTGATAAAAATGACTTCATATTGCTATTATAAATCAATTTGAAAGATTCCGTTACCAAAATTACGAAAATGTACACAGGTTTGTTAATTATTCGAGATATGAATTGCACAGGATATTGTTCGTTTTTAAATAATTGATTAATTTTAAAAGTTCAACTTCTCTTTCTAACCCCTTTTAACTAAAAGTCAAAAACTTGACTTTATATATCATGTTATGGCAGATCATATTGAATTGGGAAAAGAGGGTGAAATTATTGCCGTTGACTACCTCCAAAAAAAAGGATTTCAAATATTGGCGCGTAATTTCCGTTTCAAGCGGGCTGAGGTGGATATTATTGTTTTTAAAAATGACCTTTTAAGAATTGTTGAAGTAAAAACGAGGCAAAGTCATTACTTAGCAGGCCCTGAAATTACAGTAACAAAGAAAAAACAACGGGCTATTGTAAAGGTCGCAAACGCCTACATTGAAGACAACACCTTTATTGGTGAAACGCAATTTGATATCATTTCAATAGTTCTGAATAAAAATGGGCTGTCAATTGAGCATTTAGAGGATGCTTTTTATCCTGTACTTTAAAAATACTTTATAAAATACGTAATTCACAGGCAGCTTCTAAACCGATTTAGTTAGCAACTAAACGTTTTAGATTGTGTTTTGGCACAGAATTTGGACAAATGGGGAAAAGCATTTAACAATTCCCATATGGTTAGAACATTACTCATTGCATTTATTCTTGGTCTTTCTTTTAACTCTTTTTCAATGCGGAAGAAAAAGCAGTTAGCATTAATTGAATCCTGTAAAATTCTTTCAGAAAAACGCTCAGTTTTTGCAGGAACTTCTATGCCCTTTACTATGTCATTCGCTTTGGAAACAGGAGAGGTGGTATATTCAAACAAAGGAGCTCGCTTTGGTTTTAGAGATTTTAATATTTCAATATCCGGCTCGGGAAAAAGAAAGTGGTGCGGCAAAAGAAAAATGACTTTGGGCTCATATTATAATGCATTAAATGACCCCTATATTCACATCAACGCCCAAATGATCGAAAAACCCGAAATTTCTTATTCCATATCCATTCCAATACATTTTAAAGGACGCTATTCATTAAGTTATAATGGGTCAACGGGAGACTGCGGTGCACGTGGGCATGACGCGAACAACGTTGAAGTCTATGTTTCACGAGTTGATTTTCCAAGAGACGAAAATAATTTATTGCATATTCAACGAATTTTAGGCTAATAATTGATTGAAAGACTGTCTTTAGTGGTTTGTAGCGGGTTTTAAAAATTAGGGATAAATACGTATAATTCTGAGATACTTTTGATTAAATTTACAGTCGAACTTAAATTATTAGCTATGAACAAAAATTACACTTTAAAACATGTGTTTCTAATAATCGCAATCTCTATTGTGGGATTTGTGCATTCTCAAGAAACTTTCACTTTTACAAATTGTGGGGCAACAGGTCAGGATGGTCCTGACGCAGGCGCCGTAACTGCTGAGTATGTTGGGACTACGCTTGAGGGTGATGTTACCGAAACAGACGGAATTCAATACTGGACGGTTCCTGCAACTGGTGAATACTCAATTCAGGTTTCTGGAGCACAAGGCGGTGACGCTGGTGGGCTTGGAGCAAGAATGTATGGAGAATTCGATTTGGTTTCTGGGCAGGAATTAAAACTATTAGTCGGTCAAGCAGGAGCTACTGATGACTTCCAACATGGAAGTGGCGGTGGCGGATCGTTCGTTGTTTATTCAATAGATGACATGCCACTAATTGTTGCCGGTGGTGGCGGTGGTCATGGAAAAGGGTCACCAGGAATTAATGTGAATACACGTGGTGCAATCACTGAAGCTGGTCAAGCAGGAGGTGTTTCTGGCGCTCCTGGTGGCACAGGTGGTGGCGGTGGAGCTGCTGCAAGTGGCTTAACTGGCGGTACTGCAGATACTCCTGGAGCAGATTCGCCTGGGTCGACATGGGCAAGTGGCGGTGGCGGCTTTTTCACAGAAGGAGGTGCTTGTTCGGCTGGCACGGTGCCAGGTGGGAGAGCTTTTGTAGATGGTGGACAAGGTGGTGAACCTGCATTGGGCGGTTCAGGAACACATTCAGAAGGTGGCTTTGGCGGCGGCGGTGGCGCTGGTGATAGAGGCGCTGGCGGCGGCGGATATTCTGGCGGCGGCGGCGGAACAAGTAACAATGATGGCGGCGGTGGCGGCGGTTCATACAATGACGGCGTAAATCAAACGAATACAGCTGGCGTGAATCCTGGCCACGGATCAATTATTATTATACAATTATGTTTGCCGCTAACGGTAACGGTGTCTTCAGAAGAAATTTGTTTAGGAGAAACGTTTACGTTAGACGCTGAAGGAGAAGGAGTAATTACTTGGGATGGTGGCGTTACAAATGGCGAACCATTTGAACCGGATGCTGCAGGCGTAACAACTTATACCAGTTCAAGTGATGACGATTTGGATTGTGGATTTACCGTTGATATTGAAGTTTTTGAATTACCAGAAGTAACGGCTTCAGTTGATGAAACTGAAATTTGTTTAGGTGAATCAGTAACTTTTACTGGTGGTGGAGCTACAACTTACGAATGGGGTCCTATTGATATCGTTGATGGAGAACCTATTGAATTGGACGAATCAGGAGTATTTGTTGTGACTGGAACGGATGATAATGGATGTGAAAATGAAGCGGAAATAGAAGTTACTGTGTTTGAGCTACCAGTAGTTGAAGCAACTGCAGACGCAACTGAATTGTGCGAGGGTGATGAACTAATATTAACTGGAGAAGGTGCTGAGGATTATGATTGGGATATGGGAGTTACAGATGATGAAGCTTTTGTTCCAGACATAGGTACTGAGACATATACAGTAACAGGTACAGATGATAACGGATGCGAAGATACAGATGAGATTGAAGTAACGGTGTATGAATTACCAACAGTAACCGCTTCGGCTTCTGAAACGGAGGTTTGTTTTGGATATGAAGTTACCTTCAATGGTGATGGAGCTGAAGTTTATGAATGGGATATGGGAGTTACAAACGACGAACCAATTGCAATGGAAACAGCCGGAACAAATATTTTCACGGTAATAGGAACAGATGATAATGGATGTGAAAATACAGCCAGTGTTACTGTTGAAGTCTTAGACGAAATTGTTGTTACTTCTACTTTAACTGATGAAATTCTTGGTGGCGACGGTGCCATTGATGTTTCTGTTTCTGGAGGTGCACCTGGTTATACTTTTGATTGGGATAATGATGGTACTGGAGATTTTGATGATACAGAAGATTTGACTGATTTAGTTGGCGGTCTATATACGCTTGTTGTTATGGATGATAATGGATGTACGACAACAGTTGTGATTGATTTAACAAGTCAAGTATCTATCTCAAATATTGAGCTGGCCAAAATAGTTCTTTATCCAAATCCAACTACGGATAACATTATTATTCAGTCTCCAGAAGCCTTTGTTTATAGCATTGTTACTATTAACGGAAAAACGATTCTTAACGGCAACGGTGTTAAAAACGAAGAAATTTCTTTAAGCGAATTTGCAAAAGGAATTTATTTCGTTCATTTAACAATTGAAGACCAAACTAAAACGATCAAAGTGATCAAGCAATAAAATATTGAGCTAGTCTCAATTATCCAGCCCCGTCTTTTCGCTAAGTGCGAATCGACGGGGTTTTTTATTCATAAGTAGTTCAGACGTATCTAACTGAGATAAAATTTGTTCAATAGAAATTTCGACCAAATAAGTTAAATTATACTGGCCACTATTTTTCAGGATGATCACAGCCCTTTTTCGTACCTTTGGTAAAAATTATTCCAATGAATATCCCAACGATAGATTTGCCACGTATAGTGGCAATTGGCGCGGGATTTGCCGGACTAAAATTAGCCAGACAAATCAATTCAAACAATTAACAAGTTGTTCTCATTGATAAAAACAACTATCATACTTTTCAACCCCTTTTATATCAAGTGACCTCGGCAGGTTTAGAACCTGATTCGATTGCTTATCCAATTCGTAAAACATTGCGAAAAAAGAAGAATACGTTTTATCGCATGGCAGCTGTGCAAAAAATTGACTCTGTTAACCAATCGATAAAAACGGATATTGGTAATTTGAAATATGATAAGTTGGTGATTGCAACTGGTGCAGGAAATAATTTCTTCGGAAATCAATCAATTGCTGAAAACGCCATTCCAATGATGTCTTTAACGGAGGCTTTGGATCTAAGGAGCAAAA
>Ga0213869_10003520_pt1 | contig 10363 bp, 10 predicted proteins | sample PICome_10_FD_160083 | JGI IMG/M metagenome (GOLD analysis project Ga0213869, IMG submission 160083) | Coastal seawater microbial communities near Pivers Island, North Carolina, United States - PICO132 | ecosystem: Environmental > Aquatic > Marine > Coastal | place: USA: North Carolina...
GTAAATGATATGGCTTCTTTGGTTTCTGTTGCTGAATCTCTTTGGAAATTTAATGCACAAATACTGATACAAGAATATTTTAAAATAGATTCAGACGTACGTACGCTCGTAGTAGGTGGTAATATTATAGGGGCAGCTCAAAGAATAAGAAAAAATCAAAATGATTTTAGAAATAATGTTCATTTAGGTGCTGATACAAAACCTTATCAACTCTCTGAAGAAGAAAAAGATATTATTACAAGCGCTGCAAGAAGTAGTGGAGCTTTATATTGTGGTGTTGATCACTGTGTATATAAAGGCAAACCATATATTTTAGAAGTAAATGGTTCACCAGGTATACGTTCGCATTTTTATGCATATGATGTGCAGACAAAAGAAGGGGTTGGTAAAAAAACTGATGAACAAATGATTAGTGCTATTATTGATTTCTTTAGTAGTGATTTAAATAGAAGACCTTTAATGAGATCTGAGGCAGGTTATATTGAAACTATTATATTAAAAGGTTTAGAAGATGATCCAATAAGAGCTAAGTTTGATACAGGAAATAGTGCAATTGCAACAATGTTTCATGTGGATGAATTAGAAGCTGATGGCGATTTTGTTAAATGGTCAAAAAACGGCAAATCATTTAGAAGTGAAGTGATTGATATATCTGAGCCAAGAAGAGGATTAGTTGATTTTGATAAAAGACCGATTGTTGAACATGAAATAAGATTTAATAATAAAACTTACATTGCCGAACTTGGATTAACTACCAAAGATACTGCATCTGAAATGTTAGTTAATCGTAAGCTGATGACACAATTTAAAGTAGCAATTAATCCAAATCGAAGATTTATATTAAGTGAAAGAACTGAACAAAATGATGATAATGATCATTAGTTCATGGAGAACGTTTTATTATAAATAATAGTATTGAATATTCGTATTATGAAACATATTAACTAACTCAACATAGAGGACAAAGCGATGGCATTTCAAGTATCACCAGGCGTTCAGGTCAATGAGATCGACGCTACGAATGTAGTCCCAGCAGTATCAACCAGCATTGGTGGATTTGCAGGCTCGTTCAACTGGGGTCCAGTGGAAGAAGTAATTACAGTCAGTTCTGAAAATGAACTAGCTGCAACCTTCGGCTCACCAGACGACAATACAGCAAAATACTTTTTAGTAGCAGCGTCATTCTTAAAGTATGGAAACGCACTAAAAGTAGTTCGAGTTGCATCAGGTCACGACAACGCGACTTCCGATGGAACAGGACAGCTGATAAAGAATGAAGATGATTATGATAACGCTGGAGCTCTAAGTGTTGGAAATTGGGTAGCAAAATATCCAGGAGTATTAGGTAATAGCTTAAAGGTATCAATGATTTCTGCAGATATAACTAACTTTAGTGGTTGGGCATATTCTTCAAGCTTTGATGCTGAACCAACAACATCACAATACGCAATAGACCAAGGTAAAGCTTCTGCTAAAGATGAATTACATATTGCAGTTGTTGATGAAGATGGTGCTATTTCAGGTACACCAGGAACAGTATTAGAAACTTTCGCATTTGTATCACAAGGTTCAGATGCTAAGAAGAGTGATGGTACATCAAACTTTTATAAAGACGTGATTAATACACAGTCTCAATATATTTGGTGGGCAGGTCATGATTCAAGTTTATCTGATGCTGGAGAAACAATTGCAGCCAATACAACATTTACGACTAACACAGCAGCGATTGAGGGTTCACTTTCAGGTGGATCAGACGATAACGCTCCAACAGTTGGAGAAATTGCAACAGGATATGATCTTTTAGAAGATGCAGACACAGTAGATGTAAATTTATTATTTGCTACTCCAGACGCCAATGGCGCAGAGACAATAGCAGAGGATTTAATTTCTATCGTTAACGCAAGAAAAGATTGTATGGCTTTTGTATCACCTCCAATCGAAGACACAGTAGGTAGTTCAACACCAGCAACAGATGTGAAAGCATTTGCTGATGGTTTAACATCTACTTCTTACGCATCATGCGATTCCACAGCACTATATGTATACGACAAATATAACGATGTATACAGATGGATAGGAGCTGCAGGACATCACGCAGGATTATGTGCTAATACTGATTCAGTAGCAGACGCATGGTTCTCACCAGCAGGTGTAAATAGAGGTCAATTGTTAGGAGTAACAAAACTTGCATTTAATCCTAAGAAAGCAGACAGAGATACTTTATATAAAGCTCGAGTCAATCCAATAGTATCATTACCTGGACAAGGTACATTATTATTTGGTGACAAAACTTTATTAAGTAGACCTTCAGCATTCGATAGAATAAATGTACGTAGACTTTTTATCGCATTAGAAAAAGCGGTTAGCACAGCAGCTAAAGCGCAACTATTCGAATTTAACGACGAATTTACAAGAGCACAGTTCAGAAATTTAGTTGAACCGTTCTTAAGAGACGTCAAAGGTAGACGTGGACTTACAGACTTTTTAGTAGTTTGTGACGAAACTAACAACACTAGCGCAGTGATTGATGGAAATCGATTTGTGGCAGATATCTTTATCAAGCCAAGCAGATCTATTAACTTCATAACACTGAACTTTGTAGCAACCAGATCCGGAGTTGAATTCTCTGAGATCTCAGGTTCATAGGAGGACTAACACATGGCAATTTTAGGCGTAGATGATTTTAAATCTAAACTAGTAGGCGGTGGCGCAAGATCCAACCTTTTTAAGGTAACTATGAACTATCCAAGTTATGCACAAGGTGATGTTGAATTGACATCATTCATGTGTAAAACAGCTCAAATGCCTGCATCAATTATTGCACCTATCCCTGTATTATTCAGAGGTAGAACATTGCAAATAGCTGGTGACAGAACATTTGATCCTTGGACAATCACTGTCATTAATGACACTGGTTTCGAAGTTCGTAACGCTATGGAACGTTGGATGAATGGTATTAATAATAATAACGACAACACAGGGTTATCAAATCCTACAGACTATCAGGCTGATGCAATTGTAGAGCAATTGAATAAAGCTGGAGAAGTTACAAAGAGATATGACTTTAGAGGTCTATTTCCAACTAACGTCTCTGAGATAGAAGTCAGTTATGATTCAGAAAATACCATTGAAGAGTTCACAGTTGAATTCCAAGTACAATACTGGGAAAGTAACACTACTTCGTAGGTATATAAATAATATTAGATGAGGGGATGTAAAATCCCCTCTGATAATATGAGGTAAATTATGGCAGAATTTTTCGGATTCGAAATCAATAGAAAAAGTACAAAAGGTAAAGAATTACCTTCATTTGTACCAAAAACTGATGAGGACGGCACTGGTGTTATACAGGCCGGTGGGCATTTTGGTGCCTACATTGATATGGACGGCGACAAAGCCAAGAATGATAATGATTTAATTATGAAATACAGAGATATCGCGTCACAACCTGAATGCGATGCAGCTGTTGAAGACATTATTAATGAATCAATAGTTGGAGATAATGATGAAGCTCCTATTAATATTGTTTTAGATGAATTAGAAGTTTCAGATAAAATTAAAGAATCAATTAAACATGAGTTCGATAATATCTTATCGCTTTTAAGTTTTAATGCTTATGCTCACGATATCTTTAGAAGATGGTATGTTGATGGTAGATTACCATATCATATCATTATTAATAATGAAAATCCTAAGCAGGGAATAAAAGAATTACGTTATATCGATCCTACCAAATTAAGAAAGGTGAAAGAGGTCGAAGAAACAACTGATCCAAAGACTGGAGCTAAACTTATTAAAAAGGTTGATGAGTTTTTTATGTTCCAAGATAAAACAATGAATGGAGCTAATCAGGGTTTAAAAATATATCCTGATGCAATTGCATATTGTACATCTGGTGTAATGGATCCAGGCAGAAAAAGAATTCTTTCATATTTACATAAAGCATTAAAGCCAGTGAATCAACTTCGAATGATGGAAGATTCATTGGTTATATACAGAATATCACGTGCCCCAGAACGTAGGATATTTTATATTGATGTTGGTAACTTACCTAAAGGTAAAGCCGAAGAATACCTACGTGGTATTATGAATCAATATAGAAACAAATTGGTATATGATGCAAAGACTGGTGATATCAAAGATGATCGAAAACATATGAGTATGTTGGAAGATTTCTTCTTACCAAGAAGAGAAGGTGGAAGAGGAACTGAAATCACCACGCTACCAGGCGGCGAGAATCTTGGACAAATAGATGATATTATATACTTCCAAAAGAAACTATATAAATCACTCAATGTTCCAGTAAATCGTTTAGAACAAGAAGCTCAATATAGTCTTGGAAGAACAACTGAGATTACAAGAGACGAAGTTAAATTTAAGAAGTTTATAGACAGATTAAGAAAAAGATTCTCTGATTTGTTTATGCAACTTCTCAAAACTCAACTCTTATTAAAAGGTATTATAACTCGAGATGATTGGAAAACTTGGAAAGAAAGTATTGCCTTTGATTATATTGAAGATAACTATTTTTCTGAATTAAAACAATCGGAAATGATAAGAGAAAGGTTTGAGATGCTTGGTTCATTAGATGAACATATCGGTAGATTTATATCTAATGAATGGGTACGAAAAAATATTCTTCGCTTTAACGACGAAGAAATTGAGGAAATCCAAAAACAAATCGATGCTGAGAATAAGTCTGGCGAGAATGATATGCCAGATCCAGATGATCCACGGTTTGATTAGGATATGATTTTTTATAAATATATAAACAGGAATAAAAAAAATGGCAATAAATGATTTGATTCAAAACTTAAATGATGGCGATAACGTAAAAGCTAATAAAGAGTTTAATACTCTTATGGCTGATAAAATGGCCGCAGCTCTTGATGCAAAGAAAATTGAAATAGCATCAGGAATGGTTCAGCGTAAACCAGCTGAAGAAGAAACAACAGAAGGATAATAATCCATGCTATCATTTGTAGAGCTTAGAGAAAAAGTTAAACTTGCAAGCGGCGAAAAGAAAGTTAAATCTTTCAAAGCTGGTAAGCGTAAAGATAAAGAAGTTGTACTTGCTAAAAAAGGTACAAAATTTTCCGTCTATGTAGATGGAGAACTTCTTGATAATAACTTTAAAAACGAAAAAGAAGCTCAAAAAGCAGCAGATGATATGCTAAAACTACTAGGTATCTAAATGAAATTAATAACCGAATATGTAGAACAAAATTTAGAAACGATTTGCGAAGCCAAGAAAGATGGTTCTAAGAACTATTTTATCGAAGGCGTATTTATGCAATCGAACAAAAAGAATCGTAACGGTCGTATATACGAAAAGAAAACTATGGAGAAAGCCGTAGAAAAGTATATAAACGAACAAGTTAAAACAGGAAGAGCTGTTGGAGAGTTAAATCATCCAGAAGGACCAACAGTAAACCTGGATAAAGTTTCACACAAAATCACAGATCTGCATTGGCAGGGAAATGATGTTGTAGGAAAGGCATCAATCTTGAAAACTCCTATGGGACAAATAGTCGAAGGACTACTCGAAGGTGGAGTTAAGCTTGGTGTATCAAGTCGTGGTATGGGAAGTCTTGTACAGAAGAATGGCGCTCAATACGTGGGAGATGACTTTATGTTATCAACTGTAGATATTGTTCAAGACCCTTCAGCTCCAAGTGCATTTGTAAATGGAGTTATGGAAGGTGTTGAATGGGTATGGGATAATGGGCTAATTCGTCAACAAGATATTGAAGAAATTGAGACTGAAATTAGAAGTACTTCAAGTAAAAATTTACCTGAAGTTGAAATAAGAGCTTTTAAAAATTTCCTCTCTAAGTTAAATCTAAAATCATAGGAGAATACTATGTCAGACGACGTTTTAAATAACGCTGAAGAAGTAGTTGAAACTGTTGAAAGCGAAGAGCAGGTTTCAGAAGAAACAACAGAAGAGCTCGTTGAAAATGAAGAAATTTTAGACGAGGAAGTTGTATCAGAAGAAAGCGAATCTTTAGAAGAAGGCAAGCACGAGGATGAGGAAGAAGAACATGAACCTAAAAAGGAAACTGTTCAAACTCCAAAAACTAAAGCTGGCGTAATTCAAGCAGCAGTCGAAATGCTTAAGAAAGCAAAGAAAGAAGACGCGCAAAAAATGTTTGCAAAGTTAGTAACTATTGATGGCGAAGAAGATTCAGTAAAATCAGGCGATGACGCAGCTAACGCTGTTAAGGGCAAAATGCCAGAACCTAAAGCGAAAGCTAAGGTTGAGGCAATTGATTTTGATGAAGATATCGATGCAATCATCAAAGAAGAAGCTACACTTTCAGAAGGATTCCGTGACAAGGCATCTGCAATTTTCGAAGCAGTACTTACAAGTAAGTTAAGCGAAGAAGTTGACAGACTTGAAGCAGAATATGCGCAAAATTTAGAAGAAGAAGTTTCAGAAGTTCAATCTTCTCTCGTAGAAAAGGTAGATTCATACCTTAACTATGTAGTTGAAGGATGGATGAAAGATAATGAACTTGCCGTGCAACAAGGTCTTAGGACTGAAATTGCTGAAGAGTTTATGACTTCACTTCAGTCAGTGTTTAAAGAGCACTATATCGAAGTACCTGAAGGTAAAGAAGACTTAGTTGATGACCTCAACGAACAAGTCACTGAACTCGAAGAGACTTTAAACAAAACCACAGAAGATAATATCAGACTACACACTGCTGTTCAAGAATTTGAAAAGCAAGAAGTTGTCAGAGAACAATCTTCAGGGCTTGCAGAAACTGAAGCTGAGAAATTAGCATCTTTAGTTGAAGATATTGAATTCGATAACAAAGAAACTTTTGAAATGAAAGTTAAAACTGTTAAAGAATCATACTTCAAATCAGATGTTAGCGAAACAGCTGATGAGGTTGATAGTTTATTAGGCGAAGATAATGTTTCAGAAGAAGCTGTATCTGAGTCAATGGCTAAATATACACAAGCTATAACAAATTTCACTAAATAAGGGGAAACAGAAATGTTTAACGCAGATAAAAATTTAATGGAAAAATGGGGTCCTGTACTTGATCATGAGTCAGCTCCATCTATCCAAGATAACTACAAGAAGGCTGTTACAGCTCGCTTGTTAGAAAATCAGGAAATTGCCCTACAAGAAGAAAGAGCTCAAATGCAAGGAAATTATATTTCTGAAGCAGCAGCTGCCAATAACATTGGCGGTAGTAATATTGGAACATTTGATCCAGTATTAATCTCTTTAGTTCGTAGAGCAATGCCTAACTTGATTGCATATGATATCGCTGGTGTACAACCAATGAGTGGTCCTACAGGACTTATCTTTGCAATGAAATCAAAATACTCAACTCAGGGCGGTACTGAAGCTTTATTCAATGAAGCTGATACTGACTTCTCAGGAACTGGTACACATCAAGCTGATCCAACAGGATTAAGTGGTGTAACAGATGCTGATACTGATGGCACAATCGCAGACGAAGCTGATACAGTTTCAACATACGGTGAAGGTCTAGGTACAAGTGCGGCTGAGAGATTAGGAGTTGGTGGAACTGGCGACGGTTCTTTCAATGAGATGGCTTTTTCAATTGAGAAATCAACTGTAACAGCTAAATCAAGAGCTCTTAAAGCTGAGTACACAATGGAATTAGCACAAGACCTTAAAGCAATCCACGGGTTGGATGCTGAAGGCGAATTGGCTAACATCCTATCAGCAGAAATTCTTGCTGAAATTAACAGAGAAGTTGTTAGAACAATCTTGAAGAAAGCTAAAATTGGTGCTCTTCAAACTTCAACAGCTGTTTCTGGTATTTTTGATGTTAACACAGACTCAGATGGAAGATGGATGGTAGAAAGATTTAAAGGTCTTATCATGCAGATCGAAAGAGAATGTAACGTTATTGCTAAAGAAACAAGAAGAGGAAAAGGTAACTTTGTTATCTGTTCTTCAGATGTTGCTTCAGCTTTAGCTGCTGCTGGAATGTTGGATTATACTCCAGCTTTATCAGCTAACTTAAATGTTGATGACACAGGTAATACTTTTGCTGGTGTTCTTAACGGAAGAGTTAAAGTTTACATTGATCCGTATGCTACTGTTGACTTCGTTTGTGTTGGATACAGAGGAACTAACCCGTATGATGCTGGTATGTTCTATTGTCCTTACGTTCCTTTAACAATGGTTAAAGCGGTCGGTGAGAACGATTTCCAACCAAGAATGGGATTCAAAACAAGGTATGGAATGGTCGCAAACCCATTTGTAGCTGCTAACGGTACTGGTACTGATAGAGCTAACCAATACTTTAGAATCTTCAGAGTTGACGACATCATGGTGTAAGCCAGAGTTAATCACTCATTTAAAGGGGTCTTTTTAGACCCCTTTTCTTTATCTTAACATTTTAAGGTGTATAAATAGTAGTATGGCAACATTAACTACAAACAAGAATTTCTTAAGCCCTACAGGCTTTCAATTTAAAATAGATACGTTATATCCTAATTTAGAATATTTTGCAGTAGGAGCTACTTTACCTAGTATAAGTATGACAGCTGCTGAACAATCTTATAGAGGAGTCAATTTAGCATTTACAGGTGATAGGCTTACTTTTGAAGATTTAGCATTACGTGTTAATGTAACTGAGAATTTAGAAAACTATGTTGAAACTTTTGATTGGATACACAATTTAGCTCAAACAAAAAATGCTGAAGATTTTAAGGTTGATGCTACTCTTTTAATACTATCATCACACAATAATGTAGTAAAAGAGATTGCATTTAAAGGAGTGTTTCCAACAAGTATGTCTGCAGTTGAATTTGATACTCAGACAGAAAGTATAGAGTATGTCCAAATGGATATTACATTTAACTATACTAACTTTGAATTTGTATAAAAAGTCCTTTACAAATCACTAAAACTATGGTATAATATTATTATGAATAATTTGCAACAAATCTTAGAAATGTGGAAGACTGATTCCATTATAGATGAAATGAATCTAGATGAGACATCAAGAGACTCCGCTAAACTTCACGGTAAATATCTCGAATTACTTTCTGTAAATCGAATGAAACTTAAAAAAGCTGAGCTTGAATTCAAAGTTCTTCTTAAAGACAAATGGTTACACTATAATGGTAAAATGTCTAAAGAAGAGATTGATGAAAAAGGCTGGGACTATGATCCTTTGAATGGTCTTACTGTTTTAAAAGGAGATATGGATAGATACTATGATGCTGATCCATTAATACAAGAACATCAAGCAAAAATACAGTACTTAGAAGAAGTATGTGCAACACTTAAAGAGATACTAGAGAATGTCAAATGGAGACATCAAAATATTAAGAACATGATCGAATGGAGGAAGTTCACAAGCGGTATCTAATGGAAACCATTACTATTCAAAAGAAGAATGAAGTCTTCTTAAATATTCAAACTGACCCATCTATTGAAATGGAACTCTCTGAGCATTTTCAATTCTTTGTGCCTGGATATAAATTTATGCCAGCATATCGTAATCGTATGTGGGACGGCAAAATAAGACTATTTGATAGTAGAAAGAAAACATTATACTGCGGACTTCACAAATATTTGCGTGAGTTTTGTGACGTGAGGGATTACAACCTAGAAGTGATAGAATCACCACAATATGGTACACTCGAATCATCCCTCGAGCCTAACCTAGAAGGCTTATTATCAAATCTGTCCCTTTCTGTGAACGGAGTTGATATTATACCTAGACAATATCAATTGGAGGGACTCTCGCACACACTTTCGAAAGAGAAATCCTTACTGTTATCACCAACTGCTTCTGGGAAGAGTTTAATCATATATTTAGCGATAAGATATTACCTAGATGTTTTTGATGGTAATGTTTTGCTTATAGTACCTACGACATCATTGGTCGAGCAAATGTACTCTGATTTTGGAGACTATTCTCGAAAGGATACATGGTCTCATGAAGAAAACTGTCATAGAATATATTCTGGCCGAGAAAAAATAGGAGTACAACAAAGAATTATTATATCAACTTGGCAATCAATATATAAACTACCAGCAAATTGGTTTAGTGGTTTTGGTATGGTCATAGGAGATGAGGCACATAACTTTAAAGCGAAATCACTTACAAGTATATTAGAGAAATGTACAGAAGCTAAATATCGTATTGGTACGACTGGAACATTAGATGGTACACAAACTCATCAGTTAGTATTAGAAGGATTGTTTGGGCCAGTATATAAAGTAACTACTACAAAAGAGTTAATGGATAATGACGATCTTGCTCAATTAAATATAGATATATTAATACTTAAATATAAAGAAGAGTATTGCAAACAGATAGTAAAAGAGAAATATCAGCAAGAGTTAGATTTTATT
>Ga0213869_10003521_pt1 | contig 10358 bp, 9 predicted proteins | sample PICome_10_FD_160083 | JGI IMG/M metagenome (GOLD analysis project Ga0213869, IMG submission 160083) | Coastal seawater microbial communities near Pivers Island, North Carolina, United States - PICO132 | ecosystem: Environmental > Aquatic > Marine > Coastal | place: USA: North Carolina...
TTTAGTTTTTATAATGTTTAAGATTTCAAAAAAATTAATAAAGTATTTATTATTTTGTGTTTTAGGGACTTTTGTTTTTGTTTTCTTAACTAGTTGTTCTTCTGGAAACTTAAATTTATCTGAAAACATGCAAAATGTTGAAGACAATACTTTGCTAAGAATTAAAGATATTCCATTTGTGGAAAAATCAAAAATTGATATCGAAAAGAGCTTAATCTTGGGTGAAGGTAAATCCTGGAGTGGTCAAATATTGTTAAATGTGCCTAATCCAAAACCATCAGTATTTAATTTTTATGTAAAAAATATTGGAGAGTTTGGCTGGAAAGAACAAACTACTATCAGAGGCGCGACTAGCATATTAAATTATGTTGGAGAAAATAATAGAGTTATTGTGATTAGTATAAAAGAAGCAAGATTTAATAATTCAGAAGTATTAATATCAGTTGCACCCTATGCAGAAGAATTTCAAGAAAAAGTTAGTGAATTTATCAACGAAAAATATTTAGATATAAATGATTGGAATAAAGATAATTAAATAGTTCTATCTTTGATTTAACCGCATTACTTTTCTATGTTTGCTACCTTTATAACTAGCAAGTGGTCGAATAAGTTTGTTTGCAGCGTGTTGCTCCATTATGTGAGCTGACCAACCGGTGATTCTAGAAATTACAAATATTGGAGTAAAGAAATCAGTATCAAAACCCATCAAATGATATGTGGGACCAGTCGGATAGTCCACATTTGGGTGAATATTCTTTTTCTTGATCATCACCTTTTCAACGATGTCATAGATTTTTTCGAAAGTTTTGTCTTTTTTGATTTTAGCGACTTTTCCAAAATATTCTCTCATAGTTGGAACTCTAGAGTCCCCAGATTTATAAACTCTATGACCAAAACCCATTACCACTTCTTTATTTTTAAGGGCATTATTGATCCATTTTAATGCATATTCAGGTTTTTTAATTTTCCTCATCATGTGCATTACTTCTTCGTTAGCACCACCATGAAGCGGACCTTTTAAGCTTGCTATAGCGCCAGTTATTGCTCCATGAATATCTGACAAACTACTAGTAATAGTTCTTGCAGTAAAAGTTGAAACATTAAAACTATGTTCAGCGTATAAAATTAAAGATACATCAAAAGCTTTTACAATTTCTTTTTGAGGAATTTTACCAAAACACATATAGAAAAAGTTTTCAGCAAAAGTTAATTCTTTTTTAGGTTTAATAATTTTTTTACCACTTCTAATTCTGTAAAAAGCAGCTAAAGCTGTAGGAGTTTTAGCAAAAATTCTTAGAGCCTTTCTCATATTTGCCTCTTGTGAGGAATCAGACGTCTCTTTATCTTCTAAGCCCATCACACTAACAGCTGTTCTTGCTACATCCATTGGGTGAGACTTTTTTGGCATATGCTTAATTATCTCATACAAGTTTTTTGATAATTCTCTGTTGTTTTTTTCCTCTTTTTCAAAATGTCTTAATTGAATTGAGTTTGGAAGATCTTTATTTAAAATTAAATAAGCAACTTCCTCAAACCTACAATATTCACATAAATCTTGAGCAGCATACCCTCTATAAGTTAGAGAGTTTATTTCAGGCATAACTTTTGAAACTTCTGTTTCATCAACCACTATTCCCAGTAGACCTTTTTTAATATCTTCACTCATTATTCATGTCCTTCCGTACTAAAGTTATAAATTTTTTCATCAAGTGAGTTATATTTTTCATACTCAACTAACTCATAAAGTCTTTTTCTAGTTTGCATTTTATCAATAATATTATTCTGATGTCCATTAGCATAAATGTCTCTTAATCCATCCTCTACATTTTTCATGGCTAACCTTTGAGTAGTGACTGGATAGATCACTATATTATATCCAAAATTCTCTAATTCTTTGTAATTAAAAAGTTTTGATTTACCAAATTCAGTCATATTGGCCAATAAATAACAGGAAAGCTCTTTTCTTACTTTTTCAAAATCTTTTTCATCTTGTAATGCTTCTGGAAAAATAATTTCAGCACCAGCATCAATATATGCTTTACATCTATCAATCATTTTATCAATTCCCTCTACACCCTTAGCATCTGATCTTGCAATAATCTTAAAATTACTATCCTTTTTAGCAGAAACACATTCTTTAATCTTGTCAACCATAGCTTCTGTTGAAATTAACTCTTTATTATCAAGATGACCGCATCTTTTTCTTTCTATCTGATCTTCTAGATGGACAGCAGTAATTCCAAACTCCTCAAAAGTTTCAATAGTTTCTTTGCAAGATTTAAACCCTGTATCTATGTCAACAATTGTAGGTAAATTTGTAACTCTTGAAATTAAATAAGATCTAGTACTGACATCTTGTAGTGTCGTTAAGCCTATATCAGGAAAACCAAGATCATTAGCCATTACACCTCCAGAAATATAAACTGCATCATATCCAATTTCTTCAATTAGTTTTGCAGTTAATGGATTATAGGCCCCTGGTACTCTTAATATCTTATTTGATTTTAATTTTTCAACAAAATCTATTCTTTTTTGACTTGGTTCTTTGTCAACAAAATGCACTAAAATATTCCTTTCTTTAAATTTCTTTTTAAACCACTTTGTTTAATTTCTATATTTAACTTATCTAATTGACCTGATTTCAAATTTTTTAAATTTTGAACGGTTTTTAAGAAACGATCACCTTCTTTTTTGTCTAGAATACCATCAGTTAAAGTTAAAAATTTATTGATATAATTTTGTCTTTTAAATGGTCTCGCTCCATAAGGGTGAGCATCTGCTCTATCAAGCTGTTCAATAATTTTTTTACCATTATTTAGAGTAACAACCACTTTAGCACCAAAAGATTTTTTCATTGGATTTGGGTCGTGATATTTTTTAGTCCATTTCTTATCTTCATAAGTTGTAATTGATCTCCAAATTTTGATAGTACTTTTTCTATTAGCTCTAGTTTTAGTATAAGATTTCACATGATGCCAATCCCCATCCTCTAATGCTACAGCAAAAATATACATAATTGAGTGATCAAGTGTTTCTCTACTCGCATTTGGATCCATTTTTTGAGGATCGTTTGCCCCTGTGCCAATTACGTAATGAGTATGATGACTTGTAAAAATATCAATTTTTTTAATTTGATTTAAATTGGGTATTTTAGTTTTAAGTTTTTTAGCTAAATCAATTAATGCTTGAGACTGGTATTCTGCAGAATATTCTTTAGTGTATGTTTCAAGAATGGCCTTTTTAACTTCTCCTTTTTTAGGAAGTGGAACTTTGTAATTTGCTTTTTTGCCATCTAATATTCTAGCAATAACACTATCTTCTCCTTCATAAATTGGGCTAGGTGCACCTTCACCTCGCATTACTCTATCTACAGCCTCAATTGCAAGTTTTCCAGCATGAGCTGGTGCGTATGCTTTCCAACTTGAAATTTCACCTTTTCTAGATTGTCTTGTTGATACAGTTGTATGAAGTGATTGTTGAACTGCTTGATAAATTGTTTCGCTGTTAAGCTTTAACATTGAACCTAGACCTGCTGCAACACTTGGACCTAAATGAGCTATGTGATCAACCTTATGTTTATGCAAACAAATTCCTTTAACTAAATTTACCTGAACTTCATATGAAGTAATAATTCCACGTAATAAATCTAATCCATTTATTTTGTTTTGTTGTGCTACCGCTAAAAGAGGAGGGATGTTATCTCCAGGATGACTGTAGTCAGCTGCTAAAAAAGTATCATGAAAATCAAGTTCTCTTACTGCAGTTCCATTGGACCATGCTGCCCACTCACAATCAAATTTAAGTTTAGAATTTACACCAAATAAAGTTGCTCCATTTTTTCTAGAATGTCTTAAAGCCATTTCTCTAGAAGAAATAACAGGCTTTCTATTCAATGAGGCTATTGCAACGGATGCATTATCAATAATTCTATTGATGACCATTTCTATTGCATCTTTATTCAACTTTACATTATCACTTGCAATTTCAGCTATCTTCCAAGCTAATTGTTTTTTTTTAGGAAGGTTGATTTTAGATGGGTAAACTTTAACTGTATGTAATAACAAAATAACTCCTTAATAGTGATTTTGTTTTAATAGTTAAAAAAAATTAATCAATATTAAAGATATTTACTTATTATTTTTTCAATACCTACATAGTCTTTAATAAGGTGATTATGATAAATTTCAGTTGTATTTTTTTCAGTATATCCATTTTCTAATAAAATAACTGGTATCTCAGCTGCCTTAGCTGCATTTGCATCAGTTTCACTGTCACCAATCATTATAGTTTTTTTTATGTCTCCATCTAGTATTTCTACTACATTTGTGAGATGTCTTGGATCTGGTTTACAATAATCAAAAGTATCTGATCCTGCCACATATTCAAAAAAATCATAAATACCAATTTTTTTTAAAAGATCATTAGACAAATGCTCTTGTTTATTTGTGCAAACAGCCATTGATATATTTTCTTCCTTACACCATTTTAAAAATTCTTTAACACCATTAATAAGTGTGCTTTCATTAACAATATTTTTTCCATAAAAGTTAACAAATTCTTTAACCATTTCATCTTTAATTTTTTCATCTAGAACTTTGCTAAATTCCTTTTTAGCTTGCCCCCAAATAGATCTTCCAATTAATGCGCCAGCACCTTTGCCAACTAAATTTCTAATATCTTCTGTGGATTTAGTGGGGTAACCAAATTTTTTCATTACATGATTATGAGCAAGCATTAGATCTGGAGCCGTATCAACAAGTGTTCCATCTAAGTCAAATAAAATTGTAAATTTTTGCTTCATTTTAAAAGTATTTTAAAGAAATATTATGTGAATTAATTAAGACATACTCTTAATATATAGCATTTAAAAATGAAAGAATTAAATTCCCAAATAATTCAAAACAAACTTCGAAAAAAATTTTTGAATGCTGGGGTCAAGATGCCTGGTCCAGAAACAATTTTTTTTTCAAATGATACAAAAATTGGAAGAAATGTAACCATTGAACCTTATGTTGTTATTGGTAAAAATGTAAAAATTGGAAATAATGTTGTGATAAAATCATTTTCACATTTAGAATCTTGTAAAATTGAAAAAAAAGTTGAAGTTGGTCCTTATGCAAGAATTAGACCTGATACAATTTTAAAAGAAGGATCTAAAATTGGAAACTTTGTTGAAATTAAAAAAAGTACTGTTGGAAAAAAATCTAAAGTAAATCATTTATCTTATATTGGAGATAGTGAAATTGGTAAATCTGTTAACATAGGTGCTGGAACCATTACTTGTAATTATGATGGCGTTAAAAAAAGTAAGACAAAAATAAAAGATAAAGTTTTTGTGGGGTCAAATTCATCGCTAGTTGCTCCATTAATTATAGAGCAAGAAAGCATTATTGGTGCTGGCTCAGTAATCACTAAAAGTGTAAAAAAGAAATCTTTAGCATTAACAAGATCATTACAAACTGAAATAAAGAATTATAAAAGAAAATAAGCTATGTGTGGAATAATAGGGATTTCTAGCAATAAGTCAGTTTCAAGCAATATTATTAATTCCCTAAAAAAATTAGAATATAGGGGTTACGATTCTGCTGGTATTGCAACTTTATCTGAAGGTTTTATTAATGAAGTTAAATCTGAGGGCAGAGTAGAAAATTTAGAAAATAATTTTGACTTAAAGAATCTTTCGGGCAATATTGGTATTGGTCATGTGAGATGGGCAACCCATGGAGTACCAAATAGCGTTAATGCTCACCCACATTCATCAGAAAATGTTTCAGTTGTTCATAATGGAATTATTGAAAATTCAACATTATTGAAAAAATACTTATTAAGCAAAGGACATAAATTTAAATCTCAAACGGATACGGAAGTAATCGTTCATCTTATTACAGAAAATCTTAAAATATCTGAACTACGAGAAGCTATTACAAAAACTTTGAAACAACTTCATGGAAGTTTTGCCTTAGGAATAATTTTTAAAGATGTTTCAGATTTAATAATAGGTGCAAGACGTGGCTCTCCTTTAGCGGTGGGGTATGGTCCTAATGAAAATTACCTCGGATCAGACTCCTATGCCCTAAAATCAATGACAAACAAGATAACTTATTTGGATGATGGTGAATTTTGTTTTGTTAAAAAAGATGAGGTTCATTTTTTCAATGATGACGGAGTAAGGATTAACAAAAAAGTTTTAGAATTATCCTCTGATGAACAAAGTTACGATAAGGGCGACTATAAACATTTCATGGCTAAAGAGATTGAAGAACAGCCTCAAACTTTAAAAACTGGTATTAAAGAATATGTGGATAGCATGAATAATGACATCAATATCTACAATTTCCCATGGAAAATAGATGAAATTAGATCAATTATGCTGATTGGTTGTGGTACTGCTTACCATTCTTGTTTGATGGCAAAATACTGGTTTGAAGAACTAACAGGTTTGGATGTTAATATTGATATTGCATCAGAGTTTAGATATCGAAAAAATAGATTTAAAAATGACGCTTTATATATCTTTGTATCTCAATCAGGTGAAACCGCTGATACTTACGCAGCGTTAGACCTGTGTAATAAAAATAAAATGAAAACCTGTGCAGTTGTAAATGTAATTGAAAGCTCAATTGCAAGGGATTCAAATTTTGTACTTCCAATTCATTGTGGCCCAGAAATAGGTGTTGCTTCAACTAAAGCATTTTTAGGCCAAATACTTGTTTTGTATATTTTATCTTTAAAACTATCATCATTAAGAAAAGAAATTGAAAATAAAGATTATCAAGAAAAAATTAAAGATCTCAAAAATCTTCCTAAATTAATTGAAGAAACATTGTTAATAGATAATGACATTCAAGCTATTGCGTCAACATTTAATGAAGCAAAAGGGTCAATGTTTCTAGGAAGAGGTTTCTCTTATCCAATTGCACTAGAGGGTGCTTTAAAACTAAAAGAATTATCTTACGTACACGCCGAAGGTTATCCTGCGGGTGAAATGAAACACGGACCACTTGCATTAATTGAAGAAGGTATGCCAGTTGTTGTTTTAGCTCCAAGAGATAACTATTATAAAAAAACTATTTCAAATATGCAGGAAGTAGTAGCAAGAGGAGCTAAAGTTCTATTGATAACAAATAAAAGTAAAGATGAAATTTTATCTGAAAATATATGGGAAACAATTGAGGTTGAAACCACAAATGATGATTTGCTTCCATTTCTTTTAACTATACCACTACAAAAACTTGCATATTACTCAGCTTTAAAAAAAGGCTATGATATAGATAAACCAAGAAATTTAGCTAAATCAGTAACTGTAGAATAAATTTGTATTTTTACTTATCAAAATTTTTAGCTCCTTTTTTAAATCCAACAAACTTATTATTTTTTTCGTTAATATTTTTTATTTTTAAAAATATAAACCTAAAGATGAGATTTAAATTTCTATTTTTTTTCATCACAATTATGATTATGATTATTTCTTTATTTCCTATAGGTAAATTGGGGTTAAAATATCTTGAAAAAGATTTTTTTTTTCAAGAAAATATATTGGATATTGATAACATTATTGTCTTAGCTGGATCTGAAAAAATAAATACAACTAAAGTTACAAAAAAATTAAATCTCAATGATAATTCAGAACGTTTAATTTCATCTGTTAAATTAGCTTTGGACAATCCAAATTCAGTGATTTATTTCTTAGGAGGAGACGGTCATTTGATAAAAAATAAAATCGACGAAGCTTATGTTGCTAAACTCTTTTATGATGATATTGGTTTTGACTCTAATAGAGTCAAGTTTATTAAAAATACAAGAAATACGATTGAAAATTTAAAAGCTCTTAAAAAAATTACTATTCAAGACCAATCAAATATTTTGATTACTTCAGCTTTTCATATGAAAAGATCGATGATAATTGCAAATACTTTAGATATTAAGATTAAACCATATGCAGTTGATTTTAGATCAGTTAAGACTTTCAATTTATTTAATTACTACCAAAGACTGAGTATTGCTAATAATTGGATGTCATTTAATGTTTTTTTTAGAGAATTAATTGGAATTTTAGCTTTTAAATTATTCTATTAGCTTTAGTTGGTTGAATATTTTTTGATCTTTGTTAAAACAATTCCTAGTTGAATATGAAAAATTGGAAAAAAAATAGTTGGAGAAAATATCCTGTAAAACACATTCCTGAATATCCAGATAAAAAAGAACTGGGTGTTGTTTTGGATAAAATGAGCAAGTTTCCACCTTTAGTATTTGCTGGTGAGACAAGGCATTTAAAAGATCAACTTGCTGATGTTGTGGATGGAAAAGCTTTTTTACTCCAAGGTGGAGATTGCGCAGAAAGTTTTGCAGAATTTCATCCAGATAATATTAGAGACACATTTAAACTAATGTTGCAAATGTCTTTAGTTTTAACTTATTCAGCATCTTTACCGGTTGTAAAGCTAGGAAGAATCGCCGGCCAATTTTCAAAACCTAGAAGTTCACCTGTAGAAACTAAAGATGGAGTAGAATTACCTAGTTACTTAGGAGACAATATAAATGGTATGGAATTTAGTAAAAAAGCTAGAGTTCCAGATCCAAAAAGATTATTTAAAGCTTACTCTCAATCTGCAGCAACATTAAATCTTATCAGAGCTTTTTGCCATGGTGGTTTCGCTGACCTTCAAAATGTTCATACTTGGAACCTTGGATTTATAAAAAATAGTCCTGAGTTAAAAAGATTTAAAGAATTAGAAGACAGAATTGCTGACGCATTATCATTTATGCAGGCTTGTGGAATTAATTCAGATTTTAATAGAAGATTAAAAACAGTAAATTTTTGGACTTCTCACGAAGCTTTATTACTTCCATTTGAAGAAACTATGACACGTACAGACTCTACTACGGGTGAGAATCACGATACATCAGCACACTTTGTTTGGATTGGAGATAGAACAAGACAATTAGATGGTGGTCACGTTGAATTTTGTAGGGGAATAGAAAATCCAATTGGAATTAAGTGCGGCCCTACATTGAAAGCAGAAGATTTAATTAATCTTTGTAATAAAATTAATCCCAAAAATGAAAAAGGTAAGATTACTCTAATTTCAAGATTTGGTGCTGATAATGTTTCAAAACATTTACCAAAATTAATTAGAGCTATTAAAAAAGAGGGTTTAAATGTGATATGGTCATGCGACCCATGTCATGGGAACACAATTCAAGCAGCAACAGGATTTAAGACAAGACCATTCAATAGTGTACTTAAAGAAGTTAAGAATGTATTCGCTTGTCACCTTAGTGAAGGTAGTTATGCAGGTGGTCTTCATATAGAGCTTACTGGTCAAAATGTGACTGAGTGTATTGGTGGTGCTCAAAAAATATCAGAGAAAGATTTATCATCCAGATATCATACTCACTGTGATCCAAGACTTAATGCAAATCAAGCGTTAGAATTAGCTTTTTTGATTTCTGATGAGATTAAAAAGAATAGCTCATATTCTAAAAATGCACACAGAGCGGCATCTTAAAACATTGTAAAAGATTTCAACTGATAATATTTTAAAACTATGAATGCTTCAGAAAAAGTAAATTTTATATCTAATTGGATAAAAGATTATATCAATAACATGCCAAGTAAGGCTCAATCATTAGTTATTGGAATTTCTGGTGGAATAGACTCTTCAGTTTCAAGTACTTTATGTGCAATAACAGGAATAAAAACAATTGTATTATCAATGCCAATCAAACAAAAATCACATCAGCATGATTTGAGCTTAAAGCATCAAGATTGGTTAGTTAATAAATTTAAAAATGTTGAAGCTCATACAATAAATTTAGATGAATTGTTCTCAGCTTTTTCTTCTAGCTTATCTAATTTTGATAACGAACACGGTATGGCAAATTCTAGAGCAAGATTAAGAATGACCACGCTTTATCAAGTAGCTGCTGCAAACAAAGGTATTGTTGTTGGCACAGGTAATAAAGTAGAGGATTTTGGTGTTGGATTTTATACAAAATATGGGGATGGTGGTGTTGATATATCGCCAATAGCTGATTGCAATAAAAGTGAAGTTTGGCAGATTGGAAAAGAACTTGGGATTTTAAATGAAATAATTGAAGCCGCTCCAACAGATGGTCTATGGGATGATGGCAGAACGGATGAAGGTCAATTGGGTTTAAAATATCATGAATTAGAAGAAGCTATGGTAAATCCTCACTCACCTAATAGAGCTAAATACGAAACAATAAGAAAACAAAATTTGCATAAAATGGAGCCTATTCCAGTATGCAAAATTCCAAACTAATCAAATAGATTCACAAATCTATAAATTAAGTATATTTCTAAAATTATGAATAAAGATATTTTTTTAACAAAC
>Ga0213869_10003530_pt1 | contig 10347 bp, 7 predicted proteins | sample PICome_10_FD_160083 | JGI IMG/M metagenome (GOLD analysis project Ga0213869, IMG submission 160083) | Coastal seawater microbial communities near Pivers Island, North Carolina, United States - PICO132 | ecosystem: Environmental > Aquatic > Marine > Coastal | place: USA: North Carolina...
AAGGCGGCAATTCTGATTGTGGTGGGTGGGCTTTTGATTGACGGAGTTATTCGAAATTTTGCTACCATCAATAGCGAATATTATCGGTTGATTGAGATTCCGACCTACACCTTTGGATTTATTGCGGCGGGAGCTGCGATACTTGGGATTTATGTGCCGCGTCTTTCGCGTTATTTAGTGGGCGCTTATACTCCGCTTACTAATTTTGCGATGATAGCGGGGTGGTGTTTTCTCTGTCTCTACGCACTCGGTAAAACCTGGGTTTACTGGGGAGTGGTCCCAGGAATTGGAGTAATGGCGGGAATGTCGCATCTGGGATTCTTAATGAGCCGATACTTGAATGGTCTCGCTACCTCGAATCAGCGAGCGACTGTGCTAAGCGTCAAGGGACTACTTTTCAATATTGGTTACGGCACTGCGAGTTTGATTTTTGCGGGAATGGTTTCCCTACAGAAAAAGGAGTTTGGGAAGATTGATGATGAGGCTCTGAAGTGGACTCTAGAATCACAACCGTGGGTATTTTTGGCAGCTTTTTTGATCTTCCTCGTAGTCGCGAAAATTCTCCGCTTCCCCAAAGAGATCGGGAAGTAATCACGAAAAAGAAGAGCAGCCAAAACAGATTCTTTTGGCTATTGGGTTAATTGGAAAAGAATAATTTAACGTCCGCGTCCTGCGCGGTGATCAATCTTGCCGTCGCCATCACGGTCTTCACCAAACTCCATGGGCATTGTCCACTTGATACCTTTACGACGTCCTTCCTGAACGTGGCTCTGATAATTCTTTTTTTCAGTGGTTTTTACAAAAGTCTCATTTGCTTTGAGGAGGGCTTCTTTGAGATCATCTGCTTTTATATCAAGTGGAAGTGATTTTATGATTTTTCCTTTCTGACCATAGGTGTCAGGGAAAATGATTTTGATTCCCGATTTTGATTTGCTTCCGCTGAGAATTCCGGTCCAAGTCTTTGAGTCAGTTTCAAAATCGTAGTGGAATTTTCCAATAATATTGGGATCGTTACTGACTGCAGGAAGAGATTTTCGGGCTTCTTTAATTTCTTTCTCGGTGCCGCTGACTAGGATGATGACTCTTTGATCGGCTGAGGCGACATTGAGTCCGAGGCGGAAGTTTGGAAAATCTGGAACTGCTGCGGCTTCGCTTTTTCCTTTGGTTCTATAGTCATCAGCGATTTCTCCAAAGGCTGATACGAGATCGCCTCCGAGGACCTGGTTGGGGCCACGGCTACTTCTTGAGAGCTTTTGTTTTCCATCGGGAGAGAGAAGGCAAAAGGCGGTATTTTCGAAGCGACCATTGAGGTAGCTGCGAACAATTTTTTGAGCTTCTTCACTCTCATAAGAGTCGATTCGGATGCAGACAAAATCGCGGGAGGCTTTGATGACTTTCGGATTGCTGAACTCACGGTTCTGCGTGTTGGTGTAGCCAGGTCAGAAAACACCTGAAATTCCGCCGCATTGTGAGGCGACGGCCATAAAGAGAATCGGTTTGTTAGTGCGCTTGGCTTCGGCCAATCCGTCTTTGAGGATGGGATACCACGCGATACCGGCTGAGCCGAGTTCGGCTGGCGACTCAGCGAGGTTTTCGGGCCGCGGGCCGCCACCTCTTTGTCCGCCGGGCCGCTGTCCTCGTCCTGGTGGGCGATTGCCCCGTGGAGGTTTCCCGCCTCTAAGCGGGCGTTCACCGCGCGGTGTGTCCACTCCGCCGGGTCGCTGTCCCGGGGGCTGTGAGCGCTGTCCGTAAAGGAAATTGCTGAGTGCCATAAGCGAGGAAAGAAAGAGGACGAGGAATTTCTTCATAACGTGAGTTAACCTACGGAGTTAAGATGAATTTAAGATGAAATGGGAGATCCTTTTAAAAAATGTGCTTTCAACACAGCGGAGAATTGATCGGGTTCAACTGTTTCACGGCTTGATTGATCTCTTTAAGTAGGAAGACGAAGCACTTAAAATGAATCCTGCGGGAGCAATTTGTTTGATTTTCAAAGTATGGTATTCTCGCTAAACCCCTTCCCCTTACGTGAATTATAGTTATTTAATCTTTATCTTCTCAATCCTCTTGCCATTTCATGCGAATGCTGGAGATGGTCCTTCTCGGGCTGAAAATTTTGCACTCATTGATCATGAAGGTAAGTCTCATGAATTGGATTACTATCTTAAGATGGAGGGGGTGAAAGGGTTGGTAGTTTTTGTGCAGGGTAATGGATGCCCTTTAGTTCAAAAACGTATTCCGGAATTGAACCGCATGAGCGCGAACTACCAAGATAAGGGTGTCTTTTTCTGTATGCTTAATGCGAATCTTCAGGATAGTCGGGCTGAGATTTCGAAGGAAGTTGAGGAGTTTAAAATTAAGGTGCCAGTGCTTAAGGATGAGGCACAGATTGTGGCGCGCTCGCTCGGCGTGGAGCGAACCGCAGAGGTGTATTTGATCAGCTCGGCAGGTCGAAAAATTGTTTATCGGGGAGCATTCGATGACCGCCTGAGTTATCAAGCTGCGAAGCCGGTGGCTACAAAGCACTACCTTCGTGATGCTCTTAATAATCTTCTTGGGGGAAATGAAATTAAACCAACGGAGATCGAGGCTCCCGGCTGCAAAATTACTTTCCCCAAGTATCCGAAAGGGCTGACCTACACGAGGGATATTGCTCCAATTCTAGCCCAAAAATGCACTTCCTGTCACACCAAAGGGGGCCTTGGCCCTTTCGCCATGAGTAGCTACCGAAAGGTTGCGGGTTGGTCTGACATGATATCAGAAGTTATCATGACCCGGCAAATGCCTCCATGGCAGGCAGATCCTGAGGTTGGCGAATTTTCAAACGATTGCAGCCTTACTGCTGAAGAAGCGAATAAGGTTGTTAGCTGGGTGGCTGATGGGAGTCCGAAAGGTGATGGCCCGGATCCTTTGGAGGGTTTGGAAAGACAAGTGCCTGAATGGTTCCTTGGAAAGCCCGATAAGATCATCACATTACCGGCGCAGAAGGTCAGGGCCGAGGGCGTTTTTGACTATCGCTATGTTACGATGGACAACCCTTTCGATCGGGATGTTTGGCTAAAGGCGACCGAAATCCGTCCCGGGAATACGAGAGTTCTGCATCATGTCATCGTCACTTCCCATCCAGCTGGAACACGAAGGAGCTCACAGTGGGTGACCGGGTATGCGCCGGGGACCGAGGGTCAACGTTACCCAGAAGGAAGTTCTGTGTTTTTGAAGAAGGGCCATCAATTACGGTTCCAGCTGCACTATACGGCTTCTGGAAAGCCTGAAGTAGATGAGACAGAGCTTGGCCTTCATATTTCTGATGAACCAACTGCTAAGATTTTTAGGACTGCGGTGATTGCTCAGAGGCGCTTCCAAATTCCGGCTGGCGCTCAAGAATATAAACAGCAGAAAACCTTACCTATTCGAAGGAATGTCACGCTCTATGCAATCAATCCTCACATGCATTTTCGGGGGAAGTTTATGGAATTCGAAGCAGAATTTCCGGATGGAAAGCGCGAGATGTTACTTTCGGTTCCAAATTACAACTTCAATTGGCAGCGGACCTACGTCTTAAAAGAGCCACGCAAACTGCCTGCTGGAACACAGGTGCATGTCCGGAATGCTTGGGATAATTCTCCCTATAATCCCCATAACCCAGATCCAACCAAAACGATTAGGTGGGGTGAACAAAGCTTTGAAGAAATGTTTTTTGCAACGCTGGGTTACATCATCGATTAATGAGCTCCTATTCCCGGTGGTTTGATGTGGTAAGGTCGGGTGAGTCGGAATCTTCCTTGCCAGAATCGCGTGAAGTATTGCGCTGTGCTTGTAGTTGTTGGCTAAGCGGCTAGTATTTCACTCGCTGACAAAATGTCGGAGATAATTTTTCAAGCGAATGTTAGGAATTCAGGAAATCCAGGAATTGGTTGCTGAGCATGGGTCAGCGGTGAATGAAGGCCGGTCAATCAAGCAGTTGATTGACGACGGTGAGATCGCTCGACTTGAAGGTTGCACCGTTTTAAATGGGAAGGTTTCTGATTCCGTTTTTGGAGGATCTCTGATTCATCGCGATGGTATGCCCATCCGTTTGATGTTTAGAAATAATCGAATTTCTACTCATGATGTAAATCGCGGAGCCATTCCGTTTAAAGATCAGGTGCTCGCAGTGAATCACGATCACATGCTGCGGTTGGTGAAAGACTTCATGGGAAGTTCGCAGTTTGAAGTGCAAGGCTTAGCCCCTAGTTCAACGGTTATTCCGGCAGAAAACTTAACTCTTGTGATGTTGGAAAATGTGGTCCGTTTATATATGGCGGAGAGTTCGACATCAACTTCACTTTACCAACACTGGCTTATCGCCAAAGAGACAGGAACTAAGATCATGCATTACGCCGGGCATGATTTAGAAGTTGGAAAACTTGAGCCAAATGGTCGACTTCCGTATTTAATGGATACGCCAAGTACGAAGGATGAAATAGATCGGACTGTAGATGCGGATTATCTCGTCAACGAAGGTGTTTGCACGGCACCACAATATGCTGCGATTCGTAATTCTTCGTTGATGGCCTTTGGAGTTGTTTCGCAATATTTGTCGAAGCGGGGAATGATTTTAGTGGATACAAAAACCGAGCACGGAATCAATTCGGCAGGGGAGATCGTGGCAGCTGATGAGCTTTACACCATGGATTCGTCCCGTTTTTGGAGATTGGGTGATCACGGTGAGGTGGTTACCCGAGACGGTAAACCGGTATCGTTTTCCAAGGAATTTGCGCGAGGAATGGTTAAAGATCAGAACGAGCAACAGTTTTCCGAAGAACAGGCAAATGAGATCGCGGTTCGTTATATTGAAGGTCTCCAGCATATTACTGGGGAACCTTTTGCCCCAGATTTGCGTCCGCGTGATCAGCGGATTATTGAGTCAGTGAATTTAATTCTAGATTCGTTGATCTAATTGAGCTGAAGGTCAATAAGCTGGAGCTATTGGTTAGCTTTACTTTGTCGCGCCGGGATCCGAGCGGATCCCAAACTTCTGGGGGGTGAGAGTATTTTTGACTGCTTTGAGTTGGTTCTTGGGCAGGCGGTCTTTGGTTTTGGCGATCTCGCGCCACTGGGCCACCATTTTTTTAACCCGCTTCGGGTGCTTTGCGGAAAGGTCGGTGAGTTCTGTTCGATCTTCGCTAAGGTTGTAAAGCTCCCAACGGCCCATTTTTGCGGAGGCTATTTTCCAGTCACCAGAGCGGAGAGCACGGTCTTTGGAGAAGTGGAAGTAGAGAGGATTGTGAGCTTCGCGTTCTTGTCCGGCAAAGATGGGGAGGAGAGATTTCCCCTGAAGAGGGTCGATCATACGGTTCCCAATTTTTGTTGGATAAGAGGCATCACTAATTTCTATGCAGGTTGCCATGAAGTCAATGAGGTGAGAAGGTTGGCGGGTAATGGAACCAGGTTTCGTTTTTAAGAGAGATTTAGGGCCGCGCGCAATCATGGGCGACGAAATCCCGCCTTCGTGTTGGTTCTGCTTGTAAAGACGAAATGGGGTATTGCCAAGTGAGGCCCAGCCGACATCGTAGCACCAGTAGGATTTTGGGTCCCAAGGTTTGAGTTCTTTGCCACGAGTGCGTTCGAAGGGGCAGGCTCCATTATCAGAGCAAAACATGATGAGGGTGTTGTCATAGATACCTTTCTTTTTAAGATGCGCGATGAGGCGCCCAACGTTTTGGTCGAGGACGTCGACCATTGCTGCGTAAACTTCCATGCGGTCTTGTTCCCATTGTTTCGCTTCGGGCGAAAGACTCTCCCATGCTGGGATATGAGTGGCCCGTGGTGAGAGTGGCCATTTGGCTGGAAGAAGGCCGGACTCAATTTGTTTTTCGTGGCGTTCCCTGCGAAGGACGTCCCAGCCTTTTACAAACTTATCCTTGTACTTTTCGACTTCGGATTTAGGTGCCTGTAGCGGGTAGTGGGGAGCGTTATAAGCGCAGTAGAGGAAGAATGGGGCACGATTTTCTCTCTCTTTAAGACTCCAATGGTGGTCGATAAAATCGAGCGCATAGTCAGTGATAACATTTGTGGTGTAAAATGGTTTTCCTTTGTGAGTAGCGGGAACTTTCCATGGCTTGCCGTCGAGCCGAAAGGTGTTGTCGCCGGTGAAGAAATTGGTTGCTCCGGAGAGGTGGCCCCAATAGCGGTCGAAGCCAAAGTCGGTCGGTTGTTTGGAAAGATGCCACTTACCGACCATCATCGTATGGTAATTGGCGGGTTTGAGGACTTCGGCGATGCTTGCACCGCGTGAGAGTGATGCGCCGCCGGCCTGGTCACAGTATAGGCCCGTGAGGAGTGAGACTCGGGATGAGTGGCATTTGGCAGTGTTGTAGAATTGCGTAAAGCGGAGCCCTTCTTTTGCTAGAGCATCTAGATTGGGGGTTCTGATTTCGGAGCCATAGCAGCCGAGATCAGAAAATCCCAGGTCATCGGCCATGATGATGATGATATTCGGCTTCTCTTGAGCATTAGCCCAGATACTAAGAAGAAGAGATAGAACAATGACCCGCATGGTGAGATTCTAGACGCCGGAATTATGAGTGGGTATAAAAAAATCGATGGGGTTCTAGTCCGTTTCGAGGTGGAAAGGGAATTTTTGAAAGATATTTTCTAAAATCGATTAAACCATTTTTCTAACGAATGCTTTTGGTAAAGTGAGTTCATTTTCAATTTCATGTGCAAAGGGAATAGAAGCATTTTTAAGTAAGATCGCCTTATCCTCACTTGGAAGGTTTAGTGGTTTACCAAAATTGGGGCAGCAACTGTTATGGCGGGCTCTTGCATCATGTCTCTGAATGCTATAGGAGGCACGAATGATTCGGTTGCTTATAGCTTCACTCGTTTTCATTCAGTTGGTCGTGGCGACTCCCAAGAAAGGGCCTTTTAAACAGATTGAAGATGTTAAGGGACTGCCAAGAGTCCTCTTAATTGGCGATTCGATTTCCATCGGGTACACTCTTCCCGTTCGTAATTTGTTGTATGGTAAAGCGAATGTTCACCGCCCACCTGTGAATTGTGCTGCAACCATTCATGGCCTCAAGAGCTTGAACAACTGGTTGTCAATCGGTGGGAAAGACAAGAAATGGGATATCATTCATTTCAATTGGGGTCTCCATGATCTTAAATATATGGGGCCAAACGGTGAAAATCTTACCGACCCGAAGGCCAAGACTAGTAAGCAGCAGGTTGCCCCAAAGGCTTACGAAAAAAATTTACGTGAGTTGGTAAAGCGCTTGGAAAAAACTGGAGCCCGTCTGATTTGGCGTAATACGACCCCTGTGCCAAGTGGGGCGCGAGGCCGTGTAGCTGGGCATTCAGCCGAGTATAACAAAGTCGCTGCGAAGGTGATGAGAGAGATGAAAGTTGAGATTCACGATCTCTACTCGTTCGCTAAAACTAACGCAGGAAAGATCCAAAAAAAGGCGGATGTTCACTTCACTCGAGAGGGCTCTATAAAGCTCGCCGAAGAGGTAGTTAAAATTCTTAAAATCAATTAACTCGTCCTCAATCGTCTGATCAATGCGACCCGTGGAGGCCTTTTGGGAGTGAGCTAATTGTCAGGAAGAGAATTTATTTTGTGGAGGCCTCAAGCTCGGTAATGAAAATATTACGGAATAAGTGTTGTCCACCTCCAGGAACTTCAGCCTGCACAGCGATAAATCCTGCTCCTAGGTTTTCAAGACCCTCTCCTTTCCATGCTTCTTTATCGTTGATCATAAGAGAGATCTTCGCGCCGTTTACGGTGAGCTTGAATTTGTTCCACTCGCGATCTTTGAGCAGGCCTTTGCTGGAGGCACCTTTAATGCCGCCCACATCGCCTTCTTTGCCTTTTAAAAGATTCGCCTGATAGCGTTTAGGCCAGGCGCGGTTGTTGGGAATGGAAGTGTAACGAAAGTAAATGCCGCTGTCCCATTTGTCTTCGCTTAGAGCTCTCCATTCGTATTCGAGCACGAAGTTTTGGTATTTCTTTGCGGACTGCACCAAACCGTTTCCACTTTTAATGAACATATTGCCGTCCTTCACTTCGGCTTCGCATTTGAGGACCGTCCAGCCGTCTAGGTTCTTTCCGTTGAAGAGGGAGACGCGGTTGCCTTGGGCAAAGCTGGAAGTCAAAAGGGATACAGATAAGAGGGTCCGGATGATGAAATCTTTTTTAATCATGGCAAAGGATTACGGGGACCCCCCGCCGATTATGACAAGAATTTTAGCAAAGATTTCGCTGGGTGAGATGGACCCCTTGTTGATTAGGTTTTAAACGAAAAAATGTGGTTTTAAGATGAAGGATTTTTGAGTTTCGGGGATTAATGAGAATATAGGTTCTGCGGAGGACAGAGGAGAATTAAAACTTGCTCTCTTTCGGGTAGGATAATCTAAGATAAGTTCTTTTATTGTTTCCACGTCGGTGGAGAGTTGTTCCAGACCAGCCATGAAAGTAAATTTCCTCTTCAAAAAATCCCTGCTTCTTTTTGCTACCGTTTTTTCCGCCCATGCCCAAGAAAAGCCCGTCAAAGTTTTCATCCTTTCCGGTCAATCGAACATGGTGGGTGCGGGGAAAGTGGATGGAGGCGGAACTCGATGGGGGAGTGAGATCATAGACCCAGTCGTCTCGGTATATGAGGGCACATATAACCCCAAGGCTGATTATGACGCTTTACGACCGATCAAGACACTTAAGCTAGAATTTTTTGGGGGCACAAATCCTACGCCTTATCCAGGTGGTGGAGTCCAAGTAACGCGTGGGTTTGTCCAGATAAAGGAATCTGGAATCTACGAATTCCGGCCCGGCTATGGGGGGTCTTCAAATTGCCTCATGGAGGTAGGTGGAAAGGAAGTGCACCGCCAGGACCCAGGTGGCGAGGCTATACGGGCCGAGATTAAATTGGAGGGAGGACAAAAGGTCCCTTTTAAAATCATCTACTTTACGAAAGATGCCAATGGTTTGGGTTGGACGGCCCGTCTTGATGTGCCTGGTTCGCTGAAGACGCTTGTGAAATTTGGAGGAAAGTATCCTTACCTGATGAACAATAAGGGGCAGTGGACGGCCCGTGATGATGTCTACTATCGAGGAGTCGTTACAGCGACTGGTAGTCGGTGGATGGGAGTCCAAGGAGGAAGAATCGGGCCAGAATTGGGATTTGGGCATTCCGTTGGGGAAGCCATTGATGAGCCGGTACTTGTTTTGAAAACTTCGCAGGGGAACCGTTCTCTTGGATGGGACTTTCTTCCTCCAGGAAGCAAACAATATGAATTCGAAGGGAAGATTTACGCTGGCTATAAGGAGTCGCCCTTGAGTTGGAATAAAGGGGCGGAGCCAAAGCCGATTGATTGGTATGCGGGGAAGCAGTACGATGATTGTTTTTCCGCAGCCCACGAGGTTCTTGATAATTTCGATACGCAGTTTCCTCATTGGAAAGGTCGGGGCTACGAGATTGCGGGCTTTGCCTGGTGGCAAGGTGACAAAGATCGCTACAATTTGGCGCATGCCAAAAAATATGAGGAGAATCTCGTCCATCTTATCACAACATTACGAAGCGAATTCAAAGCTCCGAATGCCAAGTTCGTTGTTGCGACTCTTGGACAAACTGCAAAAGACAGCGACGATGTGAATGAAAGGCTCATTCTAGATGCCCAGCTTGCGGTCGATGGGACAGCTAAAAAGTATCCCGGGTTCAAAGGCAATGTCGGCACCGTTTATACTCATCCACTCAGCCAGGGAGGGGCGTCCAACAGCCATTATAATGGAAATTCACAGACCTACATGGATGTTGGTCTGGCGATGGGGGAGGCCATGATGAAATTGCTAAAGGGCAAATGATCCAGTGATCACAATGATGGCTTTTCCTACTTTCCAAAGAGAGTGTAGCGGTCATTTTGTAAGAACTTGTTCATGAAGCGCATTGTTTTTTTTCTGTCAGTATATGCTGTCCTCAATCTCATAGCTTGGTCCCAAGTTGGGCTTAATGGGGTGATGGGACAGATCGACGAGGCGGCTTCCCCAGCGCACAAAGCGATGGCAGGGACATCTAAGCAGAATGAGAAGGATGCCATTTCTACCAGAGCAGCTCCCAATGTCCTGATGATTTGCATCGATGATCTCAATGACTGGACTGGATTCCTTGGAGGTCATCCCGAGGCGCGCACTCCTCACATGGATGCGCTTGCGAAACGGGGTCGCAATTTCACCAATGCCCATTGTGCTGTTCCTGTTTGTTCTTGTTCGCGAGTCAGCGTGATGTCGGGAGTGGCGGCGACAACCCATGGGAGTTATGAAATCGGACCCTCTTACCAACAATTACCTGCCTTAAAAGAGATCCCCACGAT
>Ga0213869_10003532_pt1 | contig 10345 bp, 12 predicted proteins | sample PICome_10_FD_160083 | JGI IMG/M metagenome (GOLD analysis project Ga0213869, IMG submission 160083) | Coastal seawater microbial communities near Pivers Island, North Carolina, United States - PICO132 | ecosystem: Environmental > Aquatic > Marine > Coastal | place: USA: North Carolina...
ATTAAAAATTTACAATTAGAAGTTAATAAAAAATCTGAAATTGAAGATAAGTTTAATCAAGAAATCGAGGAATTAAGTCAAGAAACAGAAAACTTAGTAAGCGAGATAGATAAATGGCAAATGTAAATATAAAATTTAACAACAAAGATTATTTGCTTTCATGTGATGATGGGCAGGAAGAATCGCTTAAAAAGTTAACAAAATTTTTAGACAAAAAATATTCTGAACTGCAAGATAAATTAGGAAATATTGGCGAAAATAAACTTTTATTAATAACCACTATACAGTTAATAGATGAATATTTTAATCTCAAACAAAAGGTAGCTGATCAAAAAAAAAAATTAGATGTAATTTCAAATAGATTTCAGGAAATTAAGACTTTAGCTATTAAATATAAAAACAATAAAGATATCGAGATTAAAAAATTGAATGAAGAATTAGAAAGTTTCAAAAAAACTATAGAGGAAAGCAATTCTTTATACGAGTCGATGATAGATAAAACAACTCAATCACTAGAGAAAATAATTTCTAATACAGAGTCACTGTCTAAAATACAGTAGATGCAACAAAAAAATTTAGTAAGACAAAAGTATTATAAATTAAGAAAAAAAAAATATTACGAAATAAATAAATATTTTTTTAATCCATTTTTAGATTTGATTAGATCAAAATATAAAAAAAAAAAATTTAGATTAGGTTTATATTACCCATCTTCATTTGAAATCAATGTGCTTAAGTTATTAGAAATTAATTATATTTCTAATCAAAATTTATTGCTTCCAGTCATTGAAGAAAACAATTCAATGAATTTTTTTCCTTGGAAAAAAAATGAAGTCTTGAAAGTAAATAAATACGGAATATTAGAACCTATTAAATCTTATCAAAATGTTCCTAATATAATGCTGGTTCCTCTCTTAACGTTTGACAAAGATAAATATAGATTAGGTTACGGCAAAGGATTCTATGATCGATATTTAAACAAATATTTGAAAAAATTTAAAAATATTTTGACCGTTGGTGTTGCTTTTTCATTTCAAAAATATCATAAACTGCCGACTAACAATATGGATGTGAAATTAAATTATATTCTTACAGAAAAAGGTATCTATTAGTGAATTTATTAATTTTAGGTGATGTGGTGGGAACATCTGGTAGAGAAGCTTTAAAAAGTAAATTACCTAAAATAATTACGGAAAATAAAATTGATTTTGTAATTGTAAATGGAGAAAATGCAGCTGAAGATGGCAGGGGTATAACTAAGCTTATCGCTGAAGAGTTTTTTTCTAAAGGTGTTGATGTAATAACTTCAGGAAATCATATTTGGGATAAAAAAGAAACTACAGACTATATTGATAAAGAAAGTAGACTTTTAAGGCCGGCAAATCTTGCAGAAGGCTCACCTGGAAAAGGTTACGAAATTTATATTTCAAAAAATAAAAAATATAAAATCGGTGTTATTAATTTAATGGGAAATGTATTTATGAGAAAAACTGATGATGCCTTTCAAAAAGCAAAAAGTATTAGTGAAAAATTGATTTTAAAAAAAAATGTAGATTTTTTAGTTGTCGATTTTCACGGTGAAATCACAAGTGAGAAAATGGCCATGGGACATTTTTTTGATGGTTTATCAACTTGTGTTGTTGGAACGCACACTCATGTTCCCACTGCAGATACTCGTATTTTAGAAAAAGGAACTGCTTATCAAACTGATATAGGTATGTGTGGAGATTATAATTCTGTTATTGGAATGAATAAAGAAAATTCAGTTAAGAGATTTCTTAAAGATAAAAATGCAATCAAGCACTTCCCAGCCGAAGGCGAAGGAACATTGTCAGGAATAATAGTTCAAACAAACTTAGAAACTGGATTAGCAAAAAAAGTTGTTAGATTAATAGATGGAGGTAGCTTAGCTAAATAATTATGGCAGGGCATTCTCATTGGGCAGGAATAAAACATAAAAAAGGTAGAGCAGACAAAGAAAGGTCAAAGATATTTTCAAAACTTTCTAGAGAAATTACTGTAGCCGCCAAATTAGGCGATAAAGATCCAGATATGAATCCTAGATTAAGAACTGCTATTCAAGCAGCAAAACAAGCAAACATGCCCAAAGACAATATTGTTAGAGCTATTAGTAAATCAGAGATGAGTGGTGATAAAAATTATGAAAATTTAAGATATGAGGGATTTGGGATATCTAACGTGGCTTTTATAATTGAAACATTAACAGATAATAAAAATAGATCAGCATCTAGTATAAGAACTGTGCTTCAAAAAAATGGTGGCAGGCTTGGCGAGTCTGGTTCCGCTACTCATTTGTTTAATAATTGTGGAATAATTAAATTTGAGAAGAATAAAATGAGTGAAGAAGAGGCTTTTGAAATTGCGATTGATGCAGGGGCAAAAGATTGTATAAATTTAAAAGATAATTTTGAAATAATTACTAAAAAAGAGGATTTTTATAAAATTAAAAATATACTAGAAAAAAAAATAGATATTTTCTTATATTCAGCTGTAGAGTGGAGGGCTCTGAATTATATAGATCTTGATAAAGAACAAGGTGATAAAATTTTGGAAATATTGAGTGCTTTGGAAGAATTAGATGATGTGCAAAATATTTTTACCAATGCAAATTTAGAAAAAATATAAATATGAAAATCATAGGAATCGACCCAGGTTTAAGTGGTGGTATTGCAGTTTTAGAAAATAATCAGGTTTTAAGTATTTTTGACATGCCAGTAATGTCAGAAGGAAAAAAAAACAAAAGACAATTAAATAGCGCTCATCTTGTTAGCTTAATAAAAGAGAATATCAAACCTAATGAGGATGTAGCAGTCGTTGTTGAGCAAGTTAATGCAATGCCAGGACAAGGTGTTACTAGTATGTTTAATTTTGGTCAAACTTTTGGGGCCATTAAGGGTATTTGTGCTGCTTTAGGGTTGCCTATTTTTTTTGTTAGACCATCTAAATGGAAAAAACATTTTGAACTAATTAACTCATCAAAAGACTCTAGTAGAACAAAAGCTATAGAAATGTATCCCGCATTATCTAATCAGTTGGCTAAAAAAAAAGATGTTAATAAATCAGATGCTATTTTAATAGCGAGATTTTATAGTGAGACAAGATTATTGGACAATAATTGATACTAATTTGATTAAAAACGCCAAATTCATGACACAATCTAAAAGTAATCAACCTTAATGGAACAAGATATTGCAGCCCAAGTAGTTGGATTAGGTGGAGCCACAGATTTCTCTTTATGGAAGCTTTTTTTAAGAGCTGACTTTGTTGTAAAATTTGTAATTATTTTACTAATCGCTGCCTCAATTTTTTCATGGGCGTTAATATTTGATAAATTTAAATTATTTAAACAAATTAATAAATCAATTGAAGATTTTGAAAAAAAATTTTGGAAAGCTAAATCAGCCGAGAGTTTTAATGGTAGCCTTCCTGTTAATTCAAAAGATCCGGCAATATTAATCTTTAAATCTGCTATGGCAGAGCTTATAAAAACTAAAAGACAATCTGCAGCAGTTCAGTCTGCAAGAGTGGGAAGAATATTAGAAATCGTTACAGATAATGAGATGAAAAAAATAGAAAAAAATTTTACCTTTCTAGCAACAGTAGGCTCAACAGCTCCGTTTATTGGTTTATTTGGAACAGTATGGGGAATAATGAATTCATTCCAATCAATTGCTATATCAAGAAATACAAGTCTTGCAATTGTAGCCCCAGGGATAGCAGAGGCGTTGTTTGCAACTGCTTTAGGATTATTAGCAGCGATACCAGCTGTAGTAGCTTACAATAAGTTTAATAGTGACTCAAAAAGATATTTTTCAAGAATAGAAAATTTTTCTAAAAGATTTCTATCTATAATTTAAATTATGGCCTTTAAATTTAATCGCTCAAGAAACGAACCTATGAGCGAAATAAACGTAACGCCGTTCGTTGATGTTATGTTAGTACTTTTAATTATTTTTATGGTAACCGCACCATTATTGACAGTTGGAGTTCAAGTAGATCTACCGGAATCAGCAGCTGATTCCTTACCGGATGACCAGGAGCCGTTAACACTAAGTATTAATTCTAAAGGAGAAATATACATTCAAGAACATCAAGTAACCTATCAAAAAATGATACCAAAACTTTTAGCTATTGCAAAAAATAGAACTGATACAAGAATCTATGTAAGGGGAGATAAAAATATTAATTACGGAAGAGTTTTAGAGGTAATGGGAACGCTCTCTGGAGCTGGTTTTTCTAAAGTTGCACTAATATCTGAACCCTATAAAAACTAGGATGGATTATGATAAAAAGCTTAATTTACTCACTAACATTTCATTCTGTGATGATTTTGTTAACTATTTTAAGTTTACCATTTATGCTTAGAGAACCCATAGACTTGCCCCCAATAGTGTCAGTAGAACTAATTCAAATTTCAGACAAAACGAACATTCCTTTTGCACCAAAAGCAAGAAAAATAATTGAAGAAAATAAAAAAAAAGAAGAAGAAAGATTAGTATCTGAGCAAGCTCCGCCATCAGCTAAAGCTAAAGAAAAACCAGACAGAATTCCTTTGCCAAATGATAAAAAGGAAGAAAAAAAAATAGTTAAAAAAAAACAAAACCCTGAAGAAGTAAAGCCAGAAATAAGACAATCATCAGAATTTGAAAAAAAAAAGATTGTAGATACAAATCAGATCGCAGCTTTGATTGATAAAGCAAAAGAGGAAAAAGCTGTAAAGCAAAAAAATAAAGCTAAGATAACTCAAAGTAGTCAAAAAAATTCTTTTGCAACTGGTTTAACACTTTCAGAGGAGGACGCTTTAAGAGCACAAATTTTTGGTTGCTGGAGCGTACCATTAGGGCTACCTTACGATGAAAATTTACTTGTAAGAATTAAACTTAACTTAAAAAAAGATGGAACTATTATGAAATCTGAAATTCTAGATCATCAAAGAATGAATAGACCCGGTCAAAAATTTTATAAAGTTTTAGCAGAAAGCGCTCTAAGAGCGGTTAGATTATGTCAGCCACTAAAGGTCCCTCCAACTGGATATGATAAATGGAAAGAAATACAATTAAATTTTAATCCAACAGAAATGTTAAGAGGTTGACATGAAAAAATTATTTATAATATTTTTATTAAACATTTTTTATATAAATGAGTCTTTTGCTTTAATAGAAGTTGATATTACAAGAGGAAACTTAGATCCCTTACCAATTGCGGTTTCCCCTTTACATGTGGATGTAAAGTCAGAAAATTTTAATGATGTAAAGGTTAAAAATTTGGGAAATAACATATCAGAAATAATAGAAAATAATTTTAGAGCAACTGGGTTATTTAATCCTTTAAAAAAAGAATCCTTCGTACAAAAACCAGATATAGCACATCTAAAACCTAGATTTGAAGATTGGAGATTAATTAAAGCTCAGGCTTTAGTAACAGGAAAAATTTTAATTAAAGAAGGTAAATTAAAAATTGAATTTAGACTTTGGGACCTAGCTGCGGCTAAAGAGATGACAGCTTTAGCTTTTACAACTACACCATCAAATTGGAGGAGAGTAGCCCATATTATCTCAGATAAAATTTATGAAAGATTAACAGGAGAAGAAGGATATTTTGATACTAGAATTATTTATGTAGCTGAAAGTGGACTAAAAAGTCAAAGAGTAAAGAAGCTAGCTATTATGGATCAAGATGGAGCAAACACCAAATATCTTACTTTAGGTAATGAATTGGTTTTGACTCCTAGATTTAATCCAACAAATCAAATGGTAACGTACATGTCGTATTTTAGAAATATGCCTAGAGTTTATTTGCTTGATATTGAGACAGGAACCCAAGAAATAGTTGGCAATTTTCCAGGAATGACCTTTGCACCTAGATTTTCACCAGACGGAAAAAAAATTGTAATGAGTTTTGCAAAAGATGGAAATTCAGATATTTATACTATGGATATCGAAACAAGAGTTGTTGAAAGAATTTCGGATCACTCATCAATTGATACATCCCCTTCTTTTTCACCTGATGGTAAATTTATAACATTTAATTCTGACCGTAGTGGTTTACAACAGATTTATGTTATGAAAAGTGATGGCAGTGAAGTTAAAAGAATAACATTTGGGAATGGAATTTATGGAACACCAGTTTGGTCTCCTAGAGGAGATTTAATTGCTTTTACTAAAATGCGTAAAGGAAGATTTTATATTGGCGTTATGAGAACAGACGGAACAGGAGAAAGACTTTTAACTGAAAATTATTACCAAGAAGCTCCGTCTTGGTCTCCAAATGGACGAGTTATTGTTTTTTACAGAGAGACAAAAGCTGGGTTAAAAGGAGAGGGTTTTTCAGCAAAATTATGGTCAATCGATATTACAGGCTATAATGAAAGAGAGCTTAAAACAGAAACTGACGCTTCTGACCCATCTTGGTCCTCTTTATTAACTAAATGAGGCTATATTTTATGTAAAATACACTTGAATAGTAATCAATAATTTGAAATAAAACAGCTAACAAACCTAGGGGAAAAAAATGATATTTAATAAGAATTTAAAAAACGTATTACTAGTAACTTTTGCTACTTTAATTTTAAGCGCATGTTCTACAGCAAAGAAATCAGGTTCATTAGATAGCGATGTTTATACTGGAAAAGAAACAGTAAAATATTTAGCTTCAGGAGTTCCTGATAGAGTATTTTTTGCTACAAACAAATCCTCACTAACAACAGCATCAAGATCTACATTAAGAAAACAAGCAACATTCTTAAGAAAGAATAAAAAACTTAATGTGACTATAGAAGGTCATGCTGATGAAAGAGGAACAAGAGAATACAATCTAGCTTTAGGTGAAAGAAGAGCTAACTCAGCTAGAGACTATCTAATGACTTATGGTATTTCTGGAAAAAGAATTTCTGTAATTAGCTACGGTAAAGAAAAGCCTGTAAATGCGGCTTCAACACCTTTAGCTTGGTCTCAAAATAGAAGATCTGTAACAGTTAAAGTAAACTAAAAACTTAACTTTATTTTAAAGACCTCTTAATAGTAAATATTAAGAGGTCTTTTTTTTGCCATTTTATCACAATACATATGAGTCATGTTAAGAAGTAAAAAGTCTTTAAAATTCTCTTTAGTATTAATATCTGCAATTTTATTTAACTCGATATTATTTGCAGAAGATGAAGAAATTTTTTTACAAGCGATTTCTGATCAAATTCAAGTAATTACAAAAGATATTAAAACTTTAGAGAAAGCTGTTTATCAAAAATCAGATATTGCTAACTCTGTCACTTTGAATTCTATAAAGTCAGATGGGTTAAACGAGGATATTATGACTAAACATCTTTTAAAACTAAATGAAATTGAAGATCAGTTTAGGGAACTTACAAATAAATTTGAAGAAGTTAATTTTAAACTAGATAAATTATCCACTCGAGTAACAAAAATTCAATCAGATGCTCAGTTGAGATTTTCAGATTTAGAGAGCGGATCTAGTACATCTCCAAAAGAAAAAAAAGTTAATTTACCTGGGTCAACAAAACCACAAGATTTTGGAGCGGCACCAGGTTATCAAACGTCGAATTTACCTAAAGAGCAATCATTAAATTCAATTGAAAGTGCACAAACTGTTATTTTAGAAGAACCAGAAAAAAAAAATTCACTCTTACCCAATAAAACAGCAGAAGAACAATATGAGTTTGCTGTAAGTTTTATGAAAATCGGTGATTATGAAACAGCAGAATTTGCTTTAAGAGAATTTATAGATAAAAATAAGGACCATGATTTAGCAGGAAGCGCTCAATATTGGTATGGTGAAACTTTTAGAATAAGACAATTATACTCAGATGCAGCTACAGCTTATCTTGATGGTTATCAGAATTACCCAAAAAGTAAAAAAGCTGCAGACAATCTTTTAAAATTAGGTATTACCATGGTTCAGTTAGGGGAGAAAGACCAAGGATGTAAAATGATTTCAGGTTTAAAAAAAGAATATCCAAAAGCTAGTAAGTCTGTGTTACAAAAAGCTCAATATGAGCAAAAAAAATTCAAGTGTAAATCTTAAAAACGGTTTTAAAAACTTTAAAGATTTATCATATATTTTTCAAAATTTTAAAAATAAACTCGACCGCTTAAATGAAAAATCATATACGGTAGCAGTATCAGGTGGACCAGATAGTTTAGCATTAGCAGCACTAAGTAAAGCTTATTCATATGTAAAAAAAACTAAGTTTAGCTATGTATTAGTTGATCATAATATTAGAAAAAATTCTTCTAAAGAAGCAAAACAAGTTAAAAATTTATTAAAAAAAAACAAATTAAATTTAAATATAATTTTAAACAAAAAAAAAATTACCAACAATATCCAAGGTAAAGCTAGAAACGTAAGATATGAAATTCTATCAAATTATTGTAAAAGAAATAAAATCAAAACTCTTCTTACTGCTCATAACCTAGAAGATCAAGTTGAAACTTTTTTTATCAGGCTCTCAAGAGGTAGTGGATTAAAAGGTCTTTCAGCTATGAAGGCTTTAAGCACAATAGATAGGATAAATTTATACAGACCATTATTGGATACTAAAAAAAAATTTTTAGTTAAAATTTCAAAAAATGTCTTTGGAAAGTATTTTAAAGATCCGTCAAATAAAAATTATAAATATTTAAGAACTAAAGTTAGAAATTTAAAAAAACCATTAGAGAAAAGTGGTATTGCATATGAGCAAATTATTAAATCAATAAACAATTTAGCTCTGAGCAAAGCAACTTTAGACGGTTATTTTAAAAAAATTTTTCAAGATATTATTATAAAAACTAAAAAAGAAATTTTAATAAATTTAGATAAATTTAATAGTCTAAATAATGAAATAAAAATTGCTATTATAAATGAGTCTATAAAAAATTTAAAAAATAATTATTACGATCCAAGATCTAAAAAAGTTGAAAATTTGATTAAGAATATTAAGAAAAGTAATTTTAAAAAATCTACTCTTGGAGGATGTATTTTTGCTATAAAAAAAGACAAATTATGTTTAAAAATTGAAAAAACATAACAATTTGATCATTTTAGATGTTTTTTTGTCTTATTTACAACTTATTAAATAATACAATATACTTGTTATATTTAATTAAATGATTATTTAGAAAATATGAATATTAAAAATCTAGTAATGTGGGTCATAATAGTCTTACTCTCTGTAGGTCTATTTAATATGTTTCAAGATCCTAATAAAATTAATTCAGAAAAAAATTCACTTCCATTTTCAAATTTTCTAAGTGAAGTTGAAGCAGGGCGGGTTGTAGAAGTGCAAATACAAGGGAATAATATTAATGGTGTTTTAGCGGATGGTAAAACATTTAAAACTTATTCTCCAAATTATCCAGAGCTTGTAGAAAAACTTTCGTCTAAAGGGGTGAGTATTATAGCAACTCCCAAAGAAGACAAGATGCCTTCACTGTTAGGAATCTTATTATCTTGGTTTCCAATGCTTTTACTTATAGGAGTTTGGATATTTTTTATGCGTCAAATGCAAGGTGGAAAAGGTGGTGCGATGGGATTTGGAAGATCCAAAGCGAAACTGCTTAATGAAGCACAAGGTAAAGTTACATTTAATGACGTAGCAGGAGTCGAGGAAGCTAAAGAAGAAGTAGAGGAAATAGTTGAATTTTTAAAAGATCCAAAAAAGTTTAGTCGTTTAGGAGGAAAAATTCCTAAGGGAGCGCTTTTAATAGGACCCCCAGGAACTGGTAAAACTTTATTAGCTAAAGCAATTGCTGGTGAAGCCAATGTTCCCTTTTTTTCAATTTCAGGATCTGACTTCGTTGAAATGTTTGTTGGTGTTGGTGCATCTAGGGTTAGAGATATGTTCGAGCAAGGAAAGAAACATTCACCATGTATTATATTTATTGATGAGATAGATGCCGTAGGAAGAAGCAGAGGAGCAGGCTTAGGTGGAGGGAATGACGAGAGAGAACAAACACTTAATCAATTGCTCGTTGAAATGGATGGCTTCGATACTAATGAAGGAATTATTTTGATAGCTGCAACTAATAGACCTGACGTATTAGACCCAGCTTTATTAAGGCCAGGTAGATTTGATAGACAAGTTGTTGTTGGAAATCCAGATATAATTGGAAGAGAAGCAATTCTAAAAGTCCACGTTAAAAAAATTACCACAGGTCCAGATGTAAAATTAAGAACTATAGCTAGAGGTACACCAGGATTTTCTGGAGCTGATTTAGCAAATTTAATAAACGAATCTGCTTTACTTGCTGCGAGGAAGAATAAAAGAGTTGTAACTATGTCGGATATTGAGGAAGCAAAAGATAAAGTTATGATGGGTGCTGAGAGAAGA
>Ga0213869_10003536_pt1 | contig 10341 bp, 17 predicted proteins | sample PICome_10_FD_160083 | JGI IMG/M metagenome (GOLD analysis project Ga0213869, IMG submission 160083) | Coastal seawater microbial communities near Pivers Island, North Carolina, United States - PICO132 | ecosystem: Environmental > Aquatic > Marine > Coastal | place: USA: North Carolina...
GTTTTTGTCAAATTCAATTAAGTCAAAAGTTAATTTAAATGTATTCATAAAAGGTTATTATTTATTTGTTAGTTATTTTAATTGTACAGGTATAGACCAAGGTCTAAAAGTCTGTTTTATAAAAAATGTGACATTAGATAGTATATTATAAATAAGTAATATTCTATTGTCATACTTTTTACATATATATTATCCTTATCTATTCGTATTTTCTACGTATCTTTTTAATTCCGAGCTTGCGAGGAGTGCATACTTATATTATCGGGATGGGTCCGTATTTCCTACGTTTTGCTATACATGCTATACATAATTAGGCCCATTCACCCGTGACTACATATCTCATTGAGATACTGTTTCTGGGTTACTAAGGGTTATCCTAATTAATGAACTTAAAAACTAACTATTAACTTTTTATAGCTTCAACATATTTAGCTTTAGACCATCTTAATTTTTCAGGTACTTTAATTTCACATGCCTCAAGGTATTCCCAGTTAAGCACGAAGCCATCAGTTTTAGTATTTGTTTCTTCAGTGAATATTTTAATATATTCTTTTTTATAGTTTATATGTTTCGCTAACATTTCTAGTATTGGTTTCTTATAACCTATTATATCATAGTTGGCTTTATTAAATCCTATTAACACACCTTTCTTTTGATCTTTTAGCCAGTTAGTTTTAGATTTAACTTCTTCAAGAACAATATCCCTAGTAGTATGCCATTGCCAATCTGGATCCCACGTAGATTCTTTATCTATTGTATTCCATATATCGTCGATACTTTTACCGTCATAGTCTGTGACTTGTAATTCGCCTCCGTATGAATCATCCCAACAGTTACATATCTTTTTATTATCAAAGTATACATCCCATTCCTGTGATGGTCCATCGTGTCCACGCATTGTTTTAATGTTTTTTGCAGTAGCGCGTCTGTAAAATTCTTTTAATGTTATTTTATTCATAGTTATTGTTTTTAGTTATTATTATTATTCGTATATATTATCCGAGTACCCTCGTATTAATGACGTATAGCATTTAGTCTTTAGTCATTTTATTTATTGCAATCATTATTTCTTGCATTTCAATTATAGTTGTTGCTAAATCGTCTTTATCCCAAGACATTAAATTATCATATTCGTACCATTTGTGATTTTCCATAGTTATTTATTTTAAGTTCATATATATTATCTATTTAAGCTCGTAGCTGTGACGTATAGCATTTATATTTCTTCATATTGCTTTTTAGCGCCTTTATCATCTGAGTCCATAAACTCGTTGCCAAACATAATCGTATTGATTAGTTCCTCAATTTGTATTGCTTCTCTTCCAGATTTTACTTCTTTTAACTGGTAAAGAAATTTAAGTAATGTACCTACTTGTGCTTCTCTAAAATCTATTTTCATTATTTTATTTTATTAGTTAGTAATTCTTTTGGCATTAGGTTATTAGCTTCTAAAGCTATATCTTTTTTATAAAGATTATGTACTTCCAGTACTGATTTTCCTGGATTGTTTTTCATTATTGTATAGAATCTGTTAAATTCTTTTTTAGGTATATGTTTCATTGTTTTAAGTTTTACATTTATATTATCTTTAATCAATCGTAGCTAAGACGTATAGCAAAATTATGAACGCCACTCCTGGGAGCAGAAAGATCAGAGCTTCCATTATACGTCAGCTTTTAAACCTTCCCATTTACTGTGCGAGAAGTATTGTTTGTTTCCGTGGTATGTCCACAGTGCGTTCCTGCTATAGCTTGGTTTAGTCGCGGATTTGATTCTATCCGTAGTACCGAACGTGATTCTTTTCTCGTTCCAGGTATTTTGTAGTTTTACTTTCTTGCGTAGTTTTTCTAGTTTAGTCATAATTATTGTTTTTAAGTTAGAACGCGTGGCGGGAGTCGAACCCGCACCTTAGTACCGTAGCACGCGCTGTTGTTCATGAACCGAACTTTAATTAATCTGTATATTCAAAGTCAAATTCTTGTTTGTAATAAAGATTATTTATTTTTACAAAGTTTGGTAAGAATGAAGTTGTATGAAATTTATTAGTTAAGTTAAGTAATTTTTGGGTTTTATTATTTAATTTAGTAAGAATTTCAAGTTGAATAATTTGTTTATTTTTTGATAAAGTTGAAATTGTATAAGTTTGTTTTGATTTATTATATTTAATTTTTTGCATTTTAATTATTTTTAAAGTTCATATATATTATCTAAAAGACATCGTATTAAGCACGTATAGCAAATAAGCCAGTGACCGGACCATGACCGCGTGACCATGACCAGACCAGATCACACGACCCGGACACACGATCACACGAAGTCAGCAACGGCAATACACCAGAGACACACGACCATGACCAGACCATGACCAGACCACGTAACCGTGAAACAACACCAGCAACACCGGTTATAAAAACGTAAGTAGTAGCGTGTACACACAGCACATACACACGGCAAAAGCTGAAACATCCGGACTAAACCAGGGCAAACAGGGCCCCGTGGGGGTAAAAAAAGTCGTTTCGGTATGAGGCGGTGTCACGTAAAATGTGTATATAACATTTCAGTTCTATACATCTCATACGACATTAGGGTATATAATATATTAAGTAAGGTTCTACTGTCATATTAAAAAAAATTTTTACGGCGTAATTAATATAATATGAAACAAAAACTTAGTAGGAAAGCCCTGCTCGCAAAACGTAAAAGAGATCTAGCGTATGCTTTAACTCCAAGGCGTAGAAAGATGAAAGCAGAGAACCAGAGAAAAAGGAGAGCTGCAATCAAAGCGGGTAAGAATATAAAGGGTAAAGATTACGATCACAATACTAGGAAATTCATATCTGTAAAAAGAAACAGATCAAGAACCAAGACGACTAATAATACAAAGTAGTCTTATTTTAATTATATAAAAGTAAATTTAATGGAATTTAATAACCCAAGTGAGATAGTAAAGAATCTTTCATTCGGAATGGATGCAAGAAAAAAAATAATGACTGGTGTCCAGAAATTAACGGATGCCGTTGAATCAACACTAGGTGCATCGGGAAAATGTGTTATATATGAAGACGCACTAGGTAAACCCGTAATCACCAAAGATGGTGTAACTGTTGCAAATTCGGTGGTGCTATTAGACCCGGTTGAGAATATAGGCGCTACGCTTATAAAAGAAGCAGCACACAAAACAGTAAAAGAAGCTGGCGATGGAACCACTACCTCGACCGTCCTGGCTTCAGCCATCTTAAAAGAATGTGGTAAACACACAGATGTAGATTTAAGATACATCAAACAAGGCATAGACAAGTCTAAGAATAAAATACTAGACTATCTACAGAAAGTAAAGATAGAGGTATCAGATAAAATGTTAAACAGCGTCGCAGCAATCTCTGCAAATAATGACAGTGAACTGGGAGATATAATTGCCGATGCGTATAATAAAGTCGGTAAAGACGGTGTTGTGCTAATGGAGGAATCTGACGACGAGACCACGTACGTTGAAGTCGTAGATGGAGTACAATTCGATTCAGGACTCAAATCGCAGCACCTTATTACTGACAAAGAAAAGAGCAAAGCACAGCTTGATAATCCTTATGTACTTATAGTTGCCTCAGAGGTACCTAATGTAAGAAAGATACAAGCAATACTTGAACACGTTATAAAGGAGAAGAGAAGCTTACTTATAGTAGCACAGCTCGATCAGCAACCTTTATCTGCTCTTATAATGAATAAAGTAAAAGGTAACATTAAAGTGAATGTGGTAGACGTGCCCGGGTTTGGCGCGACAAAGCAAGATACGATAGAAGATTTAGCGACAATAACCGGAGCAAAAATAATATCCGAAGATCTCGGAGATGATATGGATTTAATAGATCCTGATTGTTTAGGTGAAGCAATAAAATCTGTTACAGATGATAATAACACCGTCATCACTATAAAAAAAATGCCGCAAGCGGCATATGATAGGATCGATGCAGTAAAAAAGAAAATTAAAGAGGAAAAGAACGGGTTTATTAAAAAGAAGCTCGAACAACGCCTCGCAATGTTATCAGGGGCTGTAGGCGTTATAAAAGTTGGTGCTAATAGTAAAGTAGAGTTAAAGGAAAAGAAAGACAGGGTGGAAGATGCAATATATGCGACGAAAGCAGCATTAAGAGAAGGAATAGTTCCCGGAGCTGGTATAGCGCTCCATAACGCAGCCGATTCTATTAAGACGGATGTTACTACTGAACAAATACTATTAGAAGCTGTAAAAGCACCGTATAAGACCATACTGGACAATGCGCATATATCTTACGGGCCAAATATGAAAGAAGGTCACGGAATAAACGTTGTAACAGGTAAAAGTGTTGATTTAGTTAAAGAAGGAATTATAGATCCTGTACTAGTAACTAAAACAGCTTTAATAAACGCGGTAAGTGTAGCAACAACTATATTATCAGCTAATTGTGTAATTTCAAATATTAGAATAAATGAAAGCGGTAAATAATTACATAATAATAAAAGGTATAAAAGAAGAAAAGAAAACCGACTCCGGATTTATTATGAAAGATGATAAAGCAGAGTTTAGGTATTTAAAAGGAGAGGTTGTTTCAATTGGTGAAAAGACAGAAGCTATTAAATGTTGTGATGTTATACATTATGATAGAAATGCTGGTCACGAAATAATATTTGACAACAAACCATACATCGTAATTAAACAACAAGACGTTGTTATAGTAGAATGAGAATAGAAGCAGCGGACCTGCGGGAAATGCAGCTTTTTAAATACTATAGGTTGGTTCGTAAATGGGCTTGCAAATCAAATGGTTTAACCGATGCAGACCTAGAATTGCTAATATATTTTGATTGCATTGGGCGATTTACACGTAATGATTACATTAACGGTACTTACCTCATGAGTTGGGACAAAGCTAGATGGGAAAAACTTCGCAAAAATGGCTGGATAGACGTATGGAGACACCGTAATCGTACTACAATTAAATATTCTATATTCCAAACTTCATTCAAATCAAAAAGATTAATAACACGCATTTACAATATTCTGCTGGGTAAAGAAGACATACCTATATCAGAACAAAATGTATTTTACAAAAACAAATCATATACAGATAAAGTTTTTAATAAAGCTATAGATGATATGATAAAAGATAAAGATAGATAATTATGCCAAATAAAATGTCAGGTAAAAAAATTAAGTATTTACCAAAAAAGAAAAAAGCTAAAAAAGTAAACAAAAGAAGAAGCAATTATGCCAAGTAAAAACGCACCATCAAGAAAAAAATCCAAAGGGTATTATAGCAAAAAAGGAGGCATGACTAAGAAGGGTGTTGCTAAATATAGAAAAGATAACCCAGGCAGTAAGTTAAAAACAGCTGTTACTACAAAGCCATCTAAGTTAAAGAAGGGTAGTAAAGCTGCGAAAAGACGTAAATCTTTTTGTGCTAGAATGTCAGGTGTTAAAGGGCCTATGAAAGACAGCAAAGGAAGACCAACGAGAAAGGCATTAGCTTTAAGAAAATGGAATTGTTAAAACTAAAATAAATAAATAAACAATGGCAGAACTTGACCTAGACAAGATCAAAAAACAAAAATTCAATATCAGTGTAGAAAACTTAGTTACTATAGGGGCTGTGGTAGTTACAGTCGTAGGTATGTGGTTTACACTACAAGCTGATATAGAACTGGCAAAACAACTACCCGAACCGCCAGTTTCAAGAACAGAGTATGATTTAAAAGACCAGTTAATTAGAGAAACTATTATATCTACTGAAGAAAAAGTAGATGCTAATTCAGAAAAGCTAGATAAAATTGATGAAAAGCTTTATGAGATAATCAAAAAATAATATGAAAAATTTAATTACCACTTTACTTTTATTTTTAACTTTATCTGTATATTCACAGGATGTTACGGTTGTTCATTTTAATTATAAATGGAATCAAAAAAATGATTATTCAAAACTTAAATCTATTAAAAGAGCTAGTGTTTCAAAAGCATTCGTTGAAGAACAAGGGGAAGATTTAAAAAACAGTATTAAATCTGTTCCAGTAATAATTATTTTTAGAAACAATAAACCAGTTGCTAGAATAGAAGCGGGGTTAAGTATGAAAATAGAAGCAGAGCTTGAAGATATTCAAGAGCTTGTAGATAGAAACAATTAATAATATGAAATCAAAAGGATTAGGTGATTCAATAGAAAAAATCACAACAGTAACAGGAGTTAAACACATGGTGGAAACTATATCAGAAGGATTAAACATACCATGCGGATGTGAAGGTAGGAAAGATGCTTTAAATAAAATATTCCCATATAAAAACGATAAAAAATGATATTAATAGCAATAGCACTTATAGAAGCGGTAATTATAGTATATTTAGTTATGCTTCATACAGGAAAAATTAAAGATGCGGATAAAGATTTTATCGCAGACTCAGTAGAAACTAAGGTTGAAGAAATTCAAGTTAATGCTGTAAATAAATTAAATAGATTAAAAGCTGAATTAAAAGACGTAGCGGAATCTATTAAAGAGGTTGGTAATCAATTAGAAGATTTACCAAAATCACTTAAAGGCAAAAGAGCTGGAAGAAAAGCTAATGTCAAAAAATAAAAAGAAATTAAAAGATACAGCAGTTGGTAAATTTTTAGCCGGTGCTGGTTCTGATATAATAGGTAGTCTTGGTGACGTCTTACCAGATAACGGTGTTTTTGGTTTAGTTAAAAACTTAATTAAAAAAGATCCGCAACTACCGGCTGAAGATAAAGAGAAAGCTTTAGCATTGCTAAATCAAGATACAATTGAAATGCAAGAAGTATCTAAGCGTTGGAAAGCAGATATGCAATCTGATTCATGGCTTTCGAAGAATACAAGACCTATGACACTAATATTTTTAACAGTGGCTATGGTCTTATTAATATTTATAGACTCTACTGGATTAGACTTTAATGTAGATGGTGGGTGGGTAGATTTATTAAAATCTCTTCTTATTACTGTTTATGTAGCGTACTTCGGATCTCGTGGAGCTGAGAAATTTAAAACAATAAGTAAATAATTATGTGTAACTGTGAAATTTGTATTTGTAGATAATGGCTAGATTAAACACCTATTTAACTGACACCGTAATTCAAGACGGTGACAAGTGGATTGGAACTGATTCTCAAAGTGGTAAAACAAGAAATTTTACTCCTCAAGGATTAGCAACTAATTTCAATGACACTGGTAAAATAGGTATAGGTGGTCAAATACCTTATGTATTCAGTACACAAGGAGCGCCTAATAGAAACGTTGGTACTATGACTTTTGCCGCAGGAGGTGGTAATAGTACTGCTTTTTCTGCTATAACTAGTTTAGTATTAAGTAAAACAACTAATGGTGGAACTGTTGTAACGGAGTATTTACAATATTTAGAAGATAACGTTATTTTTATTTATCAGTTAGATGATGTAAATAAATTTGGCAAATACTCTTTATCAGCATTAGCAGATAGATCTGGTGAAACTACGTTTTTTGATGCTACTTTAATATTTTCAGAGGGGAACGGAAGTTTAACAACTGGAAAAACATACGGGATTGTTCAGGGCCCAAGTGATGTAGATAAAAACTTTGTGTTTACACAAGGGTCCGCATCTAATAGCTGGACAGTAAATCATAATTTAGAAAAATTCCCATCAGTAACAGTAGTAGATTCTGCTAATAATGTTGTTGTGGGCCATATAACATACACAAACACTAACTCATTAACAGTAAGTTTTTCTTCATCATTTTCAGGAAAAGCATATATAAACTAACCAAACAATGGCTTTAAAATATTTAACACATATAGATTTAAATAAAAATCAATTACAGAATGCTGTGATTCACCCTTTGGGTACTGCGCCTTCTGGTCCGGTTGAGGGTCAAATATATTACGATTCCACAGCTGGAGATAAAAAAGTATACATATATAATGGTACAGCATGGACTAATATATCTGGTGATATATCAGCGGTTGTAGCAGGGAATGCTTTAACTGGTGGCGGAACAGATGGTTCTGTAACATTAAACGTAGCAGTAGATGATACGACAATAGCCATCGCTTCTGATGCACTAAAAGTAAAAGACGGAGGAATAGGATCAACACAGCTTGCAGCTACATCTGTAACAGCAGGGTCATATGGTTCTTCATCTGCAATACCAACATTTACAGTAGATGCTGATGGTCGTTTAACAGCGGCTGGAACAGCTTCAATCACAACAACATTAGATATTGCAGCTGATTCAGGAACTGATAACGGTGTTGTTTTAGGTACAGACACATTAACAGTAGCAGGTACAGCGAATGAGATTGTAACATCTGTATCAGGTGATACAATTACAGTAGCTCTTCCAGACAATGTTACAATTGGAGGTAATTTAATAGTAACGGGTAATTTAACAGTTTCAGGTACAGTCACTACAGTAAACACTGAAACAATACTTCTAGCTGACAATATAATTACTCTTAATAGTAATGCAACAGGCACACCATCAGAGAACGCTGGTATTGAAATTGAAAGAGGTTCTTCCACGAATGTAGTGCTTAGATGGAATGAAACAAATGATAATTGGGAATTAACAAATGATGGTTCAACATATTATAATATTGCGAGCACAGCAGATTCATTTAAAGCTACAATAGGTGATGCATCAGCAACATCTTATACTGTAACACATAACTTAGGAACAAGAGATGTATTAGTTGAACTTTACGATGCTTCAAGTTATGAAACAGTTATCGCAGACGTAACAAGAACATCTACAAGTGTTGTAACAGTGGCATTTACAGTTGCCCCTGCAGCAAACGATATTAGAGTTCTTATTAGAAAAATTTAAAATATAATTCATGGGTGTAAAATTTAAGTCACCATTAGAACTTTCTGGGCATCGATCTATATTACATACAGACGCTGTCCAAACTCTGATTGTTAAAGTTGTTTCTAAAACAGCTGCACACCCGGAGCAAGGAAATGGTAGTTCTAGTGGATATACAATAGACGGTGTTGAAGGGGCTTATTTAGAGTTTACACCAGGGAATACATATAAGTTCGATCAATCTGATAGTTCAAATAGTAATCATCCATTAAGATTTTATACGGATGCAGCTAAAACAACAGCATATACATCAGGAGTAACAACAAGCGGAACCCCGGGTAATTCAGGCGCATTTACTCAAATTATACCTGCTATAGCAACTCCACCAGTTTTATTTTATCAATGTAGCGCTCATGGATATATGGGTAGCTATGTTAAATTTGGTACTGCAACACCAGCTAGTTCAAATACAACTTATACAGTAAACAGTGTTACATCAGGCAGCAATGCAATAATAAGATTAACAGGTAGTGATAGTACAACAGATGACGTAACTATAGCTGCTGGAAGTAATATAAGTATATCTGAAACAGGTGATACAATTACTTTAGCGTCTACTGATACAAATACAACATATAGTGCTGGAACTGGAATTAGTTTAACAGGAACAACATTTGCTTTAAACGCGGCGATAGGAAATTTAACTAATGTAGCAAGTACGTCGCCATCATCTGGTCAAGTATTAAAATGGAATGGATCATCATGGGCACCAGCCGCGGACGCTTCAGGCTCAGGGGCTAGTAATTCATTTGAAACTATTGCAATATCAGGCCAGTCAAGTGTTGTAGCAGAAAGCGCAACTGATACTTTAAATTTAGTTGCTGGTAACAATATTACTTTAACTACCAACGCAAGCACTGATACAATAACAGTCGCATCATCAGGCGGATCATCACAATTAGTAGCACAAAAAAATACATTTACAGGTAACGGAAGTACAACAGCATACACGTTAACTTCAGCAGTTGCAGATGAAGCAAGAACACAGGTTTATATAGATGGTGTTTACCAAAGTAAAGACACGTATTCAACAAGTGGAACAACATTAACTTTTAGCACAGCTCCTCCTAATACAGCTGCAATTGAAGTAATACATTTTACAACACTATCGGGGGGATTATCAAAAGTTGATACGTTTACAGGTAATGGCAGTACAACTGCTTTTATAGGCAGTATGAGTATTAACGATGAAAACAATACTCAAATATACATTGACGGTGTTTATCAATCAAAAAGCAATTATTCTACATCAGGTAGTACTGTAACATTTTCAACAGCGCCTCCAAACGGCTCAGAAATTGAATTGGTGCATTTTAAGGAGCTTTCTTTATCTGGTATGAGTAATGATACATTTACTGGAAACGGGAGTGCTACAGCGTTTACTTTAGGAGCTGAAGTAACAGATGAAAATAATACCTGGGTATTTATAAATGGTGTATACCAAGATAAAAGTACGTATAG
>Ga0213869_10003537_pt1 | contig 10340 bp, 12 predicted proteins | sample PICome_10_FD_160083 | JGI IMG/M metagenome (GOLD analysis project Ga0213869, IMG submission 160083) | Coastal seawater microbial communities near Pivers Island, North Carolina, United States - PICO132 | ecosystem: Environmental > Aquatic > Marine > Coastal | place: USA: North Carolina...
CGAGGGCATGGGGGATGGCTTGGATTTGAATCGGAGTTGGATCAACAATGCCTTGTTCTTTGAGTTGTTCCACAAGGCGGGGCATCAGGCCCAGTTCTTCAAACGTCATAATTTATCCCTTGCGCCAGAGGGCGCAGTTGTAGCGGATCACTTCGATCATTTGGGCGGGATTGCCCTTTGACTGTAACACGCACCCCTAAGGACAGCCCCTAGGGTCGGTCAGGTCAAAGTGCTGCAGGTGCAGTCATAATTGCCAACCGGACAGCGGCGCACCTAGGCGCACATGCAGTGGAAGTCAATCCCACAGGTGATATGACATTCTACGAAAAGACCTCTGCATAACCCCCATTCTTCTGAAATTTTGGTATGCGCCAGCCCCTCGGCGGCTGCAGTGACCGATTTAAGCTATTGAAATATTGAAGGTTACAGGATTATTACAACCGCTTCCCAAAAAGCCCGCCCTAGCTTTCGGCTGGCGCTAGGATGGGCTGCAGAAATGTCATAGTCGTCCCGCCAAATTTCCGGCTCTCGCGCAGGACAAATCCTTTGGGGGTCATGGTGCTGGCCTCCTCAAATATGATCCATGCATCGGCTGCGATCCAGCCCTGAGCCAAAGCGCAGCTTAAGGCCTGATGCCCAAGGGATTTGCCATAGGGGGGGTCTAAAAATACCAAATCACAGGGTGCGCCAGGTGGCAATTTTGTAGCGTCTTGGGCCATGAGCTTACATCGGTCTTGGGCGCGCATTTTTGCGATATTTTCGCCAATCAGCTTTTGCCCAACACGGCCGTTCTCCACAAAAGTGATATGCTCGGCACCACGCGATAAGGCCTCCAAACCAAGCGCACCGGTCCCTGCAAAGAGATCCAGGACCCTGAGATCTTTGAAATCGATCCAATTGCGCAATACATTAAACAGTGACTCACGCACCCGGTCAGTGGTGGGGCGCAGATGTGCAGCGGGATCGCCTTTGCCAATTCCAGCCAAGTGTAAACCGCGGTTTTGACCGGCAATAATCCTCATCCGCGCAGCAGGGCTTTAAGGTCACTGCTGGGGTCTGCCACAAGAGTGGGGTCAACGGTTTTGCCCGCCTCAATCAGGCGTTTGGCCACCATGTAGGCGCGCGGATCATTCATCGCGTCAACCGCTAACAATTGCCCTCCCTTGTAATACCAATGTGAGCGTCCCGCGTCCCCTTGTCGTGTGACAACCTTGTCGAAACCCTGATTAAGCCCAGCAATCTGCAATTTGACGTCATATTGATCGGACCAAAACCACGGGGTGGCATGATATTCTTTCGCCGCGCCGAGCATATTTGCTGCCACCACTTCGGCTTGATCGATAGCGTTGGGCACGCTCTCCAAGCGAATGCGCCTGTCTTTGTAAGGGAAACTTGCGCAATCGCCAGCGGCCCAAATGTTGGGTACAGACGTTTGACCCAACGCATTGGTTTCAATTCCATTATTGAGTGTCAGGCCAGCCACTTCTGCCAGCCCGGTATTGGGTTGGATACCGACGCCAACCAGCGCAAAGTCAATATCTAGGGTCGTACCATTGCTGAGGGCCGCGCCCGTGACATGCTCCGCTCCGGTTAAACGCGTCAATCCGACCCCTTCAAGAAGCGTCACGCCATGGCTTAAATGTAGCTCGCGAAAATAATCTGAGGTTTCCGCGCAGGCCACCCGCTGCAAAATGCAGTCTGCCATTTCAATCAATGTGACCTTAAGGCCGCGTTTTGCGGCCACCGCAGCGGCCTCCAAGCCGATATACCCTCCGCCGATAATCAATATATGGCCACCGTTTTCAAAGGCTGGGCGCATGGCATCGACATCTGCCAGCCCACGCATCGCAAAGACATTCTTTAATCTGCCACCAATCGCCTCGGGCAGCGCATGTGGGGTAGAGCCGGTGGTCAAAGCCAGCTGATCATAGTGCAATGTTTCCGCACCCATAGTGATCACCCCTGCAACCGGATCAATGGCGGTGACTTGCGTGCTGAGGCGCAATTCAATGTTTTGATCGCGGTAAAGCTCCTCGGGTCGTAAGTAGAGGCGCTCCAGAGCCATTTCGCCCAAAAGATAGGTCTTTGACAGGGGTGGGCGTTGGTAGGGCGCATAGGGCTCCTCGCCAATCAAAGTGATTGCGCCCGGGTAGTCCAAACTCCGCAATTTGATTGCTAGGGAAGATCCGGCTTGGCCTGCTCCGATAATAACAATTCCCGACATTGCGCGCGACCTCTGGTAAGTTGTTTCAGGTAACCTATAACTAAGGTTTAATGATTTTCAACCAACGAAGGAATACCAGAATGGCAATATCGCAAGGTGACAAACTGCCTGATGCAGTGCTGCGGCGGATGGGAGATGATGGGCCCGAAGAGACCACCATTGCGGCATTGACTGCAGGCCGAAAAATCATCTTGTTTGGCCTGCCTGGCGCTTTTACGCCGACCTGTTCATCGGCCCATGTTCCATCCTTTATTCGAACCAAAGATGCTTATTTTGAAAAGGGCATCGAAGAGATTATCTGCCTGGCAGTCAACGACGTACATATCATGCGCCAATGGGGCGATGCCACTGGGGCCACGGCCGCGGGCTTGAGCATGTGGGCAGATCCAGCCAGCGAATTTACCACGGCCATTGGTATGAATTTTGACGTGAAGGTGCTCGGGTTTTACGGGCGCTCGTCGCGTTATGCGATGATCGTGGAAGACGGGACTGTGACGCAGCTCAATCAGGAAATCCAGCGCGGTGTATGCGACATTACCGGTGGCGAGGCGCTGTTGGAAAGTCTCGGGTAGATCTACCACCGATGTAAAATCAACTGGCTGTGGCATCCATTTGCTGGGCCAGTTTGACGTCAAATTCAGACAGGCCGTCGCAGTCATGGGTGGTTAAAATCACCGTGACGCGGTTGTATGTATTGGACCATTCGGGATGGTGATCTAATTTTTCTGCCCAAAGTGCCATTTCGCTCATCCAACCCCAGGCGCTGCGGAAGGATTTGAACTTAAAATTTTTGCGCAGTGCGTCGCGTCCTTCGACCATCTCCCATCCGGAGGCGAAAAGGTCGGTCAGAGCGCTGCGGTCTTTCAAGGCTTGGGTCATTGTTGTTCCTCTCGGGTTACGTTTTTGAATGGCCCATAGCTTGTGAGCACATTGATCTCATCATCCACCGCGTCGCGTTCAGCCTCGAGATAGCGGGTGACGGCTTGGGAAAACCCAGCATCGCCAAACCAATGCAGGGAATGGGTGGCCACGGGCAAATAGCCTCTGGCCAGTTTATGCGCACCTTGCGCGCCGGCTTCTACCCGCTGCAATCCCTGGGCGATGGCAAAATCGATGGCTTGATAATAGCACAGCTCAAAATGCAGGCAGGGAAAATCTTGCGAGCAGCCCCAATAGCGGCCAAAAAGCGTATCTTGGCCAATGAAATTCAAAGCGCCGGCGATATAGCGCCCTTCGTATTTGGCCAGCACCAACAGCATATCGCGGCGCAAATGCTCGTGCGCCTCGTTAAAAAACTGCCGCGTGAGATAGGGCGTGCCCCATTTTCGCGTGCCCGTGTCTTGGTAAAAAACCCAAAACGCATTCCAGTGATGCGGTTCGATGTCATCGCCCGTAAGCACTTCGAATTCGCCCCCAAAATTCTGCGCTTGGGCACGCTCCTTGCGGATGTTTTTGCGTTTGCGGCTGCTTAGGCTCGCTAGAAAATCATCAAAACTTTTATAGCTGTTATTAATCCAGTGAAATTGTTGCGAACGGCGCGGCATGAGCCCCATCTGCGCACCCGCCTCCGCTTCGTCCTGTGTGCAAAAAGTGATGTGTAGTGAAGAAAGCTCATTCTCCGCGGCCAGCTTCACTGCGGCTCGCACCAAGGCGGATTGCGCGACCGCTTGATCCTCAGGGCGCACCAGCAGCCTACGTCCCGTGGCTGGGGTATGCGGCACGGCTATTTGCAGTTTTGGATAATAGCGCCCGCCAGAATTCTCATAGGCCTGGGCAAAATTATGGTCGAAGATATATTCACCCTGACTGTGGGATTTGCCATAGAGAGGCGCTACACCGATGGTGTCTTCGCCTCGCTTGGCTTGCAAGTAATGTGGTGTCCAGCCGGTGCCTGGTCCCACCGATTGGCTATCTTCCAGCGCTTTTAAAAAGCGGTGGGTGGTGAACGGGTCAAACGGTGCCCGACCTACGGCCTCGGGGCAAGCGCAGCGATCCCACTCGGTCTCAGGAATTTGAGACAGGTTGGTGAGCACGTTGATCTCAATTTGCGTCTCTTTGCTCACTGGGGTCTCGATCTATTTCTTATTCACAAAATGCGTCATGTTAGCAAAAGGTCAAGGCAGATATCCCTCGAAAGTGACATTGCCCGCGATGCGGCGCGCGCGGCGCTCTTCATCTCGTGACCTGACGGTCCAACAGAGCACGGGAACTCCTTGTGCTTTTAGCGCGCTCACGGGGAGATCCTCCAATTGTGCTTGATTGTGAGAAATAAACCCTGCGCCGGAGGCGCTAAAATCTAAAATCTGACCGAGGTGTTCGCGCCGCTCGGCATTAAGGCTTGGCCAATCTTCTGGCTCAAAACGATCTGTAACTAATCCCAGTGGGATATCTGCCCGGCTCTCGCGGAATGCGCGCATCGAATGCGGATTGAACGACATTACCGCCACCGGCCCGCGATAGGGACGCAAAGCCGTCGCAACAGCTGCTTCAAGCGGGCCAACGTCCTGTCCCATATTGCCGTCTTGATCTTTGATTTCAATCAGGAGCGGTACGCAGCCTGCGATCAAGTCCAAGACCTTTTTGAGATCCGTAATGCTGTCCTGCCCACCAATGAGTTCGATGCCCGATAGATCTGCAGCCGGTCTATGCGATATGGGGCCACTTTGATCGGTGAGGCGGTCAAGGTTATCGTCGTGAAACACCATTGCCGCCCCGTCGCTGCTCGTTTGCACGTCCAGTTCAATCGCGTATCCTAGCGTGATGGCTGCACGAAACGCCGCGAGGGAGTTCTCTGGCCGCCCGTCGGATATGTCATGCAAGCCGCGATGCGCAATAGGGTGGGTCAAAAAACAGGCGGGAAGGGCTGTCATGCGATTTGAAAAACACCTTCAATCTCAACCGCAACACCCAATGGTAAAGAGGGGGCGGAGACCGCTGCGCGGGCATGCCGGCCAGCATCACCGAGGGCTTCGACCAAGAAGTCTGACGCACCGTTGATAACTTTTGGCTGCTCTGTGTAATTTTGTGTGGAATTCACGAAACCGGACAGTTTGACCACGCGTACAAGCCGGTCGAGATCACCGCCGCAGGCTGCTTTGACCTGTGCCAAAAGCGAGATCGCGCAGGTGCGTGCGGCAACGGCGCCCTCATCGGTGCTCATAGTGTCTCCCAGCTTACCAGTGATAAAGCCATTGATATCCTGGCTAATTTGACCAGAAACAAAGACCAAGTCCCCCACCTGTACAAAAGGTACATAATTGGCCGCAGGTGCCGGAGCATCGGCCAGGGTTACGCCCAATTCTGCGAGGCGGGTTTCAAATTTTCGGTTCATATCGTCACTCCTTTGAACTGTTTGACCACAGCGATAGGCGGAAACATACGTTGAGAAAAGGAAAAATTAATATTCCCGCAGTGCTTGGGTAAAATAGTTACGGATGGCTTCTAGCAGATAGTCCAAGGGGCTGCGTGTTTGCGTGCGAATGAATACCCTTACTGACATGCCCGGGCGCAAGAGCGGCAGACCGTCTGTAGGGGAAATATTTTACGGGGGGGTAAGCAACTTCAACCACATAATAGTATGGGCTGGCTGGTCGGCTTTCAAAGGTATTGGTCGAGATTTTATGCAACCTGCCTTTTAAGTCTTGTGCCGCCCCTTTATGCAGAAATTTAATGGCATTGGCCTGCCCCACAAAAGGATGATTGATCTCCTCGGGGACGATTTTGGCTGTGATCACAAATAGTCTGATCATTGGGCGCAAGATGCAAGATCTTTCAGTGCGGCTTGTGGCTCTTTGCGCTCCCCGTATAGGGCGCTCCGCATGGCGAATGAAAATACCTGCTGAGTAAGCTGCGTTAAAATTCGTGCGGCGATGCGGACGGTGATGTGGGAATGCGTACGATCTAAAGCGCCCATGACGCTGTAGGCAAGTAAGGCCATGAGTGACAAAGCTACGCGCGTTTGCACGGCGCCAGAGGGTGAAATGCGCTCATATATACGCAACATGTAAAGTGGGCCGGTCAGCAGTAAGAGATTGACTAGAAAACTGAAGAGGCCCACGATCGCGAAAAGATGTAGTAAGCTGGCACGAATGTGTCCCAAATCCCTCTTCTTATATTGATATTTGTCTTTCATGCCCTAATTCGCTGACACAATTATGTACGCTCGGCTGTAACCGGTTTGCCACAACTTGTAAGTGCAGCATTCTTAACGTTTGCCCAACAGAGCCCGAGAACCTATGACGAAGTCTAAATTCAAAGGTGATTCCATGGTGGAAAGGTTGTCAATTCTTGCGATCGCATCTTTCGTGATGGTTGTGTCAGCATGTAGCCCCCGTCAGGGCCCTGTGGCGGATGATCCGTTCGAGCGTGTTAATCGTGGCACTCATGCTTTTAACAAAGGCTTGGACCGCAACATTTTATCGCCGATCTCCAAAACATATACTGATGCCGTTCCTGATCCTGTGGAAAACAGTGTGTCGAATTTCGCACGCAATCTCAGCTTGCCGGGCAAGGTGGTCAACAACGTGTTGCAATTGGATCTATCGTCTGCGGCGAGCAATACGGGAAGGTTCGTGCTCAACAGCACCGTCGGTTTGGCGGGTCTGTTTGATCCCTCGCAAAAGATTGGACTTGTGGAAAAAGACACTGATTTTGGTGAGACTTTACAGGGATGGGACGTGGGCGAGGGCGCTTATGTGGAATTGCCCGTGTTCGGCCCGTCAAACCTGCGTGACGGTTTGGCGCTATTTGTAGATATGCTTCTGTTGGATCCAGCCGGTCAAATTCTAAAATCGCCAGTTTCAGAGTATCGCACCGCTTCTAATGTGGGAGAGCTGTTACAAAAACGACAAACTTATGGTGCCCAGATTGATTCAGTGCTCTACAGTAGTGCCGACAGTTACGCCCAATCGCGGCTGGTTTATCTCCAAAGCCGCCGTTTTGACTTGAAAGATATTTCCGACGATGCCTATATCGATCCCTACGCCGAATTTGAATAATATACATGTTGCCCGCCGTACAATTTTGGCGGGACTTGCATCCTGCGCCTTGGCGGGCCCCGTGTTTGCTTTGGGCAAGCGAGAAGCGACCGAATTGGTCGATCGATTGGTGGGCCAGATAAATGCAGCGATTGACTCGGGCATATCGGAAACGAAGTTGATCAGCCGGTTTGAACGTATTTTTGCCGACTATGCCGATGTGAATATCATTGCTCGCTCGGCGCTTGGACCTGCGGCCCGTACGGCCAAACCTGCGGAGTTGGAGGCTTACATCGCGGCCTTCCGAGGATATATTGCGCGAAAATATGGCAAGCGGTTCCATGAATTTGTGGGTGGCAAAATCGTGGTGACCGGAACCAGTAATCGCGGCAAATTCATTGAAGTGATGGCCGTGACCGAGTTGCGCGGTGCTGCGCCTTTTGATGTCGCTTTCCGGGTGTCCGACCGTTCGGGGCGGAATTTATTTTTTGATATCATTATTGAAGGCATCAGCCTTTTATCCTCGGAGCGGGTAGAGATTGGTGCCCTGCTCGATGCGCGCAACGGCAATATTGGGAAATTGACCCAGGATTTAGCGCGCCTAGGCTGATGGGCCCTGCCTGCCCAAGACGGTGTCGAGCGGGAGCTATGATCTGCCGCAAAACCCATCGGCGGTCTAATTTTCTTTTGAAAAAAGTCCGAAAAGAAGCTGCGTGAGGGATTTTGCTTTGGGCTTTTCGGGAGAGCCGTCGATCGGTGAGCGTCCCGCTCCAGCCGGGATACGATCGCGCAACATGGGCAGCGGGCCAGGTTTGGCCTGATCTGTTATGGCCAGCATGGTTTCTCGCCAGATATCCGCTGGGATGCTTCCACCTGTTACGCCTTTGAGCGGTCGGTTGTCATCGTAGCCCATCCAAACGCCAATGACGAAATCAGAGGTGAATCCAATAAACCAGGCATCCCGCGCAGCCTGGGTGGTTCCGGTTTTTCCTGCAATTTCAATGCCGTCAATCTGAGCGCGCTGCCCGGTGCCCTTTTGGATGACTTCATGCATCATATAGGTGAGCTCTTGGGCAGTTTGGGTGCGAATGACGCGCTCGCCAATGCCCCCTGTGCGGCCTGCCAGCGGCTCACTTTCTTCCAAGAGCCTCAGCGACGTGATGCCATAGGGTTGAACGGATGTGCCGCCGTTTAGGATGCCCGCAAAGGCACCTGTCATTTCGATCAACGTGCTTTCTGATGTTCCAAGGGCCAGTGCAGGGCCATCTGCTAGCGTATCTTGCAAACCAAAATCCCAAGCAATTTTCTGAACCGTATCGCGGCCAATGTGTTCAGAAATTTTCACAGCTGGAATATTGAGCGATTCGGCCAGGGCTTGGGTATAGGTAACGTCTCCGGCGAAAGTTTTGCTGTAGTTAGACGGGCTCCAAGCGCCAGATCCGGGAATATTGAGGGTGATTGGCTCATCGCGGATGCGATCGAAGGGCGTATGGCCAAGCTCAAGCGCGGCGGCATAGATGAAAGGTTTGAAGGCAGATCCGGTTTGTCGTTTCGCCTGGGTGGCACGGTTGAACGTCCCGGTCGTGCGAGTGTCACGCCCGCCGATCATGGCCCGCACGGCTCCCTCTTTGTTCATCACCAAAACAGCGATTTCGGCTTTGGAACTCTTTGAGATTTTGTCATCGAACACCCGGCGGATGGCCTGCTCTGCTGCGGTTTGGATAGTTTGATCCAACGTGGTTTGGATTAGTACATCTTCAGTGGTGTTGCGTGTGAAATACCTTGGACCTGTCGTCATGATCCAATCTGCAAAATATCCCCCCGCGCGGGCAGTGGCTGCAGGGCTGAGGATCGCGGGATTGTACTTGGCAAAGCTGGCCTCGGCGGAAGAGAGGTAATTTTCCCGCAGCATCAGCCCAAGAACCACTTCCGCACGGGCTTGTGCTCCTTTCAGATTGTGGGTCGGCGCTAGCCGCGATGGGGCTTTGAGCAAGCCGGCCAACATGGCTGCCTCCGCCGCATTTACCTGATTGGCAGATTTTCCAAAATACCTTTGAGCTGCAGCTTCAAAGCCGCGTGCGCCGGCGCCCAATGAGACGCGGTTGAGGTAGATTGTTAGAATCTCATCTTTGGAGTAACGCAGCTCCATCGCAAGCGCGAAGTTTGCCTCTTTGATCTTGCGCCAGAGCGTGGTGCGTCGGCATTGCCGCTCATATTCGCGTTCAGAGGGCCATTCATCCGTGTTGAAGGCGACGCCCAAGCACAACAGCTTTGCAGTTTGTTGTGTGATGGTTGAGCCGCCGTGACCGGACAAAGGACCCCGCCCCTCACGCAAGTTGATCCGAATGGCAGAGGCCATGCCGCGGGGGCTGATGCCAAAATGGCGATGAAAACGTCGATCTTCTGTGGCTATGACGGCGGCTTTCAAAAATGGTGAAATCGTCTGGGCGGTGATCATGCCGCCAAATTGGTCGCCGCGCCATGCGAAGACTGCGCCAGTGCGGTCCATAAGAGTGACCGATCCGGCCGCGCGCCCGTCGATCATCTCGTGAGCCTCAGGTAGGGTTGACGCGAAATAGGCAACGCCGAGGCTGATCAACAAACACACCACCAGCCCAAGCCGCCAGATTAGAGCCCAGAGCATTTGAAAGGGCAGTAAAAAGGCGCGCCACAGCAGGGCGCGGAGCCGCCCAAACCATCCCTTTGCAGGGGGCTTTTGCGGGGTGTGCCCCGGTTTTTGTTTGCGTGCGGGCGGCGGTCCTCTGCGATCTGCGAAGAGGCGCTTGCTTGACCCTGAATATTTCTTTGCCATATGTCTGCTTGGTTTTTGCTCTATGAACGCAGTTTACTGCGTTGGAATGCATTTGTTGAGCCCAGTCTGGCATGATCGGTGATAATTGACCATCGCCGGCTGACTTGGCTGCGAATGCGGTTCGGCATGCCAGACTTCCGACAGGTGCGATCCCGCCAGAAATGCGTCATTTACTGACTTTTATTTGAAGGCTGTGGCCAATGCCTGTGCCAAAATTGGCACGGTTTGTGCGTTGAGCCCGGCAATATTGATCCGGCTGTCACCGACCATATACACTCCATTGTCCGCACGCATGGTTTCGACCACCTCAGGAGAAACTCCCAGGCGT
>Ga0213869_10003538_pt1 | contig 10339 bp, 16 predicted proteins | sample PICome_10_FD_160083 | JGI IMG/M metagenome (GOLD analysis project Ga0213869, IMG submission 160083) | Coastal seawater microbial communities near Pivers Island, North Carolina, United States - PICO132 | ecosystem: Environmental > Aquatic > Marine > Coastal | place: USA: North Carolina...
TTTATTCATCAATTGATCAAATGATGGATCCATCAATTTGGAATCCAGAGGAATTAATTGGTATTTCAGCTGAAGATATTTCTACAGCTCAATATTATAATGCTAGTAATACTCACCACTATAAAATCCAAGGACAAGTCCCAGGTTCTTCAGGGGTTGCTGCGGTATGGAATTACGGAAGACCTGAAAATCTTCAGGGGTTTGTAAAGGATAATGTAGAGTTATGGGGTCCATTTTTTGAAAAAAATGATACAGACAGAACAAACTGGGGGATTGCAACCAAAATTACTGGTGTAAATCCAACTAATGCAACAGTGATGACTTGGGATGGTTATGATTCAGTTGCTCAAGCAGTTAAAGTTTTAGCTGGAGAAGGTAATAATTCAGGTCCTTCTGGGTCTAAAGCTGGAGAATACATGCCAGATGGGTTTATTTACAGAGCTGTAGTTCAGCAAGTTATGTGGATAGATGCAACTCAATAGTTTAATTTATTAACCATAAATTAATTAAAAACCCCTTGGAAACTTGGGGTTTTTTTAATTAAGCCAATAATATAAATGCCATAATTATCATTAAAGCATTCTCAATAAAAGTTGCCTCAGTCATTGGGAGTTTTAGGGTTGTCCCAAGACATGCACAGCTTATTGATTTTTTATTCAAAAGTGTTTTAGTTACACCTACAGTTGTAATACCAAGAACTATAATTGTTAATATTATTGCAAGCTCAATTTCAATCCTTGTTAAAAACATTATGCCTAATAATATTTCTATAAAGGGATATATAATTCCATATAATGGTACTTTTTTTGCAAGCGGGTCATACATTCTAAATGAAATTGAAAATCCCTTGATATCCAGAATTTTAAAAAAGCTAAAAATAATATAGAATAGCCCCATAAAATCAAGCATTGCATTAGTTGAATTCCAATTTTTGAAATTTAATAACAAACTTGTAATAGATATATACGCAAGAATTATAAATAAAGGCTTAAGTTGTTTAAGCTTACTGGCATTTATTATCTCATTATCTTGACTACTTCCTATAGATGTTATATTGTATTTAGGTGGTAAAGAATTTGTTATTAGTGATAAGCTAATAGGTTTCTTAGATTGAATTACTGCTTCACCTTTAGTTAAATCAACTTGAACATCATCAACTCCATCTATTGAACTTAATTTTTCTTCTACAGATGATTTACATCCATTGCATGTCATTCCAGATATTTGAAAGTTGCTTTTCATACTATAAAATTACCTAAATTTATAATTATATGTCTAGAACAAAATCAATACTACTTATTCTCACTCTTTTTTTTCTAAATTCTTGTAGTGTTCATACTTTTACATATGGTGATGGTCCAAAACAAGGATTTACTAAAGTTTTAAAGCAACAAAACTTTTTAGGTGGATTAATTTCAGAAAAAACTCCTCCTGTAGATGAGTTAAATGATGAAAAAGATTATAAATTAGTTATTAAGCATTCAATATTAGATACTTTTTTTTCGATATTATCATTTGGCTTATACACTCCAACTACAATTATAGTATACAAATAATAAGTAATTGATATATAATATGTTACGAATTAAACTTCAACTATTGAATTAGATGAAATTTTATTTAAATTTGAGAAATTAAAATCAATTTTACCTACATAAACACCATTAGATCCAACTTGATTTATTATAACATCCTCATTTTTGGAATTTTTTATAATCTCAGGTTTTTTTAATAATGTATGAGTGTGGCCGCCGATTATTAAATCAATGTCAGATGTTAATTTTCCAAGTTTTAAATCACTAATCTTATCATTTTGATAACTATGTCCTAGATGTGAAATACAAATAATCAAATCACATTTTTTTTCTTCTTTAAGTTTCCTTGTCATTTCCTTGGCTATTTCAACAGGATCATAATATTTTGTCTCTTTATAGAGTGAAGAATTAACAAGACCATTTAGTTCAATTCCTAAACCAAATACACCAATTTTAATTCCTTGTCTTTTGTAAACCTTGTATTTGCTTACAAGTCCTTCTAGTTCAGTATTGTCAAAATTGTAATTAGATGAAATAAATTGAAAATTATTATTTAATATATTTTTTTTAAGAGAATTAAGACCAGCATCAAACTCATGATTACCAATTGTAGCTGCGTTATAGCCCATTTTTTTCATCAAATTAAGCTCTAGATCACCTTTAAAAAAATTAAAGTATGGTGTGCCTTGAAAAATATCACCTGCATCAAAAATTAAAGTATTTGGGTTGATTTTCATTAAACCCTTAAAAATATTTGCTCTTCTTGCAAACCCTCCTCTATTTGGATATTCATTATGATTTAAAGGAAATGGTTCTATCTGACTATGAACGTCATTAGTATGAAGAATAGTCAATTTAACATCATTATCCAACAGATTGCATGAATTTAAACCCATTACTGATAGTGATGCAAAACTAGAATTATATATAAATTTTCTTCTATTCATCTTTTAAGAATCTATCATCAACTTTTGATGTCAACTTCAAATTAGTCTTTGTATAATCAATAAAAGCATCTCTTAGAGAATAACCTAGTTTGTAGACCTTTATATGTTTGTTTAAAAAAAACATATTATCTCCGCCATTTAATAAATAATCATTGGTTGCTAAGTAATATTTTTTAGAGGAATCAATTATTTTATTTTGAATTAAACTTACTTCATTTCTAATAGATATTCCTGAAACTGGATGAGGATTTATCTCACTTTTTAAAAATGAAATTATTTCTTCAACAGTTTCTCCTGATATCTCTAGTATTACAATTTCATTTTCAAATGGAAGAATTTTATATATATCAGTTAGTTTCACTTCCCCTTTCAAAAGTGATGATCTAATTCCACCATGATTTTGAAGAACAAAGTCAATTTGTTTGTTTTCCTGTTCTTTAAATACTGAATCTGATTGAATAAATATAATATCAGCAACAAGATTACCTAAAGAAGAATTGAATTTTATATTGGTGAAATCTGCCTTAGTATAGAGTCCATCAGAAAAACCTATTACATTATCTAATTTATAATCTATAGAATCTTTATAGGTATTAATATGATTGTAGATGTTAACTTCATCAGGGCCAATAACTTCAATTTTCGAAAACGATATATTATCAACTACTAAACTATTGCAGCTGATTAGAAATAAACCAAATAATAAACTTATATAATTACTCAAGAAAATTAGTTATTTCCAGTTTTTACTTCAATTTTAATTTCTTTTTTCTCTCCATTTTCAGATATAACTGTATCAATTTTAATATCTATACCTTTCTCTGTTGCATTTTCAATTCTGCGAATAATTACTTCAGGTATATCGTCCATGTATTTTGACGCATTTGGTCCTTTACCAAATTTTTCTCCTTTAACCATAATTCTTTTAATTTGGTTAACCCCTTCCTTTACATTATTTGGTAACTCATCAGCAAACTCTAAAATAATATTATCTTCATTTGACATTGTCATTCCTTTTTCTTTATGATGCGTCATCATAATTGTTTTATAATTTGAATTATTGATAGCTTCAGTTAAATTCTTTGCAGACTCCTTGTCTAATTCAACATTAACCGATAGTGTTTCAGGAAACTTTACAGAGACACAAGAAACAGTTACCAAACATAAGCTTAAAAGTAAAAGATTTTTCATATTTATTTTTTTCAAATTTAATCAATTCTATGTTAGTCTTTAATAATACATAGTAGTGAAATTATTCTCTAGTCATCACATTTTTCGTGAACCTCCGATACGAATGGTTTCAGATGAACATGTTCTTTAGGTATCAAGAAACTAGCTATTATTTCAATTAAACTAGCAACTAACGCAATACTAGCAGTAATATAAGCTTCTTCATAGATTGCACTTATAAATTCAACAACATGAAAAATTGAATGTATTCTTAATCCAAATCTTATAATTTTGATCAGATTTTTTTTCATAATAGTTTAACTTTAATTGTTAGAAATAAAATTATAAACAAAGTTGATAAAAAAAATATTCTTTTATAGTATTCTTTTTACGGGAATTGTATTATCATCAATGATATTTGATAATCTAATTGATACGAAAGATGATAGTGGATATTTAATTGCAGTTGGAATTTGTTGTTTAACTTTTTTTATTTTAGAATATTTACTGCCAAAACTTAAAAATTAAGATTGTTTGGATAATAAAATCAATATACCAGCTAACATAATTACAAATACTAAAAAACCAATAAAGAAAATTAAAGATTGCATATCTTAATTTACAAATAATTATTGGAAATTAAATTGATTTAATATTATATACTTTTATAACTATGAATGAAACAGAGTTTTTTCGAATAATATTTACAGCTATATTTATTGTATTAGCTCTTCGATTTCTTCTTAAAAAAAGAAGATGATTGCCTTATATCTTTAGTTTAATATAATTTGTAAATTAGATTTTAACTTTAAATCAAATAAAATGAAATCAAAAATTTTAATATTAGTAGCATTATTAGTTACATCACTTAGTTTTTCTCAAAGAAATCCTAATAATGATTATCTAACATCATTCACTTACAAAGCTAAAGATGGAATGACATCAAAATTTGAAAAGGCTGCTGGTAAAAAGACTAAAATGTTCAATTCTGAAGATGGTAATATCATATGGACATATAAGGTAGTGACAGGTGAAAACAATGGTGTTTATGAAAGATATATGATCAATCAAACATCTGATAGTTATAACCAGGATAGATCTAAAGAACTTGACTATTGGTCTGATAATGTATTGCCATATGCAGATGCCGTAAATGGTCCTCAAAGATGGATGCTTGAGAAATGGGCTAGTGTAGGGGAAGATGGTCCTCCAAAAAAGTATCTTCAAAAAACAACTTTAGTAACTAAAGCTGGTCAAGATGAACATGTTTCAAGATGGATTTTTAGAACAGGACAAGTAATTGAAAAAAGGGCTCCTGATTATTTAAGAAGAGTTTTTACTATTGTTTCAGGTGGTAACCCAAATATGATTGTTATTTTTAATGCATTTGATGAGTATGGTGTATGGGGAAATAGTGATAACACTTTTGAAGAAGACTATAATGAAATGTTTGGTTGGAAACAATATGGAGTAGATCGTAAGTTAATGTTCTCTTCGCTTCTTGAATGGGGTGAATATGTTGAAACTCTTGAAAGAGTTGATGCAATGTTACCTAATTAATAAATTAAATATTAATAAAAAGGCTCCAAATTGGAGCCTTTTTTATTTGTAGTAAAGAAAGAGCTCAGAAGAGCTCTTTCACCAAACAAAATAATTAAATAAACTATTCTGGAAGCACTACATTGTCAATTGCGTGTATTACTCCATTTGAAGTATCTACATCAGCAATCACAACTTTAGCTTTATTACCATTCACATCAATAACATATACACTACCTTCCCATAATTTCAGGGTTAGTTTACTACCTTGTAATGTTTCAACAGCAAATTCTCCACCGTTGTCGTTAATAGCATTTACAACATCACCTGCCATAAATTTACCTGCCACTACGTGATATTTTAAAATAGATTGTAATGTCCCTATGTTTTCAGGTTTTAATAATGTTCCTAGTGTACCTTCAGGTAATTTGTTAAAACCATCGTTTGTTGGGGCAAAAACTGTAAACGGACCTTCTGATGAAAGTGCATCTACTAACTCACCTGCTTGAACTGCTGCAACTAAAGTTGAAAAATTATCATTTGAAACAGCTGTTTCAACGATATTCATTTGATTAGGGTTAGAAGATAGTACAAGACTTAGTATAGAATATTTTATAAAATTAATTAACATGATTATATTGTTTTAAATTAAGTGACAAAACTTCTCTTTTTTAATTGATTAATAAAAGATGTGAAACCATTTAACTTTTATTTAGTAAATGTTTTAACATAATTTTAAAATATCATAACTTCAATTAATGGTAAACCTTAGGTTGATTATCTTTTCAATATTATTTTTTACATCACTCTCTTGCAGTAAAGATGCCACTAAAACATATAGTTTAATTCCAGATGTTGAGTTTAATGAATTGGGAAGTGATGGCCCATATATTTATGGAGAAACATATTATGGAAGAAATAATTATATAACCTACTATCCTGGTAATATACCTGTTATACTTTCCATTCCTCATGGTGGAGACTTATCACCATTGGAAATTTCAAATAGAACTTATGGGGTATCAGTTACAGATTCTAACACTATTGAACTTGGTATGGCAATCAGAAATTATTTTTTTACAAATTTTAATGTACAACCTTACTTAGTTGTAAATAATTTGAAAAGGACAAAACTTGATGCAAACAGAGAGATCGTTGAGGCTGCTCAGGGTAATTTATATGCAGAACGTGCATTTAATGAATTTCATCATTATATTGAATCAGCTAGACAAGAAATTATTAATAATTTCAATACAGGTTTTTTACTTGATATTCATGGTCATGGTGTAAATCCTGATGGGTTTTACGATATGAGAACATGGATAGGTTATTTGTTAACTGGAGACGAATTAGATAATTCAGATAGCTATATAGATCAAAATATATCAATTAATAATACTAGCATATATAGTCTAATAAACACTTCAAATGAATCTCTATCTAACTTAATAAGAGGTCCTTATAGTTTAGGTTCTTTATTTGAAAACAATTCTTTCACTGCTTTACCAAGCGTTTCTAGTCCCTCTCCTGAAGGTATGAGATATTTTAGTGGGGGATATAATACATTTCTATATGGGACTAATAGAAATTTTGATTTTAACGCAATTCAATTAGAATTCCCTTTTCCTGAAATAAGAGATACACCTCAATCTAGAAACACCTTTTCCTCTATTTTTGTAAACATAATTAAAGAATATATACAAACTCATACAAGTATAGATATTCTCTTAATTGAATAGAATTTAATTTTAATTCAATATGACTTGAATAAAATAATTATTATTTAATTAAAGATTACTTTGACTTATATTAATTTTATATTAAGTTTTTTCTATTAATTTGTAAAAATGTTTGATTTTAAAGAAGTTTTTACTGCTAGCATGATACTTTTTGCTGTTATTGATATAATAGGTGCAACACCTATTGTCATATCTTTAAAAGAAAAAGTTGGAAAGATAGAATCTGAGAAAGCTACTATTGTAGCTATGATTATAATGATTGGTTTTCTTTTCTTAGGTGAAGAAATATTAAACTTAATAGGTATAGATATAAATTCTTTTGCTGTTGCAGGGGCTATAGTTATATTTTTTATTGCACTAGAAATGGTCTTAGGGGTTAATATTTTTCAGGGAGAAGAACCAGAAACTGCTTCCATAGTTCCAATAGCATTTCCAATTATTGCTGGTGCAGGAACCCTTACTACTCTTCTATCACTAAGAGCAGAATATGACCTTGTAAATGTTATTTTGGCTATTATTATTAATTCGTTATTTGTCTATATAATTCTCAAATCTTCAACTAAAATTGAGAGACTTCTTGGAAAAAATGGAATAGGAATAATAAGAAGAGTATTCGGTATTATTTTATTGTCAATTTCTGTAAAACTTTTTTCAACTAATATTAGTCTAATAGTTTAGTTTAAATGAAATACTTTAAACTTTTTACAATATACTTTATGTCTATTGCATACACATATGTTGGTGTTAGACATTTTATAGATCCTGATTTCTTTCTTGCTATTATGCCTAATTATCTTTCTTTTCATCTTGAAATTGTATATATATCAGGAATAGCAGAGATTATATTTGGTGTTTTACTTTTTTTTAAGAAGACTAGATCTTTTGCTTCCTATGGAATTATAATATTGCTTATATGCGTTTTTCCAGCTAATATTCATCTTGTTGAAAGCGAGTTGTCTCAATCTATTCTAGAAGCAACTAAAACTCAAACTATCATTAGACTTCCATTTCAAGCTCTTTTCATCTTACTTGCTTTCTGGCATTCTAAAAAATAACTAACTTTTAAGTATGAAAAGTTTTTTTAAATGGCATGAGAAAATGGTTTGGAAACTATCGAAGGATTTTAATCTCAGTAAATACCAGGTTCTTATTTTAACTTGGCTTGAAGGAGTATTAATTGGTGTTATACTTTGTAAATTTGTCTTTTAAATATCAATTTGACCTTCAAACACTAATTTAGCAGGACCTGTAATACTTATATTGGAAAATAAATTATCCTTAGAAATAAATTCAACTTTTAAATCTCCACCTCTACATTTCATCGTAATATTATTACTTTGAGATTTACCCAGGTAGTTCATGCATATAGCAGATGCAGTAGATCCTGTTCCACATGCAAGTGTTTCGTTTTCAACTCCTCTTTCGTATGTTCTTATTTTAAAACTTTCATTTGATATTTTTTCAATAAAATTAACATTCACACCTTCCTTTTTGTAATACTCATTATATCTAATCGAGCTTCCTAACAAGTTTACATCTAATTCATCTGTATTATCTTTTTCAATAACTAAATGAGGTGATCCTGTATCTACCCATGTTCCATATTCATTTTCTATAATTTCAGAATTAATTTTCATTTCCATTTTCACTAGACTATCATTAATTATTTCTGCATTATGTGTACCATCAAATGCATCAAATATAGTTTTCTTGCCAATAATTTTATTGTTATAAGCAAATGATATAGCGCATCTTGATCCATTACCACAAAGAGATCCAAGATTTCCATCTGAAGTATAATGAAAAACTTCAAAGTCAGTTGACTTAGACTCTTTTATTAATATAAGACCATCCCCACCTATACCAAAATTCCTGTTACAGAGCTTCTCAATTAATGATGGGTTATTATCTATATTGTTTTTTCTATCGTCAATTACAATGAAATCATTGCCAGCACCGTTATACTTGCTAAATTTTATTTTCATAAGGGTGCAAAGGTAAAAAAATATGAAGCTTAAATACTATTTACCGTCTTGAATAGGATCAGAATTTGGCATTATCTTATTTAGTACAAAATAGACTGGACAGAATTTGGTAAAAGGACTTATAATTTGAAGAAATCCTACACCAATTACTATCCATAAAAAACTAAAATTTCCTGTTAAATAACTTAATCCAACACCTGATAAATATAAAATACCAACTATTGCATCATGAGCTCTTACTTTTGAAATATTTTTTTCCATTTTTTTTTAATTTAGGGTTTGATTAAATTTATGAAAAAAATTTTAATTTTTGTAAATAATATCTTGAATTTCTCCCCAAGTAACAAGTTTAATTCCTTCCTCAATTAGTAATTCTTTAATCTCATCTGAATTAAATACATCAAAATCTAGTTGTCTCCATCTAGCCCCATATTCTGGGTGATCAATTGTAACTCCTTTTAGCTCCTCATTATCATATCCTAAGTGCAATAGAAATACATTTAATCCTGGTTGTAAAGATTTAATTTTGTTTGAATATAATTCATACCAATCTTCAAATTTATATATATCATTTACCAATAAAGTATTTGCAATATTTTCTCCTACAGCAGATTCAATAAAAGCCCTGTCTGCTCCCGGATATAACATAAATATATCATTTACAGGCACAATGTAATCAGGCATTGGAAAGTCTTCATCAAATAAATTAAGACTTCTAGATTTTGTTACCATTGAAACTAGTTTGTTTTTATGACCTACTTCAATGTAAACTTTCCATAATTTTTTATTTACAGCTAATGATCCCATATGTGTATCAATATGAGTTGGGTTTAACCCTATTAATTTTGAATAATCAATTTGTGCTTGAATTTCTTTTCTAACCTCTTCAGGATTGGCATTTATGTTGACATCACTTGTGTTATCATAAAACTCATTATATTCATTTAACAAAGAGCTAATTTCATTAGAGGACATTACACCATTCCATTTGTAGTTTTTCCACTCCGCTGTTAGAGTTAGGTGAAGACCTAAGTCATAATTTGGATAATTTTTATGGAATTGTACAACTTCCTTTACCCACGGGGAAGGAATCATAATACTTCCGGAGTTTATAGCATTGTTTTTAAATCCCTCAAATGATGCAATATTTACCGCATGAGAAACTCCAATATCGTCACCATGAATGATTAGAAGTTTTGCATCCTTATCATACCCCAGTCTTTCAGCTATATTTTCTATTTGAGAATTACTATTTATTGAAAATATTAATGAAATAATTAAAATAAAATGTTTCATCCAGAATTAATTTTAATATAATATAAGTATATTTTGAGTTAAATTAAACCAGATGAGAATATTAATAACTCTTTTTAGTATAGTGCTTTTTAGTTCATGTCAATCTGAATATGAAGAAAATAATATTG
>Ga0213869_10003540_pt1 | contig 10338 bp, 11 predicted proteins | sample PICome_10_FD_160083 | JGI IMG/M metagenome (GOLD analysis project Ga0213869, IMG submission 160083) | Coastal seawater microbial communities near Pivers Island, North Carolina, United States - PICO132 | ecosystem: Environmental > Aquatic > Marine > Coastal | place: USA: North Carolina...
CCAAAAGCCCCAACAGAAATCAGAAGTTCCTAAGGAGGCACCTAAAGAAAGCCTGCTTCTAAATCTGGCCTTTAATATAGCCATACCCACCCTGGTGCTAACCAAGCTTAGCGGCGACGATTACCTAGGCATCAAACTGGCGATCGTGGTGGCTCTGTCCTTTCCTATTATTTACGGTATTAGAGATTTCTTTACCCGCGGCAAGATCAATTTCTTTTCTGCACTGGGTGTGATCAGTGTATCTATGACCGGCGGCATCAGTCTGATGGAACTGGATGCGATCTATATCGCGATTAAAGAGGCGAGTATTCCGCTGCTGTTTGGCCTGGCAACACTGGTATCGCTTAAAACCTCCCAGCCTTTAATTCATACCTTTCTGCTCAATGATTCAATTCTTGAGACCGATAAAATAGCCGCTGCTCTAAAGGCCAATAATCGCCAGGCTGAATTTGACCGGCTGCTTATTAATGCCTCCTGGATTCTTGCCGGATCCTTTTTACTCTCGGCAGTTCTCAACTATTTTCTCGCCATCTATATGCTGACGGCAGACCCGGGAACCATTGAATTTAATGAACAGCTGGGCAAGATGACTGCGCTGAGCTTTCCGGTGATTGCGGTGCCGGCAATGCTGGTGATGATTGGCGATATGTTCTATCTATTCAGAGGTATTAAGCGCCTGACCGGCATTCCTCTGGAAGAAATTATTAAGCAAAAATAACAGGTTAAGATTATGTGGTATGCAATTATCAGCGAAGATGTGGATAACAGTTTGGATAAACGCCTACAGGCGCGCCCTGCCCATCTCGAGCGTTTACAGATATTAAAGAATGATGGTCGCCTGTTTGTCGCTGGCCCGCATCCGGCTATAGATGCTGTGGATCCCGGTGAGGCCGGTTTTACTGGCAGCTTGGTGATCGCCGAATTTGATAATTTAGCCGCTGCTCAGCAGTGGGCTGATGCCGACCCTTATATGGATGCCGGGGTTTATAAACAGGTTACCGTGAAACCATTCAAGAAAGTTCTTCCCTGATCCTTGGTTTAGGCGGCAAATGGTTATCATTTGCCGCTGATCAGAGTATTATCCTCGCTTGTCCAACTGATCAGTCTAAAAAACCATGAATTATTTATTTTTGGCATTTTCTGTTTTTGCCCTCTCCCTTAGTAGCAATCTTTTAGCTGAAGTAGCTGAAGAGCTTTCAGCAGAAACTGTTGCAGAAGAAACCTTTGCAGAAGAAACGGTTGTAGAGGAAAAGGTTTACCCTCAGGAAAAGACGGTCTACGTTATCGATGAATTTTTTGTGCCATTGCGCGCGACACCCTGCTCTCGCTGCACTATTGTCCATCGCGGTATTAAAACCGGTAGCGAGATGCGTCTTTTGGAGGTCGTCGAGGGCTGGGGCCATGTAATTACCACGAGAGGTGTCGAGGGCTGGATGGAAGCCCAGTTTTTAATCGATGAGCCTATCGCACGTATAAAACTCATTCAGCAGCAGAAAGAACTGACCGCCCTTAAAAAGCGTAATAGTGATTTGGATAGCGACTTCCAGGCGCTGCGTGCAGAGTCAAAAGCACTGCGAGATCAGTTGAACAGCTCACTGGGTGACAATGAAACTGTGGCTCGCGAACTGGCGGACGTCAGGGCGATTTCCTCAGATGCCATTGCTCTTAACCAGCAGAATGAACAGCTGGTTAAAAATAATCATATGCTGCAGCGGGAAAACGATGCATTGAAAGCCAATGTTGATGACTTACAAAAAGATAAGCGCAACGAGTCATTTTTATATGGCGGTCTTACGGTATTTTTAGGCGCTATTCTGGTCGTCATGATTCCCAAACTGCGTGGCCGCAAGCGCTTTTCAGAGTGGCAATAGAGAGCATTAATTGATAGAAATAAAAGGTTAGTAATGAAAAAAGCTGTTGTTTTACTCTTTTTACTAATAGCGGGTTCGTTACTGCTCAGCTCCCAGGCGTTTACCAAGGACGTCAAAACTGATAAGTACACCAGCGAAAACCCCAGGGTAAAACTGTCCACCGAGATGGGTGATATTGTTCTCGAGCTGTACACTGATAAAGCGCCAGTCAGCGTCGATAATTTTATTAAAAACACCAACAATTACCACTACGACGGCCTGATCTTTCATCGGGTGATCAGGGGTTTTATGATCCAGAGCGGCGGTCATACCTTTGATCTCAGCTTCCGTGAATCCGGTCGCGAGCCGATTGTTAATGAATCCAACAATGGTCTGAGCAATGTTCGCGGTAGTATCGCGATGGCGCGTATTGCCGATCCAGACAGTGCCCAGGCTCAGTTTTTTATTAACCACAAAAACAATAAGCGTCTTGATGGCAGCCCGGCAAAGCCTGGCTATGCAGTTTTTGGATCTGTGGTCTCGGGCATGGATGTTGTCGATGCTATCGCTGCGGTCAAGGTGCGCTCGATGGGCATCTATCATGATGTGCCAGTAGTACCAATTCGTATCCTTAAAGCGCGCCTGCTAAATCCTGCGGTATGGACGGCTCTACCAGAACCTAAACCGCCTGAACCGGCCTATGAAATGCCGATTCCTCTGAATAGATAATTGCTATGACTGCATTAAGTATTAATCTCAACAAGGTCGCCCTGATTCGCAATTCTCGCGAGGGAAATTACCCGGATGTGGTCGAGCACGCCAAGGTCTGTATTGCCAATGGCGCCGACGGTATTACTGTTCATCCGCGTCCCGATCAGCGGCATATCCGCCCGGATGATGTACGCCGACTGGCAGCACTGGTCAAGCCCCTGGAGTCTGTCGAGTTTAATATTGAAGGCAATCCCTTTGCACCGGCAGCGGGCAGCTATCCTGGCTTTATTGAGTTAGTTGAAGAAACCAATCCCGACCAGTGCACATTGGTCCCAGATGGCGATGACCAGCTGACTTCTGATCACGGTTTTGATCTGCACAGTTCAGGGGAGCAGTTAAAGCCGATTATTGAGCATCTGCACGCTCTGGGAATGCGCGTTAGCCTGTTTATGGATCCCGAACTGGAGCAGATTCAACTGGCCAAAGAGATCGGTGCGGATCGCATTGAGCTCTACACTGGCCCCTATGCTGCGGCCTGGAGGAGTGATCAGCTGGAGTCTATTTTTCAGGATCATTTTGCTGCGGCTGAACTGGCAACCAACCTGGGAATGGGTGTAAATGCCGGGCATGACCTCAATCTGGATAATCTGGCCAAGTTTGCCAGTATCCCCAGCCTGCTTGAAGTTTCTATCGGCCATGCATTTACCGTCGACTCTCTGGCGATGGGGATGCCAAAAGCGGTGCAAGCCTACAAAGCGCTGCTCGGTTAAGTAAGCCTTGAGTAAGACCAAAACTTCACTCAGCCTCTCCTGTATAGGCGCTGGGCGCGCCGGGAAAACCCTGTGCAGGTTATTTGTCGAGCAGCAATCCGATCTTGAGATTTCAATTCAGCAGATTATCAATCGTTCTTCGGCTTCTACTGCAGAGGCGGTTGCCTTTATTGGCCAGGGCCAACCTGAGGAACGGTTTGAAAATCTGTTGCCAGCAAATATCTGGCTGATAGCAACGCCTGATGACGCCATTTCAGCGGTCAGTGAAAGACTCTCTGCATCTGGAATGCTGCGCAAGACTGATATTGTTTTTCACTGCAGTGGTTCTCTCAGCTCAGAGATTCTCTTGACGACTGAAGAGAGTGCCCATCGCGCATCGGTACATCCGATTCACAGCTTTGCCAATCCACAAAATTCTCTAGAGGATTTTTCGGGGACAGCCTGTGCGATTGAAGGCGATCCCAGCGCTACTGATATTTTGACTGCACTGTTTTCAGCGATTGGTGGAAAATGCTTTTCCTTAAACGCTGATAAAAAGGCGCTCTACCACGCCGCTACAGTGATGGCCTGCAATAATTTAATTAGCCTTTTGAGCCTTAGCCAACAGATGTTAGAGGCCGCTGATATAGATAGAAATACCACTGGGCAGCTACTGCAACCGCTAATCGAAAACAGTTTGAATAACTATTTTCGTAGCGGTGATGTCGACGCTCTGACTGGGCCTATATCCCGGGGTGACGGTACAACCGTAGCGGCCCATTTAGATAGTTTAAAAGACCATCCACAGTGGCAGAAAATTTACTCGAGTTTGGGTGAGATTGCGGTTAGTCTCTCTGCCCAGCAGGGGTTTGCCAGCAGCGAGCAGTTGGAAACCATATCAAGGCTTTTAAGTAGACAAGTAAATAGAAAAATAAGTAGCCCAACAAGCGAGCCAAATAAAAAATGACCCATAAAACTGACAGCCCTGAATATCTGGCTAAAAAATCATTTTTTAATCGCCTGATTACCGTCTATGGGCGCAAGCCGGTACTGGAAATACTCTCAGATAGCAGCCTGCAAATTTTCCGTCTGCATCTTGCCGAATCCAATCGTGGCGGCGGTATAGTCGAGCAGATTAAAACCCTGGCAAGCCAACGCAATATTGAAATCTGTTATCACAGCCGCGAGCAGCTGGCGCGAATCTCGCGCAATAGTAAACAGGACCAGGGTGTCGCCTGTGATATTCACTGCCAGGGCTATGAGCCCTACGAGCAGGCTCTGGAACAGCTGCCCGAAGTATTCCAGCGACCCTTAATTGCCCTGGATGGCATTACCAATCCACAGAACCTGGGTATGATTATCCGCAGTGTTACCGCCAGCCCTGCCCATGGTTTGCTGCTGCCGAGTAAAGGCTGCGCAGATATTGGTCCACTGGTAATCAAGGCCAGTGCCGGTACAGTGTTTAAGGGTCATATCCTGCGCTGTGATTCTCTTGCCAGCGCGCTGAAGGCGTTTAAGCATAAAGGCTTTGAAATCTGCATCCTCTCCTCCCACCAGGCCACTCCGCTTGGGGAGTTTAAGCCAACCGCACCGGTTATCTATGTGTTGGGCAATGAGACTGAGGGTGTCAGTAAAGAGATTGCTGCGTTAAGTGATCACCGGGTGGGTATTCCTATGGCCAATGGTGTGGAGTCGCTTAATGTGGCGATTACTGCGGCTTTAATTGCTTTTAACGGGCTTTAGCCTCTAGCTTTTACTCGCCTTTAAAGCCCATAGCGGCGACATTGTCGCGGCAATTACCGATACTACCAATGTCAGGCCGGCGATCACCGTAAAGGTCTGCGCCAGTCCCACTTGCTCTATGGCTACACCACAGGCCCAGGCACCCAGAGGTGCTCCGGCAAATAGGCAGAGCTGATAGACTGATGCAGCGCGGGATCGGTGTGAATGGGGTACCTGGTTATGGAGAATGGTGCGCCCCAATGTCATCGACATTCCCGAGAAGGCACCCCAGGCAAAGATCACCGGAAAGAGTATCCAGAAGTTGGGCATAAGGGCGACCGCTGCGAGCAGTCCACCGCGACCGAGAAAACTGATAATCATTAGGCGACCCGGTCGCTTAAAGGTATTTTTCTGGCGGCTGACCACAAAGTTGGCCAGTACAATACCCATGGTAAAAGTCACCTGGAGTATCGCATAGAGCCCTGCCCCACCCTGATAGGCTTCTCTGGCCAAAAGCGGCATACCAACCAGATAGACACCAAAGGCGAGAAAGCCTGTGGCGGTGACCAGCAGCAATAGATGCAGCAATGCTTTATCGGTTAGGAACAGGGCAAAGCCGGCACGCAGCTCTTGCCATGTTTCGCGCTTTGGCTCATCTGTGTCGGCTTTAGGGTCTGCTTTACTGTCGACAATATCCGCATCTATCACTAGCTGTGGATGGCTGCGTTTAATCAGTATTGAACTGAGGGCAAACATCAGCATCTGCACAATCAGCAATGTGGTCAGGCCCAGAGTATCGAGCTGGCCAGCGATCACAAAACCGATGCCCTGGGCAATAAACTGCACCATCACTACCTTGGCCACGGCCTGGTGCATAAGGTCCTGAGAGGCATAGCCAAGCAGGCTTTCCCGGGCCGGCTGGACAAAGGCCGAGATGCTTCCAAATACCATGCCAAACATCAGCAGTAGCGAGAAGGTAAGCTCTCCAGATAGGGCGGCACCAATCAGGATGGCAATTGGCAGGCTGTAGAGAAGATAGAGCAGCGACAACCAGGAGCCGCGATGGCGGCGATCTGAGATAACCCCGCCGGGTAGAATAAACAGCAGGTTGGGCAATAGTACCGCGAGCTGAGCAAGACCGAGACGGCTGGGTGATAGCTCCAAGACGCCGACTACTAACCAGGGATAGAGAACCGTGTGCAGCCCCATGGCCAGGTTGCTAGTGCCGATGGTTGCCAGAAAATGCCGAAAATGAAATTCCTGTGCTGCCACCTATTTGCGCCACTTGCGTATGCTGGATTTCAGCCACACAAGGCTGGCGGCAGCGGCAATAATAATCCCCAGAACCAGCAGTGCGGTCAGCAGATTTTCCAGCAGTGAGCTGACCGAGACTTTATAGAGTTTGACTGCCATCAGTAAAAAGGCGGCACAGCCGAACATGGAAGCGAGCCATGCGGAGCGCTGCCTGATGGCTTTTTTTGTAGCGGCCTTTTTCAAAAGCTGATTCCTCTATTAACTTATTTATAACGCTCTTTTTTACACGCTCTTTTTTTACACGCTCTCAACCGGCATCTTTTACCCATTCACAGCGGATTTGAATATCCGACTGGTCAGGTTCGTGGGCTCCACCATCGGTGGCAAAAACAAAGGAGTGCAGTCCGGACATCTCTGTCTCCAGATGCACGGTTGCGCTGACCCAGTACATTTTACGCAGCAGCGACTCAAACTGTTCAAGCCAATAGTTCCACTCGTGCTCGACACCCTGATAGGATGCCCCAAAGTGCATCACTTCGGTCATCAGGCTGGCATCTGTTGCCTGCTGTTCTGGCACTGAAAACATTTCCCGATTGACCAGGCTCCAGGACTCTGCGGAGGGCAGCTGCTCCATGGCATCGCGGTTGTGACGCCGATGGTAGGCAACCTCGTCGGCGGCAATATTTTTGATGCAGCCGTAGACGACGGATTCACTGCGAATATCAGTATTCATTGTCTTCTCCCTGTCTGTCTAAAATCCTTTAAATAGGCACACTTGAGCCTGGGCTATAAATCCGCTAAAAACCTGACAAATTGCTCTTCATCCATGACTGGAATCTCAAGACTCTGGGCTTTATTTAATTTTGATCCAGCACCGGGGCCTGCGACCAGCTGTGTGGTTTTGGCGGAGACACTGCCGGCTACCTTGGCACCCAGATCCTGCAGTTTATCTTTGGCCTCGGCACGGCTCATTATTTCCATCGCGCCGGTCAGCACCCAGGTCTGGCCTTTTAGCGGCTGCGAGTCCTGAGCGGTTATATCTATATCGTCCCAACGGACGCCAAATTCACGCAATGCGCTAATAATAGACAAGTTGTCGGGATTGCGGAAAAAATCACGAATATAATAGGCGACCACCGGGCCGACATCGTCAACTTCCAGCAGAGCCTCCTGGTCAGCATCGATTATTGCTTCGAGGCTGCCAAAATTTTTCGCCAATGTCTGGCCAGTTGCCTCTCCGACTTCGCGGATACCCAGCGAGAATAGGAATTTGGCCAGGGTTGTCTGCTTGCTATTCTCAATCGATTCAATCAGGTTGGCGGCAGATTTTTCACCCATTCGCTCGAGGCCGGCAATTTTATCCATACCCAATTCGTAGAGGTCGGCGACCGAATAAATCAGTCCCTGATCGACCAGCAGGTCAACCAGTTTATCGCCGAGACCATCTATATCCATGGCTTTGCGCGAGGCGTAATGCTTGATTGCCTGTTTGCTCTGGGCGGCGCAAAACAGTCCGCCGGAACAGCGCGCTACGGCTTCGCCCTCAACACGCCTTACCGGCGACTGACAGACCGGACAGTTTTCCGGAAAGACAATCGGGCGGGCATCAGCCGGGCGTTTTTCCAGAACCACTTTGGCGACCTGGGGAATCACATCCCCGGCGCGGCGAATAATGACTGTGTCGCCGATACAGACGCCCAGACGGTCAATTTCATCGCCATTGTGCAATGTGGCATTGCTGACGGTAACACCGCCGACAAAGACTGGCTCAAGCCTGGCTACCGGGGTGATAGCGCCGGTTCTACCCACCTGGAATTCGACGTCCTGAAGTACTGTCATCTCTTCCTGAGCGGGAAATTTTCGGGCGATAGCCCAGCGCGGTGCCTTGGCGACAAAGCCGAGGCGCTGCTGCAGTTGAAGATCATTGACCTTGTAGACAATACCGTCGATATCGTAGGGCAACTGGTCGCGGCGCTCTTGCATAAGGTCGTAGTAATTTTCACAGGCACCAATACCCTGCACGGTTTCAACATAGCGGTTGATTTTAAAGCCCCATTCACCCAGCGCTTCAAGCATATGCATATGGCTGTGCGGTGTTGCGCCGCCCTGAAACTGTCCAACACTGTAGGCACACATTTCCAGTGGTCGGCTGGCGGTTATTTTTGAATCCAGCTGGCGCAGGCTGCCGGCGGCGGCATTGCGCGGATTGACAAAAGCTTTGTCACCGGCGGCGATGGCACTGGCATTGATCTTTTCGAAGCCAGCGCGGGGCAGGTAGATCTCACCGCGAACTTCGAGTAATTGTGGAATGCCCTGGCCAGTCAGTCTCAGGGGAATACTGTTGATGGTGCGCACATTGGCAGTGATATCTTCGCCGACCTTGCCATCGCCGCGGGTGGCACCGCGAACCAGCAACCCATTTTCGTAAAGCAGGCTAACGGCGACGCCGTCGAGTTTTGGCTCGCAGGCATATTCAACCTGCTGATCTTCACTGAGGTTAAGACGATCTTTAATACGTTTATCAAAGGCCTCTAACTCTTCTTCGTTAAAGGCATTTTCGAGGGATAACATGGCCACGGCATGAGTGACCTGGGTAAAGGATTGCAGGGCTTCGCCACCCACCCGCTGACTGGGTGAATCATCGCTGACTAATTCGGGAAACTGCTGTTCGATTTCCTGCAGTCGGCGCATAAGTCGATCGTATTCACTGTCGGGAATACTCGGATCGTCTAGTACATAGTAGCGATGGTTGTGCTGATTTAACTCGTCCTTGAGCTGTTCATACTCAGTGAGAACCTGCTCGGGATTTTCTGCCATTTAAGAGACCTTTTAAGTCAGTGTCCTTGTAAATCAGTGATCCTGACTGCGTCGAAAAGAGACATCGCGGGCGCGCTGTCGGTAGTGATCAATTGTCTGGCGGGTCATGGAGCTGCGTGTTTCATCGAGAACGCTCAGGCTCAGTGCGTCGGACAGGGTATCTACCGATTCCGTCATCACTTCAAAGGCGGCTACTGGATCTTCAATATCCTCCAGTGCCATAAACAGGGTTACGCCAGGCGTGGTCATTTCATTGATGGTATTTAAATCAAAGGTACCCGGGTTGACCAGATTGGCCATGCTAAACAGCACTTCTCCAGAACCGTCTTCATTGAGATGGCGCTGGAATATTTTTAGCTCACCGAAGCGAAAGCCCACTTTTAAAGCGGCTTCCTGGAGATCACGACCGCTGAGCATCTCGCCTTTGGGGGCCATTAAATGCATAACCAGTATCTGCTCCTGCATGGTCTGGTTGTTGGGCCGCGCTGTCTGCTCGGTCTGCTTTTCAGGGATTTCTTCAGGTTCTGGCGAGTCGTTTAAATCGAACTGTTCCTGACGCGGCTGGTTAAAACCAAAGTCAGGTTTGTTGTCGAGCGCACGGCGCAGGTTTTCTTCGACCTGCTGAATGTCGTCTTCATCTCTGATACCGACCACTCTACCGCCACCAGAGGGAAACTGGCTGGCATTAAACAGATCATCATCCTCTTCACTATCGGCTTTTGACGATTTCTGCAATTTGCGAGAGGACATATGCAGATTTTCATATCGATGATGTTTAATACGCCGCGCGCCGTCCAGTATGATCGCCAGTAAAACCAGCAAACCTATGGCGATTAAAACTTCTCTTGGGCCAATTAAATCCATAGAGGCTAAATACTCAGCTATTTGTTACTTTTATAGTTGGGGAGAATGGCTGCTGCCAGACCCATCTTTACTTTTGTTGCCTTGCTGTCCTTTCCTATTCTGCCCTTTCCCACATACTCTTATTTATTGTTCTTAAATTATTATCAGGCATCCGCCAGTTCTGCGGCCTGATTGACATCTACGGTTACCAGGCGTGAAACACCGGGCTCGTGCATGGTCACACCCATTAACTGATTGGCGACTTCCATGGAAATCTTGTTGTGGGTGATAAAGATAAACTGCACCTGCTCAGACATCTCTTTAACCATATTGGCATAGCGACTCACATTGGCATCATCCAGAGGCGCATCTACCTCATCAAGCATACAGAA
>Ga0213869_10003551_pt1 | contig 10321 bp, 10 predicted proteins | sample PICome_10_FD_160083 | JGI IMG/M metagenome (GOLD analysis project Ga0213869, IMG submission 160083) | Coastal seawater microbial communities near Pivers Island, North Carolina, United States - PICO132 | ecosystem: Environmental > Aquatic > Marine > Coastal | place: USA: North Carolina...
CGCCCTGCCCGATTATCCGGAGCTGACGACGCTGTTAGCCGAAGCCATTATTGATAATCCGCCGGTACTGATCCGCGACGGCGGGGTCATCGCAGAGGGCTACGACGCAGAACTCGATGAGCTCCGCGGCATCAGTGAGAATGCCGGCGCTTACCTGCTCGAACTGGAACAAAGAGAGCGCGATGCCACCGGGCTCTCGACGCTCAAAGTAGGCTATAACCGGGTGCACGGCTACTACATTGAGATCAGTCGCTCGCAATCGGAGCAAGCGCCTGACGCCTATCAACGTCGGCAAACGCTGAAGAACGTCGAACGCTTCATTACCCCTGAGCTCAAAACCTTTGAAGACAAAGCACTGTCGAGTAAAAGCCGGGCGCTGGCGCGCGAGAAATTGCTTTACGAACAGATCGTCTCGCGCGTCGCTGAATCACTCTTACCGCTACAGACCACCGCAACCGCATTGTGTGATCTGGATGTCTTAGCGTGCTTCGCGGAGCGGTCCATCAGCCTGAACTTGTGCCGCCCGAAATTTACCGACGGGACCCTCTTGCAGATAGAGGGCGGGCGACACCCGGTTGTCGAGAGCGCCCGCGATCACCCTTTTATTCCCAACGATACTCAGCTCGACGACAAGCGCCGGATGTTACTCATTACCGGACCCAACATGGGGGGTAAATCGACCTACATGCGCCAAAATGCGCTGATCGCACTGCTCGCCCATGTCGGTGCGTTTGTGCCGGCTCGATCGGCCACACTCTCGAGCCTCGATCGCATTTTTACGCGCATTGGCTCATCAGACGACCTCGCCAGCGGCCGTTCCACCTTCATGGTGGAAATGACCGAGACCGCCAATATCCTTCACAACGCGACAGAACGAAGCCTAGTGATCATGGATGAGATTGGCAGAGGCACCAGCACGTTTGATGGATTGAGCATTGCATGGGCGACCGCCCTCTCCCTCGCCAACCAGGTCAAAGCCATTACCTTTTTTGCCACCCATTACTTCGAGTTGACGGCACTGCCAGAGCAACACGCCGCGATGGCCAATGTGCATCTCGATGCGACCGAGCATGAGGACCACGTTGTCTTCTTACACCAAATACAAGAAGGGCCGGCGAATCGCAGCTTCGGCCTACAAGTGGCGCGTCTCGCGGGGGTACCTGCTGGTGTTTTGAGCACGGCTCGCGACAAGCTTCAAGCACTCGAAAGCGGCCAGCACGCCGGGCCAGCCCCAACTCAAAACGACCTGTTTTCTGCGCCCGAGCCCACTGTGCCCTCGCCGGTGATCGAACAGTTACGCGCCTTAAATCCAGACGACATGACGGCTCGCGAGGCATTGGCCTGCCTTTATGAGCTGAAACAAAATCTTGAGGACACGCCCTGAAGAGTTTTCAAAGCCGGCTTCAACCAGTATCCTTCGGCCTGAAATGAGTGAGGTATTGGTATGACGTTCGTTGTCGGTGAAGATTGCATCAAGTGCAAGCATACAGATTGTGTCGAGGTATGCCCGGTCGATTGTTTCTATGAAGGTCCGAATTTCTTGGTGATCCATCCAGATGAGTGCATTGATTGCGCGCTCTGCGAGCCAGAGTGCCCGGTCGACGCCATTTTTTCCGAAGACGAGCTACCCGCTGATCAGGAAAACTTTCTGGCGCTCAATACCGAACTCGCTGAAGTGTGGCCTAACATTACCGAACGCAAAGAGCCGCTCCCGGATGCAGAAGACTGGGCAGGCAAACCTGGCAAACTTGAACTGCTTGAGCGCTAGATGACGAACACGTTGCGCGAGCGGCGTAACGCGCTACCGACTCGGTAGCACTGTCATGGGGTCTATCGGGGTGCCGTTACGTCGTATCTCAAAGTGCAACTTGACTGACTCAGCACTCGTACTGCCCATCCGTGCAATGGTCTCTCCTGCCGCGACAAACTTACCCTCGGCGACTAACAACTCGTCGTTGTGTCCATAGGCACTCAGGTAGGTATCATTGTGCTTGACGATCAATAGCGCGCCATATCCGGTCACACCAGACCCAGCGTACACCACCACGCCATCGGCGGTTGCCACCACCGGATCACCACGCTGACCGACCAGATCTAAGCCCTTGTTACGATCACCAGCAAACTGACGACTCACGGTGCCTGTTGCGGGCCACAGCCATCGACTGACCGGGGCGTTCGTGAGCTTAGGCTGAGCGGGGCTCACGGTCACTGGCTTTTTTTCTGCCTCGGGTGTGACCGCAGCAGTGGTTGGCTTTGGTACCGGTTTACGCGACGTGTCCACTGTTGTTTTCGGCGTCGTTACCGGCTTTGTTACCGGCGCTGATACCGCAGTGCCTGGGGACGGCTTCAGCGGCGACACCGGCGGCACTGTCCGCAGCAGCTCCCCCACTAAAATCGTGAAGGGTGGCTCAATCTCGTTAAACTGAGCCAGCACGCGATAATCCATACCCAATCGAAAGGCTACCGAGTACAGCGTATCGCCCTGCTGAACGCGATAATCAGGTCCCTGAGGCAGACCGGTATCAAGCGCCGCGGGTTCGCTTGGCATTGCTTGTCGCTCATTTGACGCCGCTTGCCGCACCTCCGGCGCCACATCGACCCGCCTGACCGAGCGATCCTCGATCACGGCGGGGGGATGTTCTGCGCAACCACTCAACAGCACGCCGAGGGCAGGCACCACCAAGAAACGATTCATTCGTTGCATCGCACGCTCACGATGTCTCGCGCCCTGCTAAGGCTGTGATGGACCAGACCAGAATTAGACCCAACGCAAAGGTGGCCGAGCAGAGCAGTATCTGAGGATCGATCAGTAATGAGTTGAACGGTAATACTGGCCGGGTTAACTCCACAGGCCCATCCATCGAATCCACTAAAACCGTGATCTGCCAAGGCCACACTGCCGATAAAGAGCCCAGCAATACGCCGCTCAAAAAAGCCATCATCGCGACGCGCGCACGCAGTAAGAGAAAGTTCAGAATGCGTGCAAAGGTGATGAGCCCCACGGCGCATCCCAATGCAAACACTGACAGCTCCGCGAACTGCAACCCTTTCACCGCTCCGAGCACAGGGCCATACATACCGAGCAGCACCAGCATAAAACTGCCAGAAATACCGGGCAAGATCATCGCGCAGATGGCAATGGTACCGGCAATGAAGAACCCCAATAAGCTTGCTGAAAATGGGATGGGCGGTGCCAACGAGATCGCAACCGCCAGCGCACAGCCTGAGGCGAAAAACCCCACACGGCTCCACCGATCAAGCGAAACCTCGCTGCGTAATAATAATGCGCCACTGATGAGAATGAGACCCGAGAAAAAAGACCATAAGGGCTGAGGGTAATGTAGCAGCAACCAATGAATGGCCGAGGCCAGTGAAAAGATCGCCGTCAGGATACCCGCAAACAGCCAGGCCAAAAAAGGTCCATCCAACCGATACCACAGCGCCCTCCAACGACCACTGAACAACAGTACGACCGCCTGTTTATCGATATTGACCAAGGCGCCCAATAAGCGCGCATAAATGCCGGTAATCAGCGCAACCGTGCCGCCTGAGACACCGGGGACAACGTCTGCCGCTCCCATGGCGACACCGCGTGCATAAATGCCGATGGGACCGGGCTTCATCGGGCCACTCCACTGATCATGGGCACAAAATTGACCTCTTCGATCACCTCTTCATCAAACCCCTCCGGGGTCGCAGTGATCATCATTAAGCGCTGCCGACTCCCCCCCACTGGCAGAATCATGCAGCCGTCAGGCGCAAGCTGATCCAACAACGCTTGCGGAATGCTCTCAGGCGCTGCTGCGCCCAAAATTAAGTCAAACGGTGCTTCACCAGGCCAGCCTTCAAGACCATCTCCATGCCGCAATCGGACATTGCGCACTCTCAAGGCACGCAATTGCTTTCGTGCTCGCTCTTGCAACGGCTTGATCCGTTCAATCGCACAAATTTCATCGACCAGCGATGCCAAAATGGCAGTTTGATAACCTGATCCACTGCCGATCTCTAAGACTTTACGAGGCTTGCCGCGCGCCAGCGCCAACTCACTCATCCTCGCTACCATGTAGGGCTGCGACAGCGTTTGCCCGTAACCAATGGGCAGTGCGGTGTCTTCATAGGAACGGTGCGCCAACGCCTCATCAACAAACAGATGGCGCGGCACACTCCGAATGGCCTCTAACACCTCGAACCGGGTAATACCTTGATCCATTAACCGCTGAATCAAACGCTCGCGCGTTCGCTGCGAGGTCATGCCGATGCCCACTCGACTCACGCCCCGTCACCGCCTTGCACAATCAGCGCCACCGCGTAACTCGCGATACCTTCGCTGCGACCCTCAAAACCAAGGCGTTCCGTGGTCGTTGCTTTGACATTGACGGCCCCGACATCCACCCCAAGATCTGACGCGATATGCACTTGCATCGACCCAATATGCTCACTCAGGCGCGGCGCCTGCGCGACGACAGTAATATCCACGTTGCCCACCGACCACCCTTGTTGCGCCAGCTTGCTGACAACGGTTTGCAGCAACACCCGGCTATCCACGCCTCGAAATTGCTCATCCGTATCGGGGAAATGACGGCCGATATCGCCGAGCCCGGCGGCCCCCAACAGGGCGTCGCACAACGCATGCAACACCACATCACCGTCTGAGTGCGCGATCAAGCCAAAACCGCATTCGATGGTGGTACCACCGAGCACAATGTGGGTGCCTTGCCCGCAAGCATGCACGTCGTAACCATGGCCTATCCGCATCGTCATACTCAGCGATCCTCGGCTTCTTTGAGAAACACGTCGGCAAAGACCAGATCAGCCTCCACCGTCACCTTGATGTTACTCGACGCACCCTCAACAATGTGAACAGGCTGTCCCGCTCGCTCCATCGCCATGGCCTCGTCGGTCACTGAGACGCCCTCCTCAATACACTGCCGCAGCGCATCTCTGAGCGACAGCAATGGGAACAGCTGCGGTGTTTGCGCACGCCATAGTATTGATCGATCCACCGTCTTCTCTATCACTCCCTGAGCAGTAACCTGCTTCAGTGTATCGGCAACGGGCTCGGCAAGGATCACGCCCTCTCCCAGCACACGCGCCCTGTCGATTAGCGCCGCTAAGGCATCACCCGTGAGGCACGGTCGGGCCGCATCGTGAACCAGCGCCCAGTCACCTTCGGCGATCTGATCTTCGAGGGCATCAAGGCCCGCCAAAACAGAGTGTGCCCGGGTGACTCCCCCCGGCGTGGTTTGCACTCGTTCATCGGAGAGGCTGGCAATAGTGTCAGCGCGTGGATCAGCGGGATCCATGGCAACGACAACGCCACCAATATCCGGCGATTGCAGCAGCGCTCGCAAGGTATGCTCCATCAAGGGCGCTCCCGCCACCTCGCGATATTGCTTTGGGATATCACCTCCGAGGCGCAGACCTGCGCCAGCGGCAGGCACCACTGCCCAAAGTCGCTTCACGGTGTGTCTGGCTCCTCTACAAATTGGTAATACACTTCACCTTCTTTTATCAGACCCAGATTTTCTCGTGCATTTTTTTCCACTGCCTCAGTCCCGGCTTGTAATGCAATTACCTCACGCGCTAACGCCTCGTTTCGCTCGGATAACTTGGTGTTCTCTGTCTCAGCTGCGGCTAACTCAGCGCTCAATCGATTGGCCTCAGCCAAGCCGCCCTCCGCGAACCACAACCGGTACTGCAAGAGCACAAACAGCCCCAACAATGCACCAATCAGCCAACGCATCATGCGCGCTTCAGAATATCTCGACCCGGATAGGGCGCGGTCAACCCCAACTCGGCCTCGATGCGCAGTAGCCGGTTGTACTTAGCCACTCGATCCGAGCGACACAATGAACCAGTTTTAATCTGACCTGCGCCAGTACCCACCGCCAGATCTGCGATGGTGGCGTCCTCAGTTTCGCCCGATCGATGAGAGATCACAGCGGTATAGCCGGCCGCCTTGGCCATTGCAATCGCAGCTAAAGTCTCAGTCAGCGTGCCAATCTGATTAAATTTAATGAGAATCGAATTCGCGACGCCCTCATCGATACCACGCTTGAGTATCTGCGTATTGGTCACAAAGAGGTCATCGCCAACTAACTGAGTCTTCGAACCGAGTTTCTCGGTGAGGATCGACCAGCCCGCCCAATCGGATTCATCCAGGCCGTCCTCAATCGACACGATCGGATGCTGATCGACCAATGACGCCAAGTAGTCTGCAAATTCAGCACTGCTGAAATCGCGGCCATCACCCTGCAAGTGATAGCGACCGTCGCGGTAAAACTCTGAGGCCGCGCAGTCGAGCGCCAGCGTGATGTCCTCACCCAGCCGATAACCGGCCCGCTCTACTGCCTCGGCAATGACGTCTAGCGCCGCTGCATTAGACGCTAAATTGGGCGCAAAACCCCCTTCATCCCCCACCGAGGTTGCCAGCCCCCGGCTCGACAGCACCTGCTTCAAATGATGGAAGATCTCTGCGCCGATGCGCAGTGCTTCGGCAAAATTATGAGCTGAAACGGGCTGAATCATGAATTCTTGAATGTCCACATTGTTGTCGGCGTGCTCACCGCCGTTGAGTATGTTCATCATGGGCACCGGCATCGTCAGCGCGGTGCAGTGCGCCAGCTGCGCAATATGTTGATAAAGGGGTAACTTGAGCGACTGGGCTGCCGCCTTGGCGGTCGCCAGAGACACCGCCAATATCGCATTGGCGCCAAACTGAGCTTTATTGTCAGTGCCATCAGCCTCGATCATCCGCTGGTCAATGGCCTCTTGATCGCCGGCATCATGGCCGAGCAACAGGCCACGAATCGCGCCGTTCACATGCCCAACGGCAGTGAGGACGCCTTTACCAAGATATCGTTTGGGGTCAGCGTCTCGCAGCTCTAGTGCCTCGCGGGTGCCAGTGCTCGCGCCCGATGGCGCACACGCACTGCCGACGGTCTCGTCATCCAATGTGACCTCAGCCATGACGGTTGGATTCCCGCGAGAATCCAATACCTCAAAGGCACGCACATCGACGATCTCACTCACACTGCCACTCCCATCTCAAAAAATGATTTAACGAATACTGATATCAGGCTGTGATTTGACGAGGTCATCAATCGCCTTCACTTGCTCCAGGAAAGGTTCAAGTTGATCTAGCGGCAGTGCGCTGGGACCGTCGCACAGTGCCTTGTCAGGGTCCGGATGCGCCTCGAGAAACAAACCGGCAACACCCACTGCGACACCAGCCTTAGCGAGACTCAGCACTTGTTCGCGCCGGCCGCCTGAAGCCGCATCGCCCGCATTGCGACGCTGTAACGAATGCGTCACGTCAAAGATTAACGGGCACCCTTGGGTCGCCTCGCGCATGACCTCAAAGCCCAACATATCGACCACTAAATTGTCGTAGCCAAAGTTACTGCCTCGTTCGCAGACCATCAGGCGCTCGTTACCGCACTCACGAAACTTAGCAACGATGTTACCCATCTGCTCGGGGCTCAGAAATTGGGGCTTTTTTATATTGATCACCGCGCCGGTGCGCGCCATCGCCTCCACTAAGTCAGTTTGGCGCGCCAAAAAAGCAGGCAATTGCAAGATATCGCACACCTCGGCGACGGGGGCGGCCTGCTCAGGCTCATGGATATCGGTCAGCACTGGCACGCCAAAGGTCGCCTTGATCTCAGCGAGTAACGCCAAGCCCTCCTGCAACCCGGGGCCACGAAACGAATGAATCGAAGAACGATTCGCTTTATCAAAAGACGCCTTAAACACGTAAGGCAGGCGGAGGTTCTGGCATACACGGACAAACGCTTCCGCCACCGACAGCGCCAATTCACGACTCTCAAGGACATTGACGCCACCGATGAGCACCATGGGATGCTGATTACCGAACTGGCAACCGCCGACATCAATCGACTGATTTATCGTCTTCACGCGCTGTCACTGCGCCGCTGAGATAGCGCCAAAGCCGATTGAATATAACTACTAAAGAGTGGGTGCCCGCCTCGGGGCCGCGACTTAAACTCTGGATGGAACTGGCAGGCGACAAACCAGGAATGACTTGGCAGCTCAATGATTTCGACCAATTCACCATCGAGAGACCAGCCACTGACCTTCATACCCGCTGATTCCAACTGCGCAACATAACGACTATTAACCTCGTAACGATGCCGATGCCGCTCAGCAATTTCGCCGATGCCGTAAATCGATGCCGTTTTGCTATCAGGGACGAGTCGGCAAGGCTGCGAACCAAGGCGCATGGTACCGCCCAAATCAGACGCTTCTGAGCGCTGCTCCGTCGCACCTTCGGCAGTTTGCCATTCGGTGATCAGTGCGATGATGGGATGGGGCGTTTCTCGGTTCATCTCCGTGGAGTGGGCCTGCTCCAGCCCACACACATTGCGCGCGTATTCGATCATGGCCATATGCATACCAAGACAAATTCCTAAAAAAGGAATGTCGTGTTCCCGCGCGTAACGGACCGCTTCGATTTTGCCTTGAATACCCCGGTCACCAAACCCGCCCGGCACCAAAATCGCATCTAATTGTTGCAACACGCCAACACCCTGCGTCTCGATGACCTCTGCGTCGATATACTCAATGTCGACCTGGGTATCGGTCTGCAGACCGGCATGATCGAGCGCTTCGTTCAGTGATTTGTAGGCATCCACTAAATCGACATATTTGCCCACCATGCCGACTTTGACGCTGCCTTGTCTTGGACTGAACTCCCGACGCACCACGTCTTCCCATTCGGACAGATCCGCCGCGGGTTGATCTAAGCCAAATCGCTCCAACACAAAGTCATCCAGTCCACTGGCATTGAGGTGGCCGGGAATCTGATAAATCGAGTCTGCATCTAACAAGGGGATCACCGCGCGCTGCTCGACATTGGTGAAGAGCGAAATTTTCCGGCGGGCGGCTTCGTCCACCTCAACAGAACATCGACACAGCAATACCTCGGGCTGCAAGCCAATCGAGCGCAAGTCTTTAACGGAGTGCTGTGTGGGCTTTGTTTTAATCTCGCCCGCTGTGGGAATGTAAGGGATTAACGTCAGGTGCATGAGCAGCGCGTGCGCAGACCCGAGCTCCAGCTTGAGCTGACGGACTGCCTCCAAGAAGGGCTGGCTCTCAATATCGCCCGCGGTACCCCCCACTTCGACTACCGCTATTTCAGCGTCGCCCGCGCCCTCTATCACGCGACGTTTGATTTCGTCAGTAATATGAGGAATCACTTGAACTGTACCGCCTAAATAGTCTCCCCTGCGTTCTTTTCGCAGCACCTCATCGTAAACTCTGCCGGCGGTGAAGTTATTGGTGCGACTCATCACCGTGCGGGTAAATCGCTCGTAGTGGCCCAGATCGAGGTCGGTCTCTGCGCCATCGTCGGTCACAAATACTTCGCCATGCTGAAACGGGCTCATCGTGCCAGGGTCAACATTAATGTAAGGGTCAAGTTTAAGCAGCGTCACTCTCAAACCGCGTGCCTCAAGCACAGCAGCGAGCGAGGCGGCGGCGATCCCCTTACCTAAAGAAGACACCACACCACCCGTAACGAACACATATCTCGTCATGGAATCCACCAAAGCGAAAGACTTACCGGACGCCCGTTCAGCGCCTCTTGAGAGTGCCTCTCCGATGGACGATTAGTCTAACAGGAACCCTCGTCAGGCTCAATTTAAAAGCGCGCAGGTGGCGTCCAAATCGGTCGGAAGCGTTGCGCTGAGGACACTACATCGGGCTCACTCTCCCCACCCAGGGGGCCCACCGGAAGCAACCAGGCTGGTCTATTTTTATGCATTAAAACAGGCAGATGGACTCGCCACCACGGGGGAATTCTCATCTCTTGAAGCCACTTTTTGACCGGCTTCTCAGGCCGATTGGGGGGCGTCATAACCGTCAACTCACCGGTCGTGATGGTGGTCATGACTTCGCCACCCGCCAGCCCTACTGCCTGGTCGCTGACCTCCCAATCCAACCGCCCCCACTCGCCTTGTTGCTGCTCCCCCGCCGTCACCACCTTGGGAAACCGCGCCGCCAACTCTGGCGCTGTGATATCGACAATCAGACCATTCCAGACTCGCAGACACCGGTCTGCCCATACCAATTCTGGCTGCCGATCCCGGTCTGCCGTTAACGCTTGTCGCGCTAACTCCAGTAACCGGCTCCGGTCGGGCATGGTCACGGTGGTCTCACTCAGCCATTGATGCAACTGCGCAGCCAGTGTTTGCGGATCCAGCGCTGCATCAACCAGCAGTGCCGGCTCGCCCAGCTCGGTGTGTGTGCGGCGCAACGGCAGCGCACTGAGTCGCTGGTGCGCCATGGCTTGAAGCGTTGC
>Ga0213869_10003553_pt1 | contig 10320 bp, 11 predicted proteins | sample PICome_10_FD_160083 | JGI IMG/M metagenome (GOLD analysis project Ga0213869, IMG submission 160083) | Coastal seawater microbial communities near Pivers Island, North Carolina, United States - PICO132 | ecosystem: Environmental > Aquatic > Marine > Coastal | place: USA: North Carolina...
TGGGATACCTGCTTGGTCGGTAACATCGGGATTTTGGAAGTAATCAGTAGTATTGATACGGATTTGAACTGCGCCACCGAGATAAGGGGTGGATGCAATATCTTCAATAACGATGAACTGCGTAGCGGTTGTTTCGGCAGGTTTCGTGATGTTGTTCCCAATTCCGCCAATGAACACATCGTATTCACGGTTTTCGGCAACATAAACAGGAACATCGTTTGTTCCTCTTCGTAGGCTTGAGGTTGAACCGCTTGGTGCAAGGTTCGCCCATTCATATACTTGGCTTCTCATTGACATATTTTCTTCACTTCCATTTTTGTTGGTGAGAGCATATTGCTCTTATTATTTGTTTAGATTTTTGACTATCTAAAGGCTCGCATATTATTGCGATAATTTGATATTATGATTGTAAATATACTGATGAGTAAAATTGAAATAAAACATACTTTTTCCTCATTTTTTGTTTATGGGGCAAGATAACTTGCCGACATCATATAAAGAAAGCAAAATACTTTCTAAATCTCGTTGTAACTTCAAAGAACTTCTTCTTCAATTGATAGTGGGTCAAATCCTGTAAGGACTGCGACACCGAGTAAAGTAGTAATTCCACCCATAACTCTCATAAGTGTAATGTCAGCATTAAGAACAGGAAGCGTAAAGAGAACCTTGTTGAGCATTCTAAAGTTAGCACCGAAAGTAATAACTGCACCGACTAAGACTAAAGAACCACCAATAGTGGTCTTGTTTAATAACATTCCCTTAATATCCATAGTATTCACCTAATCTCACATACAAGCGACTAAACAGCAACCGCCGCAAACAGCGAGGCCGAGTCCGAGAACGGTTTGAACTCCAACAGTCTTACCCATAAGAGTAATAGTAGGAAGGTCAATCATTCCGAGAACGGGCTGATTTTCACTTAGAGTCATGTGTAGTCCACCAACGAGAGCCAAAACAGCACAAGTCTTCTTCTTATTAGCAACAGTATTACAAATTCCTTTCATATTCATCATTTTTAATCACCTTACAATTTCTTTCCAATAGCAGGAATAAGTGTGGATGCACCGACGAGAACACCGACTGCGCCCATAGCGAGTCCGACCTTGCCGCCAAGCATACCTTCAAGACCCATACCATAGCCAAATGTGCTAAGTCCAAGAGTCAAAACCGAAGCACCGACAATAATTTGTCCGTATTCAGTAGTAGTCCAATTTGTTAATGTATTCATATTCATTTTTATTCACCTTTTTTTGTTTATTGTCCTAAGACACTTCCATGTCCTTCAGCACCCGCCATAAAGTTACCAATGAAACCTGTTTGGTTGGAGTCTGCATACCATTCTGTTACACCTCTTCCCGAATCACCTGCGGAGGGCATAGCATAAGATGGTAAAATATATGTATCAAAAGCATCTTGAATGCCTCCAATTTCTTTAGTATGGGTTGGAGTTAATGTTGTTTCCATTGAAACATCATAAGCCGTTGTAGTAGTAGCGGGTGAATCAGCCATTGATGCACCACCGATTACATTAGCCATTGAAGTATCGCCTGTGGTTGTTCTGTTGCCGCCCACATCTGTTGAAGCATTAAACGCTTTCATAGATGGGGCTTTACGAAAAAGTGGTGAAGCGGAGGATGAATGTTCACTTCCAAACCATTGAGTTACGCCATGTCCCATAGCGGCCTCTTCTCTAACTGAATCCATTGGGTCGGACTCCATGCGAGAAGCGATTTGAACCTGTGGTGTTCCCGCAGTAGCCAATGCTTCATCAGTAGTTCCTTCCGCCCCATAGTCTTGAGTAGGTTGGTAAGAAGTTCTATCCACTTCAACGGAATCAATTGTCTTGTAGCCCGAAAGTGATTCTTCAGCACCTCTAACAACATTAGCGACTCCACTAAACATTCCTGTAATGCCTACTAAATCCAAAAATCCGATAACAGCCATTGTTCCACCACCAACGGTGAATGCAGGGGCGTAATTACCTTGTGCCTTCTTTTGACCATACATGAGAATACCGCTTCCTACTGTCATAGTAGTAAGTCCTCTCAATCCCCTGCCGACTGTTCCCATTCGGCTAAATGGAATGTATTTAATGATTGCGCCCGAAACAAGAGTTCCAAAGGCCATACCACCTGCAATATAAACAATCTGTGTCAAATTACTCTTTGTAAATGTTTCGGTTACGGTTTCTTTCTTTGCGACGGACTTTCCGACACCAATGACATTCTCGCCCACATTTTTGAGAGCATTACTTGTTTTACTTATTACATCGGACATTTCTTTTTCACCTTTGTTAATTCTCATTATGTTGTTTCGCTATCTAATACCTTCTATTCAAAATGGAGTATATGCTTGTGATGTAATGGGGATTTGTTGAGATGGAATATGGGTTTGAGGCAACACTTTGCTTCCGCTTCTGTCACCAATTTCATTATTGTAAGCAGTATGGCCTGTTAATAATTTTGGCTTCACATATTCGGAGGCGAGAATTGAAACAGGGTCTTCATAAGTAATATCATTAAACATATTCGTTTCTAAATCGGAAACCACTACATGACCCGTTACATATTCTTGAATTCCTGTATTATCTGTCTTATTCATACAAACGGAAACAATAGATGCCTTCAAATCATCGGGCAAATCCATTTCTTCAAGTGTAGTCAAAAATCTATGTAGGGAATTAGCACCTGCTTTAGACATTAATGGAGTAGGTGAAGTATCGCCATTTCCTGTTAATTTAGACCAAAAGCCTTTTAAGCCACTTGTAGGTGTCATTTTATTCAAAGTCCATGAATCATTTGAGGATTCATAAGTAATTGTATAACCTGCACCGACTTCTTGAGTAAATGAAGATGTGGGCTTTGCTTCTCCTTGAGGTTCAATAGGTGGGCGAGCGAAAACAGGCTTAGGAGTATATGCGGCAACAGCAGTCCCCATAATGTTTTCGGCAATATCCTCACTTTCTTTGTAAGCATTCAATCTGTAATGACCATCCCCTAAATCGGAAGCGACTCCATACATAGCCGTTTCCATTGGAGAACGATTTAATACTTGATTTTGAATAGCCAAGTCAAGGTTCATAATATCACTTTATCCGTTTAGTTATCTAAAGACTCACTTAATCATTCTCAAAGCAAACAATCCAAAAATTGTAGTCGCCCCTACTACAAGAGGTGTAGCATAATCTTTTACCTTAGAAATTGCTTCAAAACGAGAAGTCTGTTGTTCGCTATTTAATGTTTCTTGTTCAGCCTTCATTTCCGACATAATTTCAGCCTTAATTTCGGCTCGGTAATCGGTTGTAAATGATTCAGCCATTCTAATTTTATCAACAAGGGATTTCATACCTTCACTTTCTATTTCAACAACCAATGGTTGTAAATGTGCAACAGGAACTCTTTCAACAGCCTTCAAAGCATCTATGTGTTCTTCACCTGCATAATTCATTCGGCTATATGTTGCACCTGCGACTGCCGCATAAGAAGGCTTAACTTCATATCCACTTGCCTTAAAATTAGAAACAATTCGGGCAACGGCTAATTCACCCGCTTCGGATTCGGAATTAAATAACCAATCTTCATAATCAGCAAGGTTCATAGAAGCAATATCGGTATAATCCTCCGCATGAGAATCCATGTATTCTTCTAAAGCATCAACCGACACATTCTCTTGCATTGGTTCTTCCATCGGAGGTTGAGGCATTGGCTCAACAGGGGGTGGCGAAGGTAAAGGATTCTCTAAAGCCATAGGAACTTCTTCGGAGGCTACGGGGTCGGTTTCAGCACCTAATTGCTCAAGATTACCTGCGGAATTATCCATAGGACTATCCATCATGTGATGTGATACTGCGGATTCCATAGTATCAAGGTTTTCAACAGGGACTTCCGTTCCACCTTCACCATAATTTTCAGCATTAAAAGTTAATAATTCTTCAAATTCATTTGTCATTTATTTCACCTCTAACTCCAATACTCATAATTTTCTAAGTCCTTTTCCGAAAATAGACCTTTCAATTCATGTTCCTTGAAAAATCCGCCACTTCCTAAAATCTCATGATGTAATGCGTTATCCTTATCATATAACTTATCTAATAAAGCAATTTTTCTTCGCAATTTCTTTACTTCCTCTTTGGCTTCCCTGCAATCCATTTCCGATTCCGCACCAAAGGTTTCAGCATTCATTTTCTTATCCATCTTATCCGCTTCATCATCCCGACTTCGCCTTTCATAGATTTCCAAAGGCTCGTTTGAATTAGCGACATAGGCTTGCGCTTCCTCTAAGGTATCAAAATCGGCAGGTGATTCACCTTTTTCGTTGAGGACATAGTAATACAAAAAATCGGCATTCATTTGTGCTTCAAAGGTTTCCGCATTTTTACGCCATGAATTATTTTCCTCTTCAACCCAAACAATGCCTTTCGTTGAAAATCCTGTTTCTGTTGAAATCCATTCATTGAGAACATCGGTAATATCTCCCTCGTCAGCATCTTCATCAAAATAATGATATTCCGAAGGAATTTTGATAGTAAATTCTTGAGGTAATTCATCATTTTCTATTTCACCATCGGTGTCATAATCCACGCTTTTAATAAAAAATATCCTGTCCCTATTATCATACTTGATTTTCATATCTTCAAAGGTTTCAGCATCATTTGTTCGGTATGGGTCAAGCCCTGCATCAATAAATTCATCATATTGATTTCCTCCACATTTATTTTCAAGATATTCAACATACGAATATAGTGTATCAAGTTCTTTCCTATTTATTCGGCCATCAAATTGTGCTTCAAAGGTTTCAGCATATTCAGCACCAAAAGAACTGCATTCAAAACAAATCTCTTCTTCTAATTCAAAAACACTATCGGAACATTCAGCACACTTTTTGTAAGAACTTTTGTTATGTGAATGACCTTCAGCCGCAAGATTTTCAACATTTTCGGCTACTTTTGGTATTTTTTCTCCTTCTTTGGAATTTTTGATGTAATAATTAGTCCAAACGGTTTCAATGAGTTCATCATAGATTTTTGAACCTTTTTCTAAAGAATCATCAACAACAATTTTAGTAGGAATAAATTTGTATTCTTTAGTGTGGTCGTTCTCATCCACTACTTTAGAAACACTTGTTTCTTTGCCTACTTCAAACCTTAATTCTGTTTCATCCAACGATTCATAATCAAATAAAGAAATGTTCAAAACATCCCCTTCACTTTCTATTTTTGTAACGATAGCATCGTTTTTTAATTGAGGGTCGTCATAATTAAGTGGGTTTGCTTCATCCCAAGTCCTTTTGTAATCTTGAACAAAGTAAAATAAAATAAGTGGCTTGGAAGTCTTGTTCAATTTATTCGGAGTTCCGAATTTGTAATTCTTTCCTTCAATATCACTATGAAATGAATCGGTGATAACCATAGCAACCTTATAATTCTTCAAGCCTAAACCCTCCGAATCATCTTGCGGCCACCCGAACCTCTTTCCACGACAATTGCTTCCGTGTCCGAGATTTGTTGGACTTGGTTTTCAATACTCCATTGAGAAAGACTCTTTGTAATGTTTCCATCGGTGTAATCACCATTCACATCTTCTTTCAAAGGACCTCCAACATTTGTTAGCATATCGGGATTCGCAATTCGGCTTCCAAAATGATTAGAACCTATGTCGCCACTTGCAGGTTGAGAAAATGAAGGGATTCTTCCCGAAATGCCTACACCTAACATATCCTCATATACACTTGTAGGAACAAATTGTTGGCCTGTATAACCCGAAAGGTCAGTAGGGATAAATGGGGCTGTGCTTGGGTCTAATGAAACAGTAGTGGTTTCATGAATGACTCTTAAAGGAAAGTCCGTATTTTCTTGACCGTTTGGTTGCATAGAATTGTATGGACTTTGACCGGGTGCTTCGGAGGCTTGAACTAAAGATTGCTCATTAGGTAAGAAAGTAGTATTACGCTTCATGGCTACATCAATGTTTGCGCCGATACCTTCGGGCGAATCATAAACATACCTGTCCGTAGGCAGGGCGTGAAATCGGCTTCCCATAAAAGAACCATCTAATGAAACAGGAATAATAGGAACGGCATATCCTGTGGACTCCACTACAATTTCTTCATAATCAGCAGGGGTTAAGTCGCCCGTATTAGGACTCTCAATTAAAGTATCAGCATTAGCAACATATCCTTTCTTTTTCAAGAAATCAAACGCTACAAGGCCGACTCCTAATCCTATAAGACTATTTAGCCAATTATTCTTGACTTTTGAAACAATACTTGAAGCACCGAATTCTTCTTTTTGTCTTGTAATCTCCATTTCATTATGTGGTGTGGCCGAGTCGGGCAAACAATTATTACAAAATTGCCCCTCATCAGTCGGAGTAATTGAACTGAAACCTTCATCACATTTAGTGCAGTAATAATCTTCATTTTCGGCTTGATTAACAGTCCATTCAAAACCTTCATCCATAAATCCGCCAACAGCCGAAGGATTATTAGGCGGTTGAGGATATTGACCTACTAATTTTCCAAAGACTTGAGGACTCATAGATTCGGAATTAAATTGGTTTCTCCATCTTTTTGACCCGGTCCAATGTGGTTGTGCATCAGCATATAATTTCCCTTGAAGGCTGTATAGTGGCTTTAAGCAAGTAATACATACCACATATTTACCCATAGGCCAACGAGTAGTCCCACCGCAATTACTACATTGATTTGGGTCGGTGTTTTGCCAATCCTCCCGTTCTTCTTTCATTTTAGCAAATTCTTCCATCGCCCTATTAGAATAAAGTCCTTCGTTTTCTTCAGCACCATATTCTTCAGCATTCTTTGGTGCAAAAGGAGAATAACTTTGACGAGTCTTACATTTACTGCAACGCTTCCCTCTCTTTTTCTTATCTAATTTTTCGTTTAACTTACGCTTTGCTGAATCAAAATTGGTGAATACCCCTTCATCAAAGGCTTTAATTCCACCGAAGGCTTTATTATAGTCGCCAATTCTCCCATAACTTGTAGCGGCTTGAAATCGCCCGTCTTTGGTTTCCATGACTGCACCATAATAGAATTTGTTTGCATTACATGATTCGTTTTGGTGTCTATCAACAAGGTATTCATCATAGTAAATATCCGTAGCATTAGGAAATTGAGAAATAATTGCCTTTCGGCATCTCTTAATGTCTTCTAAAGAAGCATCATACCTGTCCCAAGACCGACCCATGTATTTTATTTATTCGTCTTGTTATCTAAAGCCCACGCCTAAGAATACCTGTGTAGGGTTCAAAACCATTTATCGCTGAATTGTCTATTAAGTCTTTTTCAGTTATGGGGTCATTGTATAATCTATAAGAAATTAACAAATCATCAAGGTTTTCTTTTACCTTTTCGGACTCATCCCAAACATTTGAAGTATTAGGTATTGGAGAAGGATTTGTAGTGAATCTCCCTTTGGGGTCTTGAGGTATTAATCTAATCCAATCGGGAACAGGTGCATTGGCTTCTATTCCTACATATTCAGCATAGAACTCCTTTTTTAGCCATTTATTAGCCGTTTCTCGCCAATTGTCGTCATGACCTGCATAAATCAATTCGTTTTTGTCTTCTTCATTTATCCAACCTTTGTTATGGTATTCATCAGCAGGGAATAAAACATCAACAGTAGTCGGATAAACCCTAACAACAATTCCTACGGTTAATCCTCCCGAATCTAATTCGGGTCTTGAAACATTTACTTTATCTCCTACTAACCAATCAGTCGGATTTCTTAAAGTCCCTACTTGCGAAAGGCTTCCTTGTCTTTCTTGCGGTGAAGAAATACTTGATACACTATTAATGGTTCTTGAAATTACTGCGATAGCATCATCAAAGAACTCATTTTGTCTTTCAAAAGTAATATCTTCAAAAGTCCTATCACTTCCTATATTCTTAGTTCCTAATTCCTCCACTTGAATTTCAACACCGAGATTCTTAGTCCCCGTTCCCAAATATCCACCCGAAGATTGTTGCCCCCTTCCTTTAGCAAAACCACTAAATGTTTCGGGAAATACACCCATAGTCACCTTAAAATTAGAATTATCACCCGATACTATTTCTTCACGGATAGTTACCCAATTAGAAGGAATTGTTCGCCCATCATCTAAGTTAATACCTGCGAATTGTCGCAAAGATTTCTTAACTCTTTGATATTCGCTCATTTAGATTCCCCATTCTATACCATCTTCTAAAGTCAAAGGCAAACCCGATATTAATTTCGCATTAACATTGGTTCTTTCTTTAGGATTCTTTAATTCAGTAGTAATGTTCCCTGTCATACTTAATGTTTCCGATTCTAAGACTTTACTTGAATTGAAACCTGCTAAAATTAAATCCTTAAGCCTCTCTTCACTTTGGTAACCATCATCCCAAACAATAACTGCTTTTTCTAAAAGGATTCTTTGAATAGTTCCTAATCCTGTTTTGCCTACGGATTCCCGAACTGCAATAGAAGCAACCCTATCACCGACCCTCCAATCATGTAACAAGAACATTCACCAATAAATAATTATCGGTTTCGTTATCTAAAGCCTCACTTAGACGGAAGCGAAGGTTGAATGTATCTTTGATAAGCAAAAACAGTAATAATTCCTAATCCAAAAATGATAAGTGGATTATCTGTAATTAAATCTTTAACTTCCCCACTAATTTGAGAAATCATAGTGTTTTGAGGCTTGCCTTCAGCCGAGAACTCAACGCCACCATCAATGAAATCTTCTTTGACTACATTTAAGTAAGGAGAATTGGATTTTTGAACCGACACTTCTTGACGGTCTGTGTAAGGATATGGATTTGTTGCCGCTATCGCCGTTGCTTGAGGGGTCGCATCCATATTGATACCTAATTCTTCGGGTGTATAACTCATCATAGGAATACTTTCGGAAAACGCTTCAGCCTCCATAGCCGTTCCATCACCCATACGCATTAAATTATCAACAGGTTGAATCTTTGATAACCAATTATTAGATGAATTAGAATCCTTCTCAACAAAATTATTTCTCATTTGAGTCATAAAATCACCACATTTTCAAAGTCTTAGAAGGATAACCCGCAGGTGAAGCACTTGGGGCATGGCGAGGATTAGTAATTCCTTCAGCACCATGAATGTCTTGCTGTCCTTCCGCTTCAACAGGGTTCACTTGACCTACGGAGTATTCGGAATTCTTTACTTGAGTATGATTCCTTCTAACACTTCCGCTTGCCTTGCGCTTTTCTTCAGCAGACTTTCCTAAACGAGATTTTGCCGACGAATAAAGCATAGGCAAAGAAAGTGCCGCAACAACAAGACCGCTAATTCCTAATGCCGAAGTAACATTAAAAGTATTACTTGCATTGAATAATTGAGGACTCTCATTTGTAGGGCTTGTTTGGATTTCATTTACCATATCGGGACTGCTTGAAGGAGAATAAGTAGCCGCTTCGGATTCAGCCCGCTTCCAATTCGGCATTTCGTTTGTGAAATGGCTTTTCCCTTTCGCACCCGCCCACAAATCTTGACAAGCATCCCATAGATTTTTTGTTGAACCATCTTTCCATTCATTTACAAAATCAACCACTATACCTCTATTGACACCATCAAGAGAAGACAAAGTGCTTAATGTTCTTTTTAATTCGGGTAATCCTTGATAAAAAGCAATCTCTCCCGATGAAGCCCCCCCACCATATTTTCCTACATTTTCACCTGTTGTATAAAAGGTCTGCCCGCTTGATGTAGTCATTTTTGATTTTCTTTCAGCATTAAATGATTCGGCGGTTTGCTCATGTTCCAATGTTTTATCATCATGTTCCCAATTTATACTATTAAATGTTCCATAACCTTCTGCGCCGCAATTATTACAAGACATCCAAAAATCCGAACCTTGCCCTGCGTGACCCCACGAAGTCATTTCGGAATCTGTGTGGTCGCAATCTTCAATACAACAAGATTCGGCATCGTCTTCATCATCGTGCATATCTCCGCAAGCATCACATTCCCACTTAGGGGTTGCTTCAAAGGTTTCAGCATGAAGTGGAGAAAGGTTAATAGAAGAGTTCTGTTGGCCTATCGCCCTGCCGTCGCCATCGGGGATAAATGAAGGTTCTTCAACAACAGGTTCTTCCATGTTTATACTATCCGCTTTCTTGCTATCTAAAGAAAACGATTCAACACCATACTTTTTAGTATGACTTTGTTTTTCATGTTTCGCCCAATCCACTAAGTCTATGTTTCCATGAGATTTAACTTCTTTCTTAGCCCAATTTTTGAATGAAACATTTTGACCGTGTGAAGAAAGTTCTTGTTGCGCCCAAGTATTTAAGTCCTCC
>Ga0213869_10003556_pt1 | contig 10318 bp, 8 predicted proteins | sample PICome_10_FD_160083 | JGI IMG/M metagenome (GOLD analysis project Ga0213869, IMG submission 160083) | Coastal seawater microbial communities near Pivers Island, North Carolina, United States - PICO132 | ecosystem: Environmental > Aquatic > Marine > Coastal | place: USA: North Carolina...
GATGCCAGCAGTGCATAGGCGCGATCAAGAGCGGGTTGCCCCGCCTCGATAAAGTGTTGCATGGAGGAAAAAGCACTGTCTCCCTCTGCGGCCGCACTCAGATTGACGACACCCGCGTCAGTTAAGGCGCCTAGGTAATCTGAACCGTGCTGCTTGAATGTGAGTAATTTCATAAGAAGCGGTCTCTTGGCGGTGGCTATTCGTGCTTGCCTGCAACCCAGCCGTGGGAGGCGAGCTGGTCCGATGCAAAGTGCTTAGGCGCACTTTCTAAGGTGGTTGCCATGGTGTCGTTCCAACGATTCAGAAAGCCAAACAGCGATATCACGGCCACGACCTCGATCGCTTGCTGGTCGTTAAAGTGTTTTGACAATTCACTCATGTGCTCGGTTTCCACCGCATTGGGTACCATGCCGGCATGCACTGCGACGCGCAGCGCGGCTTTTTCTTGGGCGGAAAATAAGTCGCTGCTTTCAAACTCGAATATCGCTTGTATTTTTTCTGCGCTGACATGGTGCTGCTGCGCAGCCTGAGCCGTGTGCGCTTGGCAATATCGACAACCGGCAGCGTTGCTAACGGCGAACGCAATCATTTGCTTGAGACCCGGGTCTACTTCACCACTGTGCAGAATCGTTGCGCCAAGGCCCCCAAAGGCTTGAGTCAGCTCTGGCCAATGCGCCATGGTCATCATGGAGGTCGGCAAAAAGCCCATCGAGGCCTCTACCATGTCCAGCATTGGTGATAGCTCAGGTAACTCGTCGCGCTGCTTGGGTGTGATGTGTGTCATAGGTAGCCCCGTCGTGATCGCCGTTAGTCAATTTTGAGCAGCTGCTTGCCGAGGTTTTGCCCGGTATAAAGCCGTTGCAAGGTGGCGGGAATATTGTCAAAGCCCTCCTGTACATCGACCTGGTAAATGAGTTGGCCTGATGAGACCCAGGCCATTAACTCTTGAACGGCTTCCATCGCTCGTGGCATGTAATCCAAAATGATGAAACCTTCCATTCGCGCTCGGTTAATGGTCAGGTTCGATAAATTGGCGGGGCCGGGTGCGGGGGTCGTTGCGTTGTAAGCAGAAATGCTCCCGCATAAAACCACTCGGGCGCGCAGATTAACGTGGTCTAAGGCTGCCTCGAGGATAGAGCCACCCACGTTGTCGAAAAATATGTCCCAATTATCGGGACAATGGTGTGCAATTTGCGCGCTGACATCTTCATTTTTATAGTCGATGACGGCGTCAAAGCCGGCAGTCTCTTTGAGCCATCGACACTTATCGGGACCGCCCGCAATGCCGACTACACGGCACCCTTTGAGTTTTGCAATCTGGCCGACAAAGGAGCCGGTGGAACCGGCAGCGCCAGACACCAGCACGGTGTCACCGGCCTTTGGCTGACCCACCTCTAGCAAACCAAAGTAGGCCGTGAGCCCGGTAATGCCGAGGACAGACAGCATCATTTCTGGCGAGACTCCCGGTGGCAATTTCACCAAACCCATCGGGCCTTCACCGGGGGAAGCGACGACATAGTCCTGCCAATAGCCCGTCGTTTGTACGAGGTCACCCACCTGGTAGTCGGTGTGTTGCGAATCAACGACCTCGCCAACAGAGCCGGCTCGCATGGGAGCGCCGATGGCCACGGGTGGTAAATACGCTTTTCGATCTACCATCCAGTTTCGCTGTGCGGGGTCAAACGATAAAAAGAGGTTCTTCACCAGCACCTCACCACTTTTAGGCTCTGGAATGGGGGTCTCGGCGTACTCAAAATTGTGGGGCCCCACCATTCCTGATGGTCGCTGCGCCAGCAGCCATTGGCGATTCATTGTCACGATAACGCTCCTAATACGGTGTAGATATTTACTGTTCGGCTTCCTGACACGCTGTGGCGATTCGGTCGGCATTGTTTTGACCACTAGCCAGAGTGTCAGGAATCCCGATCAGTGCTTTGGGGTTCAGGTTCCACTGTGAGGCAGGTGCGAAGGCCCTCAGGTTGTGCCCTCAGATGGCACCCAGGATTTTCGCGATGTTCTTTCGGAACTTTTCCCCAAAGGGCGGGCGAGCGCCGATGATGGGCAAAATGTCGATCATCGTTTGACTGTAAATTGCGCGGCCGTGGCTCATATTTCTAAAGCCTTCGGGACCGTGGTAAGCGCCCATTCCAGAGGCACCCACTCCGCCAAATGGCAGGTCTTCTTGCACGTAATGCAGCGTAATGTCGTTGATACAGGCACCCCCACTGGGCACGTGGTTGAGTAAGTACTCCTGTTCAGCTTTATCCTTGCCGAAGTAATATAGGGCGAGTGGGTTCCGACGGGGTTCAATCTTGTCCGGCACTTCGGTGATGTCGCTATAGGTCATGACTGGAAGAATGGGACCAAAAATCTCCTCGTGCATGACCTGCATATCTTCCGTCACGTTCTGCAGAATGTGTAGCGGCATGCGACGGTTGTTCTCCGACGCTCGAGTCTTGTCAGCGCCAACGATGGTGAGCTTAGCGCCCTTCGCCACCGCGTCATCAATGTAGCCCTGCAATCTGGCAAAGTGCCTTTCGTCAAAAACGCCGGCGTAATCTGAATTCTCGGTGATGTTGGGATACATCGACTGCGTTTCGTGAATAACCCGTTCGATCAGCTGCTCCTCGAGCTCTTCGGGTACTAAGACGTAGTCGGGAGAGAGGCAGAGTTGCCCGCCATTTAATAGCTTGCCGAATGTCAGGCGCGTTCCAGCAAGCTCAAGCTTGGCGCTCCGACCAATGACGACGGGCGACTTGCCTCCGAGCTCTAGTGTGACCGGTACCAAGTTCTTTGAGGCAGACTGCATCACTTTTGCGCCGATGCGAGTAGAGCCTGTGAACAGCAAGTGATCGAAAGGCAGCTCCGCAAATTGTTGGCTGATCGCGGCACCCCCGGTCACCACCGAGACCTCTTCTTCGGCGAAATAACGGGGGACCACCTCGGCAAACAAGGCCGCTGTTTCAGGCACGAACTCAGAGGGCTTGAGTAAGGCTCGGTTACCGGCAGCCAGCGCACTCGTTAATGGGGCAACGGTGAGACCAAAGGGTAAATTCCAAGGAGAAATGATGCCAACAACCCCCTTTGGGTAGTATCGGACTTGGCTCTTCCCTCCCAAAAAGTTCATGGGTTTATTGGCGCTTCGCTTTTCAGGTTTCATCCACGCTTTCAAATGCTTCATCGAGTACTCAATGGCCTCGACTTTTGATGCGAACTCAGAAAACAAGCTGAACTCGTAGGAACGAGCGTCGTTGAATTCACGTTTGGTGGTGGCCGCGAAGGCTGTTTTGTTTTCAATAATCAGCGCCTTGAGTCTTTTAAGGCGGTCAATGCGTGTCGCATAGGTGACTTCGCCCTCGGCGCGAAACTGACTTCGCTGTCGTTCGACCAATGCGTTGAGATTTTGTTCGGTTACCGGTGTGATGTTGTCGTGTTCGGTCATGCCCATAGCGTCTCTCCGAGTTTGCGCTGTATTGTCTGTTCGGCACTGTGTATGCGATGCGCCGAAGCGTTTGCTGTATTGAATTCGTTTAGGGGTTAGCTAGGCCTTCCGCGCGGATGCCCTCAATGATGCGAACCGCATTTTTAATAAAGAGCGGCTCAGACGAAAAACTGGCGATCAGATTCTGCACCTCGGTGGGTAGCGCTTCGTTAGCGAGCGACGGACTTTGGTCAGTTTGCGTCGCACCGATCAATAGCACCCCCATTGTTTTGACCACCTCAATCGCCTGGGCACTGCTCAACTCGAGCGCTGCGGCGGATCGCTTCGCAATAGCCTCCACCTGCTTGATGAAGATTCGTTTCGATTCGATCAACCGAGGGATCGCAACATTGTGCTCAATGACATGTTCGAGTCTGATGAGTAACGGTAAGAAGAGGCCATCGGCGAGTGCCGTGCGGTAGAGCAGCGTGGCATACGTCTCACTGGTCATGTCATCCGATAGCGCATCGATAAAACCTCGACTCCATCGCATCAAGCTTTGTTCGTAGAGAGTCAGGAAGAGCGCTTCACGTGTGTCGAAGTACAGGTAGAGCGTACCCTTGGCGACGCCGCTTCTCTTGCCGAGTTGCGCCATCGAAAAAGCCTCATAGCCCACCTCTTGAAAGTAGGTTTCAGCCGCTTCTAGCACGGCTTGTCGCCGCAGCGCTTTCTGTTCGGCGCTTCTCGCTCTCTGGTTAATCGAAATCGCTGCGCTCATGAGTGTCTCCAGCTTGCCTTGTTGTTTGGTCGCCTGTTCGGTGTGAGTTCACTATCCGCAACCTTTAAGTGACCACTGGTCAACTATATAGCTGACCAGTGGTCATTTCAAGTGCTAGCGAAATAATGCGATCTTGCGCGGCGAGACATGCGCAGACCTTGCGGCGCTGTAGAGCGCTGGGCAGCGGACAGGCCTCCTGACGACGCGCGGCCGCAATGGCCGCTGCTGAAAGGGACGATGGGTGAGTTCGTCATTGACGAGTCGCCACGGTATCGATCTCTGGGTGGCGGTCTCTGATGGGGCGTGACGCTCAGACCGCCCGCATGACTTTAAGATCAACATCCTCTTAACGGTTGCCGCGGTCGATACTCTGGCATACTGGGCGGGTTGTTATTAAAAGCTCTCACTTATGGCGCACTACAGCATTCTCGACCTCGTCCCCATCACGCTTGGCAGCGACGCAGCCTGTGCGCTCGAGCGCAGTAAGCAGCTGGCAATCAAGGCCGAATCCTGGGGTTATCATCGGTACTGGGTCGCCGAGCACCACAACATGCCTGGCATCGCTAGCTCGGCCACCGCCGTGGTGATCGGACACCTAGCGTCGGCCACCCAGACCATTCGTGTGGGGTCGGGCGGCATCATGCTGCCCAACCATGCCCCCCTGATGGTGGCCGAACAATTTGGCACGCTGGCCACCTTGTACCCCAATCGGATTGATCTCGGGATTGGCCGCGCACCCGGCACCGATGGCGTGACCATGCAGGCCCTGCGCCGTAATCTTGCCGGCAGTGTCGAGGACTTTCCCCGAGATGTGATGGAACTTCAGCATTACCTCAAACCGGTCCAGCCAGGGCAACGCGTGAGCGCAACGCCAGGCGCCGGCACCGAAGTCCCGATCTGGATTTTGGGGTCGAGCTTATTTGGCGCGCAACTCGCCGCTGCCCTCGGCATGCCGTTTGCCTTTGCCTCACATTTTGCGCCCAGTCAGCTGACCGCTGCGATTCAAACCTATCGCGAACAATTCAAGCCCTCTGACACCCTCAAGGCGCCTTACGTCATGCTTGGTTTTAACTTGTGCGCTGCCGACACGGATGCGCACGCCCATTTTTTACGCTCCTCCTCGCTCCAGTCGTTCGTGAATCTCAGGCGAGGTGCGCCGGGTCCAATGCCCGCCCCCATCGATGGGTATGAAGCGAGCCTTTCGGTCGCTGAGCGGCAGATGGTTGAAGCGATTGGCCAGTGCTCAGCGGTTGGCACGCTGGACACCGTGCAGGTTCAGATCGGCGACTTTATTGCCCAGACGGGGGCAGATGAATTGATGCTGGTCTCGTCGATCTTTGACCCCGAACAACGATTGAAGAGCTACGAGCTCGGTGCGGTCGCGATGCAGAATCTGGCGCAGGCTAATACACCCCGCCGGGCCATGGGCTAGCTCATTTTGTGACATCACTCTGTGTTGTTGAGTAACGGCTAGTGGCGGCTTGATTCTCCAGCAATTTTTGCTTGCCGAGGCGCATCAACAGTGCGGTACGGCATGCGTAACGGAAAAACACAAAGGCGCGTGTCTGCATGCGCTAGATTTGTGTCGTAATAATTGAGTACGTAGGTAAAGCAGGTATGGCTAAAAAAATGGGCAAACCCACTCGCCAACCGACGCGAAAGCCAGGAGTAGAGCGTTATAACCGTATTATTGCAGCGGCGGAACAGTTGATTATTGAAGCAGGGTCACTCGAGACGATTACGCTCGATGCGGTTGCCAAGCAAGCCGCTGTGCCACGCGTATCCCTCTATTACTTTTTTGCTTCGGTTGACTCACTGCTTGAGGCGCTTTATCAGCGCGGTGTTCAGAAAATGGTCGCCGAATTGCCTCAGTCGCCTCGGGCCACTGATTGGCGCGAGGTGATGGAGCTCTATATCGACGGTGTGCGCGATTTTTATCTTAACAACCGTGTGGAAATGATTCTCGCGCTGCTCCCGATATCGCTTGTTGCTGTTAACAAAGTGAGCCGTGAGTTCGGCGGAACGCTATTTAAATTGCTTCACCGGCAGGGCTTGGTGCCCAAGACACGCCAAACCGAAAGAGCCTGTGAAATGTGCTCAGAACTCGCAGATCTTGTCTGGCGTAAATCGCTCATTGAAAAAGGCACTCTCACTCCGGCTTACCATAAAGAAGCCAAGCGGGTTGTGATGGCCTATCTCGAAGCAGTGCTCGCAGACTGACACGGCGGTGATTACTGCGCCCTCTCGCTGGGTGCTAGCGCTGTGTCTAGTAGAGTCAACGGTGCAAAAAGTGACAAGCTGCCCTGAACCCGGCGATTTCTCACCTCCTGAGGTTACCTAAGCGTCTTTCTAAGATAACATTTGTTTGTTACGGTGTCGCACTGGATAACATTTGTTTGTTACGTTGTCGTACTGTGAGTGATGGCCGCTTCGAGGGCGGGTCCTCACAGGGTTATTCAGTCGCCGTGGGCACTGATAAACGCTTGATGGGAGGGAGATGATGAGGAGAACTATGCAGACTGTAAAACAATTGTGGCTGGGCATTTCGTTGTTGACTGCGGGGATCGGTGCGCAAGCCTTCGAGGTGGATCGCACGCATCTCCCCATTGCGGAGCCTGATCCGCCCAAGTTTAAGGAGCTCGACGTTCGTAATGTCGAGACGCCACCGTTGTTTTCGGTTAAGGCGCCAGAGGGCGCACCCAACGTTATTATTGTGTTGATTGATGACGTCGGCTTTGGCGCGACCACGGCGTTTGGCGGGCCCATTAACACGCCCACGATGGATCGCTTGGCCGCGGGCGGCCTGCGTTATAACAACTTTCACACGACGGCACTGTGCTCGCCCACGCGTAATGCACTGAAAACAGGTCGTAACCATCACCAGACCAATACCGGCTCCATTATGGAGACGGCGACCGCTTTTCCGGGCAACACCGGAAAGATTCCTAACCGCGTTGCGCCGGTGGCCGAGATGATGCGCCTAAATGGTTACAGCACGGGTGCTTTCGGCAAGTGGCACGAGACGGCCGCTTGGGAAACCAGTGTCTCCGGTCCGTTTGACCGTTGGCCAACGCACTCAGGCTTCGACAAGTTTTATGGCTTTATTGGGGGTGAGACCGATCAGTGGTACCCCCTGGTTTACGATGGTGTGACCCGCGTGAACCCGCCCCACGTGCCGGGGTATCACTTTACCGACGACATGACAGATCAGGCGATTGGCTGGATGAAGGCGCAGCAGTCGATGACGCCCGACAAGCCCTTTTATATGTACTTTGCGACAGGCGCAGTGCACGCGCCGCACCACGTACCCAAGGAGTGGGCTGATAAATACAAAGGTCAGTTCGATAAAGGCTGGGATCAGATCCGCACCGAGACCGTCGCTAAGCAAAAAGAGATGGGCATCATTCCTGAAACGACTGAGCTTGCTGATCGCCCTGAGGACCTCAGCGCTTGGGAAGATCTCCCTGCAGACCACCGTGAGCTCTTCGCGCGTCAGGCCGAGGTGTTTGCCGGTTTCATGGAGCACACAGACGTGAATGTCGGCCGGCTGGTTGATGCGGTGGAGGAAATTGGCGAGTTAGACAACACCATCATCATTTACATTGCGGGTGACAACGGCACCAGCGCTGAAGGTGGTTTCATCGGCATGTACAACGAAATGACCTACTTCAACCAAGTCGTTGAAAAGGTCGAAGACCTGATGCCCCGTCTCGATGAATGGGGCGGTGAATATACTTTTCCGCATATGTCAGCGGGCTGGGCGGTGGCTTTTGATGCGCCGTTTAAGTGGACCAAGCAAGTTGCTTCGGACTTCGGCGGCACCCGCAACGGCATGATCGTTCACTGGCCTGACGGCATCGACGGTGAGGGCGAGATTCGCACCCAGTTTTCTCATGTGATCGATATCGCGCCAACTATTCTTGAGGCAGCCAACCTGCCCGAGCCGACAAGCGTTAATGGAACAGTGCAAGAGCCCATGGCCGGCACCAGCCTCATGTTCAGCTTGAATGATGCTGATGCCCCTGAGCAGCACACGCTCCAGTACTTTGAAATGTTCGGTAACCGAGCGTTGTATCAGGATGGCTGGTTCGCCCGCGTATTGCACCGCGCACCTTGGCAGACTGGCAAGCAAAAGCCGCTTGAGGATGACGTTTGGGAGCTCTACAACGCGAAGAAAGACTTCAGCTTGGTGAATAACCTAGCGGATCAGTACCCTGAGCGTGTGGCAGCGATGGAAGCCACTTTTATGGCTGAGGCCGAGAAGTACAACGTGCTGCCGATCGACGATCGCTCAGTGGAGCGCGTGAATCCTGCTATCGCAGGACGCCCTGATTTGCTGGGCGACCGAAAGTCACTGACGCTGTACGACGGAATGAATGGCATGTTGGAGAATGTGTTCATGAACTCCAAGAACACGTCGAAGAGCATTACCGCAGAAGTAGAAGTCGAAAAAGGCACGACGGGCGTCATCCTGACTCAGGGTGGCCGCTTTGGTGGCTGGTCGCTTTACATGAAAGATGGCCGACCGATTTACACTTATAACTTCTTGGGCCTTGAGCGCTTTACGGTGGCAGCGAAGAAGCCGATTAAACCTGGCCCGGCGACGATCGTGATGAACTTTGACTACGACGGTGGTGGTTTGGGCAAAGGCGGCGACGCCACCATTACGGTGAACGGCAAGAAGGTGGCGTCTGGCAGAATCGGTCGCACACAGCCCCTGATTTTCTCTGCTGACGAGACAGCAGATGTAGGTCTTGATAACCAGACACCGGTCGCAGAAGACATTGGTGTGGGACCAGAAGAAACGCGCTTTACCGGCACGATCAACAAGGTAGTGATCGCGATCGACTGAGCAGCGCCCAGAAACGAGCGGGTTTTTAAACCGCTCGGGCCGTAGTCACTTACGGTTATGAGTTAATGGAAAAGCCACCGAGAGGTGGCTTTTTTTTGGCCGAAAAGCCTCGGCGCAGGGTCGTTGGCTCAATATCAAAGTGACCGGTCGAGGTGTTGACCCATCGCGCGACCTATCTGTTCGGGCGTCGGGCCATGAATCGCGATTAAGCACCGCGCTGCTGTGAGACAGACCGCCACGGGTGCGGGGCCCTGCACATCAGGGTTGCCGATTTCGCCCCATGCGGTGATAGTAACCTGACTACAGTCATTGGGAAAAAAGCGACATGTCGTATCAGTCATCAACACCGTTTATAAACGTTGGGCTCGACGCCAACTGCCTGACGATTGAGTTCAACCGGCCCGATGCCTTGAATGCGTTGCGCCCCGAAATGCTGTCTGAGGCCGCGCGTTTAGTGGAGCAGGCCCACTCGGATGAAGAGGTTATGGTGATTGTCTTGCGTGGCGCCGGCAGAGCGTTTTCGGCAGGCGTAGACCTCAAGGTGTTGCAAGGCATCGAGCCTCAAGGTGGCATTATCGGTAATGTGTTTGATGAACCGGCAGCACAATTGGCTGCGGCGATCCGCGACACTGGTGTGCCTGTGATTGCGCGCGCCGTGGGCGCCTGTTTTACCGGGGCGTTAGAAGTGGCCTTGCACTGTGACTTTGTCTACACCACCGATACCACGAAGTTTGGCGATACCCACACCAAATTCGGCCTTCGCCCCACCTGGGGTATGTCGCAAACGCTGTCGCGCGCAGTGGGTCAGCGGCGCGCGCGTGAGCTGTCTTTTACCGCCAAAATTTTCACGGGCGCTCAGGCGGTCGAATGGGGCATTGCCAACGACAGTTTTGAAACCCCCGAGGCATTGGACGAAGCATTGGCGGCGACCTGTGCACAGATCACCGCTAATAGCGCCGAGGCCGTGGCGGCCATGAAGGACTTGTATCGACTCGCCGAAAACGAGGACGGCATCCGAGCCTCCTTGAAGGCAGAAACGTCATCCCAGTACAGCATCTCTGATACCGAGGAGCGGCTCTCAGCGTTCTGACTGATGTGACTGTGTGTCCAAGACTAAGACTAGGACTAGGACCAAGGCTAAGGCTCAGGCTCAGACCGGGGCGCGAACTACCTCCTCGCATTGCCTCCGTCGAGCCGTTTACCACCTAGAGACCACCCGCATCTGAAACCATTACCGAGGACGAAGCATGTCAGACTCAGAGGGTTC
>Ga0213869_10003559_pt1 | contig 10315 bp, 11 predicted proteins | sample PICome_10_FD_160083 | JGI IMG/M metagenome (GOLD analysis project Ga0213869, IMG submission 160083) | Coastal seawater microbial communities near Pivers Island, North Carolina, United States - PICO132 | ecosystem: Environmental > Aquatic > Marine > Coastal | place: USA: North Carolina...
CGCGTCTGTTGTAAGGGTGCTATTAATAACGACCCTAGCTGTTTCGTCATAAGTACCCGCATCAGCCTCAAATACAATAGCGCCGTCATTAGATACAAGGTCAGTGCCTCCGATAGCAGATGTAGCGATGTTTGCCACATCAGCTTCAGCAGTCAAAAAGGTTGCATAATCCCTACCAGTAGCACCGATAGTCCTTGTAATTATCGTAGTCAAGGATTAACCCTCTTTGTCTACTAATAAAGCTTGTACTTCAGCCCAGGTTTTTTCTATCCCTGCGGAAGCCGCATCATCTTCCTCAACCCAAGTTTGAAATTCTGACCCAACTAAAGGCAAAGCATACCTACGCTTCGCAAGATAGATAGGATTTTCTGGGTCAGTGTTATCCTCTAAAGGTTGCATCAAAGCAACAACATCAGGGTCGTCGTGATCTTTGTCTGAAATGTAACAAAAACTAAATCCACTCTCTGTGGGAATTACGGAAGATCCCGGATTGACATGGCCGTCTAAGACTTGAATAATGTCGTTATCTTGGTAAGTAAGCCCTCCTCCCGGAGTAGCTGTTATGATTAGTGCGTGCATATTATTCTCCTAAGTAGTATATAGTACCCAACTATTATATAGTACCCAACTATTATAGTTCTTCTATTTGTCCAGCATATCCACCAAGTTCATTACTAACTTTCGAGAGAGGAGTATCCTGCACTTCTGTGCTGTCGCGGAGAAGCTTGGCAGAGCATACTAAATGATAAACTCCATATGCCTCAAAGCTATCTTCAACCACCTCGAAGATCTCATACTTCTGATCTTGAAACATCGGCTTGATTACGTCACCAGGAATGACGGACCTACCAAGCTTGGTCTCAATGTAGCTCTTGTTAAATGTAAATAGCTGATCGTTAGTAAGCTCAATACCGAACTGCGTAAGCTCCTCGGACATGGAGATAGGATCGTAGTGCCCATGAACTGTGATGGGTGTCTTGGACACTACCTTGCTCCTCTCCTCTCGATACACATCGTCGTAGTTGTCTGACTGGTAATACTTATAGAAGTGAAACTTGGAGCCAGCTAGACGAATCATCTCATCATCTACAAGGTTGAACAGGTTGATGTCAGGGTTATCTTGATCAAATAGGCTAAGAGCACTGTCATCCGTATCTATGTCCGGCAGGGCTGGTAGCTTAGTTGTTACCTTGTAGTTCTTGTTGGTCATCAGGGACAACCACCTTTCGGATACTTAATATTTTTTGGCATTTTTAGAGACCCATCGCGATTACGAAGAGTGGATTTTGCTGGCTTCTTTCCTGCTTTTCTGGCAGCAGCGGCATTGGCGGCTAATTCTCCGCGCTTTTTATATGGAGGAACCGGATCCATCTGCTTGATTGCCTCAGAGACAAGACCAAGAGACTCGGCCATGAGATATCCCATGTCCTGATAGACTGTGTGAGCCATTAGGTTACGCTTCATTGTTGCCTTTGCTCTTGCCGCTCTACCTTCCGAAGATTTAGTACGTCTAACTATTGTGGCTAGATCGGGCTCTCTTCTTTTTGGCTTCGCACCTTTGATCTTCTTTTTACCTCGCTCTTCATGAGCCCCATGTTCGCTGGTGCCGTGGGGGTTATGAGCAGGAGTTACATCGTCAGAAGCTTGTCCTTCGGGGAAATTGGGCCTAGGTCCAAGTTTTTTTCTTCTTTCCGCTTTTCTTTTGCTTTTTTTACTTTGTTCGTTTAACATATCAGAATAATGTGAATACTGGTGGTTCCTCTATCTCAGATAGAAGTTCTTCTTTGAGCTTCTCCTTCTCAACATCGCTTTGCTGAATAAGTGCTGCTCCGTTCAAGCTCGCTCCACCTCCTGGTGATGGTAGCGAAGAATATTTGCCTCGGATCTCTCCGAGAATGCCTCTAGACACTGCTAGAGCGTATCGTTGTATCCAATTCCTATAGAAAGGATGCATTGTTCCAGTATCAAGACCACGATAAACTAGGATGACTGCTTCATATCCTGCTGGAGAAGGATATAATTGAAGGACATTACCATTAATAATATCCCAGGACCCCTCCTGGCTAAGAATCTTTCTTGTCATCTCTAAGTGAGTCTGAAGAAGATAAAAATCAGACATAGAGAAGTCGCTGAAAACAAAGTTGTCTTGGAAATACTTAATAAAGAAATCAAATTCTAATGTGCCGTTTTGAGGCTGAATGCTGAGAAGAGATTTCTTGTAAGCACAGTAGCTTAAGTTATTGGCTATGTGAGTAGGAAGAACATAGGTGTTTACATTAGGTGTTGTCGCAAACGTAGCTATTTGTGTACACCAAAAAGGAGCATGGTAGTCTAAGTTAGTTATGGATTCTTCAATGGCAGTTTTTATTTGAAAGTCCGTAAGCTCTACGCGAACAATAGGGTGCCCCAAGCGAGCGAGTACAAAGTCTTTGATGGATTGTTCAAATCTATTGAACTCCACTTCATCAGACATTAGGCCCCTGTTAAGTTCTGACCCATCTATAGCGGTAGAATAAATATCTGTATCGCCTAAGTTCCTACCTGCGTAGGTTCCAAAAGAATCTCCGTAACCAAGTAACTTAGGATCTATTGTTATCGCTGCCATGCTGGTCTTTGTCCTTTAATTGTTTTTCTACTTTTGGCTTTGTGCCACGTTTGGGCTTATTTGGTCGGTCTAATAATTCAAGATATCTAGACTCGACTAGCCCTTTAGAATTGAAAAATTCCCCAGGTCTTATCTCTATTATGTCTCCGTCAATATGGAGAAGCATATTCCACCTGCACTTGCTTCTGTACTTATACATGTCTTATTTATATAGCAAAGAAAAAGGGCCAGAGGCACAAAAAACCTCTGGCCCTCTTTTTTTTATTTAGCTAGATCAGCTAGGGACACTAGTGCCAAGGGTTGAAGTGTTTCTAGCGAACGGCGAGAAGAGGAAGTTAGACGTAGCTCCAACAACTCTAATAATCCGGTAGAACCTGTTCATTGGCTCAATCTGGACCTTGCCATAGCGAGTAAGCAATCCTTTTCTCGGCTGGAAGGTCTCAGGATCGACGACAGTAGGTAACTGCTGAAGAGGAATGTACGGGGCATAAACATAACCCGCGTCCATTGCGTTCTGACCTTTGTAGCCCATTAGGATCTCGTCCTGGGGGAACATGGGGTCAACATAGAGGTCGTAGCGACCCATGAACTTACCCTTATACTCGATGCTGTTCTTACCCACGTTGGTAGGACCATCGCTCGGCTGAATACCACCTTCAAGCTTGGCGGCACTCTCCATGAGAGCAGCCATTAAAGGAGAGGTAAGAAGCCAGCTACCCGGCCCACGCATCGTGGTGCGGTAGATGTCCTGCGAGGCAATGTTAATGACCGCAAGAAGGTTTGAGTACACTTCGCCAACGTGACGAGGATAAAGATCAGACGCGCCTGTAGCTCCTTGCGTGAAATCAACAACAAAGACGTTAGAGCCATTGAGGTTGGTTCCAGGGAACTCCGTACCGCCAGCGCCGCCGCTGAAGTCGTAGGTAAACTGGTTCGGAACAAACGCACCAGCGTCCCCACCGCCATCAAGGCCGGGGAAGCGACCATCGCCACCCATGCTGATGTAATCGTTGTCCATAAGACGCTGATCCACACCACCAAGCTGGGCAGCAGACTTGTTACGGAAGCCGTATGCAATCATACGAAGGTCTTCAATAAGCTCACGGTCAATCTCAAGCTGAAGCTCCTTACTAAGAAGGTCAGTAAGCTCCCGCTCAAGGTCAAGGTTGTGGTAAGCCTTAAGATCTTGAGAAGCCTCAAGAGTCCAAAGCGCACGCATCTTACGAGTGTTGGCTACAACGGCCTCTTGCTCGATGTGGAAGGTCATCTCAGGGATGCCAGAACCACTAAGGCGCTCACCAGCAGAAAGCTGCCAAGCCATGATAGCTTCCGAGTTCGGGAACGCGGCAATCTGACCACCCATTGTACCGGAAGGAGCGCCGTTGCCTTCAAGTTTCGTAGCATCCATATCAAGTACGTTGGAAACGTCGAAGCCAGAAGCGGCTTGATCACCGTCAAGTCCTACGCCAGTTCCACCATCAAAGGTGCCATCGTTCGAGCCCGCATCTCCAGAGGTAGAGCCAATCGTAGAGTTGTATAGACCTTTATAAGTAAGGTTGAACTTACTGTAAATAGTCTGAACGTCATTGCCGTATACTCGGTCGTTACCTAGGTAGAATACCTGAGAAACGGGGCCTTGCATGGGCTGAACGCCAACTAAGCTGTTGGCAAGAAGTTGCGGGTAAACCCGACGAACAAGCGGGAAGGCAAACTTTTGGAAAGTGCCTAGCTGACCCGTAGTAGTAGTGCCGGTAGAAATGCCCTCTGTGATGCGCTCCTCAACAATAGCTTTCGCTTGGTTCTCAAGAAGTTGAGCGGTGACTCGACGAGTATACTCGCTGTCAATGCCCTCAAGGACAGGCTCCCACTTCTGGACAAGTTTCTCATCCGGTTGATGCATGATATCCATAATAATTAATCCTTAGGATTGGGAAGTGAAGGGCATGAACTTCATGACCTCATCAGTAAGGAACTCATTTGATTTTTGGTTATGAGTCCTATTTTCGTTGATCTCCAAATCCGCTTTGGAAACAACTACCGCTTTCTCTGAAGAGACGAATGCGTCGTCCTTCGCGGCTTCAAGGTTCTCAACTTCTTCCAGAAGCTGTGCTTTTTCAGTCTCTAACTCGTAGGCAGCGCCTTCAGCAATAGAGACCTTTTTGTCCATAACTCGCACCGTGTTCTCAAGGTTCTGGTTCTCTTCAACCAAGCTCTGAAGCTGGTTGTTTAGAACGTCAAACTCTTCCTGAAGTTCGCCATACTGGCCTGTCATTTCAGAAAGAGCGTTGTCTTGATCGTCGGTGTTAAGCTCAAGGGACATAAGAGTTCTTACTGATTCGAATAGTCTAGCATTACGATAGACTTCGTTCTCCTCAGAGAGTTCAATAAGAGCTTGTTCTTTGATGTCATCAATTTTAGTACGAATGTACGCGGTGACTCGCGCTTCAAGGAGGCCGATCTTCTCAGCGACTTGCTCGTTTATAGTAGAATCTACAAGTTGAAAGATCTGTTCAACTGTAGATTCGTCGAGCCCTTCGGGTAGAATGTCGGCTATATTTTTTATATTACTCATGAGGTTTCTCCTAGGTTCAGCTATATGTATAGGATTGTTTTACTTAAAATAACTTTTTTTTAGAAAATGTAGGCGATCACTTCTTTTTGGGCTTGGGAGTGTGGCTCCCTCGGGTAGTATAGGTAGCGACTCCCGCAGGAGTTCTTCCCTGCTTCTGTCTTTGATGAATCAAAACCCGTACTCCACCAGCCTGTTTCGTAATGTCCTTGGGTGTTTTTGCTGGGCGCTCATTAGCCCCGCTGCCGCGAGTCTTCTTTCCTCTTGTTTGTCTACGCGCAGCCGCTTCAGCGTTGGCAGAATCCCCATAGCCATACATCTCAGTAAGACCAAGAGCCTCAGCTAAGGAGAAAGCAATCTTGTGCCAGCTACCCTCTTCTTTGACAGCTTCCATGCTTTCGTTACGAAGCATTTTAAAATCTTGAGAGTCAAGCCTACCATTTTTATTTTTATCAAGTTTCTCCTGACCACCTTGCAAAGTCTTCTTCTTCTTTGTAGCTTCCTCAAGGAAAGGAGTGTAAGAATCTCTAAGGCGAGCCTCGATCATAGTGACAAAGTTGGTTTCCTTCTGAAGCTTATCCTGACTCTCTCTGACAAACTTGGACTCGGTGGACTCAGAAAGGCCAGGGAACGCTCCTCTTGTGGATGGATCAGCCACAAGGTCGAAAGTTACTAGGCGGAAGTCTTCGTTGACAATCTTCTGGCCGTTCGAGTCTTCGGAGAGCGTACCCATGCCGCGAGAGGAAATGCCGATCTTGACACCACCTTCAACAAGAGCCTTAGCAGTCATGCCAGCAGGAGTGTTAAGGATCTCAGCTTCACCGATAAGCTCATCACCTTTCATGTCGAGCTTTGTAATTAGGTGAGAAGCGTTTGATAACCTAACGGTATCGTTCTGGGGGTGATCAAGCTCACCACATAAACGCCGCTCAGTAATCATAGGCTGGACTTTCTTAAGCTGACCCTCAAGAACAGCAGTAGGATAAATTCTGCCGTTATTGTTTTGCTCGTTGCAGCGGCCAAAGACACCGCGAATCTTCATGGTGGGGTTGGTCTTACCCTCTGTGAGAACTTGAAGATTCTCTACGATAAATACGTCTTGTAGTAATTGCATATTATTATTCTCCTTTCAAACGACCATCTTTGCCGCCGATACCTCTAGATTTTCTCATGGTTCTAGACCCATATTTCGCAGCTAATTTTTTAGATCCCTTTCCGTGTCGAAGCATAGTTCGAGAAGCATGTTTCTTAATGCTTCCAAAGTCTGCTGAAGGTGTGGCACTGCCCGGAGTAAAACCTTTAGCGATTTTTCCGCTGCTTTTTCTGCCCCATTTTGCCTTTGATATGACATAGACTCTTCCCGCTGCTTTAGTAGAAAAAATCTGTCCTATGCTCCCTTTAGCTAAAGCGTCAGCAATACTGTTATAAACTTTAACTCTACCCTTGAAGGATTTTTTCTTTTCCTTTTTAGTAGCTTGCTTAGAGGTATAATATTTTCTACCCTCTTTAGCTTCGTTAAAACAATATAATGCTTCGTTAAATTTCATTTAAGTATTCTCCGAATACTTTCCTTCAACACATCACTTTTATTAGGCTTCCTACGTCGTCTACTAGATTTTCCCATAGGATCAGAAACTGGCCCAGCAAGGTTAACCCCGATAGCGCCCGCTGAGGTCATCTCCTTTAGTTCTGATACCATGTTACGGACTTCTTCTAAAAGAGATACAAGCTCTTGAGCAGTTTCTTCCGTAATGACTGAAGGTTCTGGTTTAATTTCAGGCTCAGGCTCTTCCCAAACTAATTCGGGAAATCGCTCCGCAGGGGGCGTGTCTTGAGGATGAAAACCCTCACCAAGAATCTGACGCATCATATCGTCAGGAACCTCTATTTGAGAAATATCTTTGGCAGGAGCAGCATTGGACGCAGCCTTTGCCTCCTCTAGTTTTGGAGGCAAAGACTTTCCTTCTTTTATATCCTCGACCTGACCTAAGATTAAGCTCTCTGCAAAATCTCCGATACTATTCACGATCACTCCTCCTCGTCAGCGAAGAGAAGCTCGGCAATAGTTTCGTCAATGACAGCCTCGATATCCTCGTCACCCTCGTTAAGCTGACTGAGGCGGTCTACAAGGCCGAGTACGACGTTGAGGTGCTCAAGAATGCGCTCCTCGTCGATAGACTCGTCAAGCTGAGAGACGCAGAGCGGGCAAACGTGAGCGGCTTCCTCAAGCTCCTCAGCGCCCTCGTCATCCTCATACTCAGAGTGAGCGTAATCCATGTCCTTCTTGCCCTTCTTGGCTTTGGAGCCGCAGGACTTCTTCTCCTCAAGCTCCTCAAGCTCCTCTACGGCAGAGGACTCATCAAGGCGAGAGCTAATCTCGTCGTTCTTCCAAACGGCAGCTTCCATAAGCTGTTGACGTAGTTCGTCAGTTAATTTCATGTGATCCATAATTATATCCTATAAAAAGAGTAAGATTTTCATCTCTAGGTTATTTAGTAAGCTACGCACAACAAAAGTTTTTTGTTTTAAAAAATGTTACGGTAGTGTCGTGGGGGGAGGGGGCGGAATAAAAGGCGCTGACGTAGGAGGCTCATCCACGGTAGGAGGTTTAATTGACGAACCTGAGTTAGTTGCCTTTCTCTCAGGAAAAGGGTCAGTCTCTGGGGCAGTAGATTTTCTTCTAACTAGTTGCGTTTTATTAAAAGCCACTTTAGAGTCAGAGTTCTTAGTAGCGGGAACAACTTTAACTTCGCTAAACATACCATTAAATATAGCCTTCTTTATGTTTGAGAACCCCTCTAACTTAGATAAAGTATTGTATTGCTTTAAATTAAATCTAGAAAGGACATCAAACACAGTTAGTGTTTTTCCCACGCCGTTAAGACCTAGTAAATAGTTCTGATCTAAACTTTGAATAATCTCTTTGAGTAATCTGTATCCAGTCTTCTCCCTGTTGGGAGAGAACTCAGCAGAGGAAACAATTTTCCCTGTAAAGTCGATGTACCCCGTAACAAATAATGGATTGTCTATATTAATTTTATTTATGCGTGCGTCATTAGTAGGAGTTTCAAATACATCCTCCGCTTCTTTCCCAACTAAAGAAGTTTGAACAAACTGATTAGTTTTATTTTTAAAACGAGGAGTAATGGTAGGTTTTGTTATAAGTTCTCTAGTTACTACCCCCGGAGAAGTAGCTGTCGCTGGAACAATATCAGTGACCTGGGATTTTACATCAAAAGGTAGGTACTCGGGCCTGTTTGTTGGGTATAGTAAAATATACCAAGGTATTTGTCTGGTGAGTAGGGGCAGAGTTTTATTTTCTTTCGGAGAGTCTACTATGATGTCAGTTTGCTCTAAGAAAATTTCTCCATTAGCTTCAACATAATCTAATAACAAATCCTCATCATGTAAGATGAAAGTTTGATGATTATTTTTGTATTTTATATATTCATTAATTTTACTAATGTCTGCTAAAGAAACATTTTCGTATCTAACTTTAGTTTGCTTTAAGTGCTTACTTTGATTAAGAGGTAGGGAGGTGCTTACTGAACTTAAAACACAACTTAAAAAGTATACACTTTCTCTAGAATTGCTTAGAGAATAATCTAGTTCTACCCCGGAAGGGTCGCCGCTGACAGATAAAATTCTACTTGGATCACCGCCAAGTAGTTTTATTGCTACTTGTCTGGTTTTTTCTGGTATATAAAATGCGTGATCTTTTTCTGATTGAGCATAAACTCTGGTAGTCTCTCCTCCCACCGACAAATCAAAATACTCTCCATCTTTCAATCTTAATGTGCTCCTGTTAATAAAAGTATCATCATCTTTAACGTAATACCTTTGTGTAATGCCACGAATAGTTACATCAATATAACGGTCAACATCACTTGAAAGAATCTTTTGATTCTTAAATGTTTCCCTACTTAAACCTTCATACTTAGTGTAATCTAATGGGAAATAACTATTCTCAATTAAACTTAACGCTGCGGTCTCATTTACTATCTCTGAATCACTTCTGATTATTTTTATCTCTGTTTCGCCTTTACCCTCAGCCAAAAGCCTAGACAAATCACCTATTTTTATTTCTGATATAGTTCCTTTCAATAACCTCGGAGCTACTATTGAATAAATATCCAATTTAGACAAACGAGATCCGTCGAAATTTAATATAGAATCAAACATATTCCTTGCTTTAGAATTTAAATTATCATATACTGTTTCGGGCGTAACTGAAGCAGCTAAAGAACTGTCCCAATCACCAAAAGTATTGCTTTCTTTCATAAGCTTAAGAAAACTTTCATCTATAAACCTGTCAAATATATCTGTTTTATTGCTAGTGTTTTTTACTTTTTTTCTTCTTTTAGAAGTATACTTAAAAAATACCTCTTCATCTTCTTGCCCAGAAGGTTTAGCTTTCAAAATAGCTGCTGCTACCTCCGGGTCTGACAAATCAATAATGCCAGAGTGCTTTATATTTTCTAACTCTGTCTTCCCACTAGACCTATTAGTTACTCCTTGAGATTCTAACAAGGTAGGTAAGCCCGCTTTAGGAAGTTGACCAATATTGGTTCCTCCACCGCCACCGTTCCCTGCATTGCCATCAGGTAAAGAAGGGCCAGGGCCTGGGGCCTGAGGACCTATAGGCGTTCCAGATCGTGGGCCACCACCTCCACCACCAGGAGGGTCGTAGATGCCAGGAGGGCCGAACGGGGGAATTACAGGACCAGCACCAGGACTAATAGGACCCTGAGCAGGTCTTTGAGGCCCAAGAGGAGTGAAGCCTCCACCACCCCCACCAATCGGGGGAGTTACGGGACCAGGACCAGGGGACTGGGGGCCAGCACCTGTGACGCCGCCTCCACCTCCACCTCCACCGCCTCCTCCAGGAGGGGTTACGGGACCAGGACCAGGGGACTGAGGGCCAGCACCAGTTACACCACCACCTCCACCTCCACCGCCTCCTCCAGGAGGGGTTACGGGACCAGGACCAGGGGATTGAGGGCCAGCACCAGTTACACCACCTCCACCTCCACCGCCTCCTCCAGGAGGGGTTACGGGACCAGGACCAGGGGATTGAGGGCCAGCACCAGTTACACCACCACCTCCACCGCCTCCTCCTCCACCTCCACCTCCTCTAGGTA
>Ga0213869_10003562_pt1 | contig 10313 bp, 6 predicted proteins | sample PICome_10_FD_160083 | JGI IMG/M metagenome (GOLD analysis project Ga0213869, IMG submission 160083) | Coastal seawater microbial communities near Pivers Island, North Carolina, United States - PICO132 | ecosystem: Environmental > Aquatic > Marine > Coastal | place: USA: North Carolina...
CGCTCTGCGCTTCGAATTCAATCGAGACGAGGAAACAGAATAACAGCAGCGGTTCCTCGTCGACGAGGACAAAAAAGCCCCAGAAGCAGAAGGAGAAGACAAAGAAGACAACCAAGCGCGCATCACGCGTGCATATTTCTCGCGCTTTCCGAGAGAGAATTTTAGGGGAAAAGTCTTTCGTATCTTCAAAAATACGCGCACGAATAAGAACAACAACGAGCGGTTGTTTGCGCGACAAAGATGGGCAACGCGCAATCATCATCGAGCGCGCGAGAAACAGCAGAGGAAGAGGAAAGGGAGAACTCGACGACGACGAGCGGACGACGAGAAGGAGAAGAAGTAATAGTGGAAATGTCTTCTGCTTCTTCGCCTCGTTCTCAAAGCGCTGAAGGAGAAGAAGAAAAAAACGAGGAGGCGAAAAGGAAAGAGGACGAGGAGGAAGAGGATGGTGAGGAGGAGACAGAGGAGGAAAACAGAATCGTGGCGTCGTGCAGAGTGTGCTTAGAACCGATACGAAAATCCGACGTGATGATTGAAAACAACAGCGCGTGTTTGTTGGGATGTAAATGTTCCCAAGTTGGCATCCACTTAAACCGAGAGTGCGGGATAAAATATCTGAAAAATCTGCAACGACCGAACCAAACGCTGACCTTGTGCGAGGTGTGCCAAAGCCCAATGTCTGAATTCGCGACTAAAATTCAACCGGTTTTAAACGCGACGACGACTTCGAGAAGGTCTTCTCCGTTTGCGCTTCACGATTCGGACGGTTTTTTGCACACTTTTTCGCGCCCGCGACGACGACCGGCTGAGTTGTGCGAATTCTTTTGCTTCTTAGTCCCGTGTTTACCGTGCGTGGCGCTCGCCTACACCAACTGCTTCCACTCCACGTGCGTCTCTTTAATGCGCTTCCGAGCGTATATTTTCCTCGGGCTCATCCTTGCTCTGTTGATCATCTTTCTCTCCGACGTTTATCTCACCATGGAAGATAAATACGAGAGTCGCGTGAGAGAGCAAAGAAAGGATATCGACAACAACAGGCCTTCTAGATATCCGTCGAACGACGACGACTTTAACAACAACAACAACTTCAACGGCGGTATGAATTATAACCCGAACGCGTACGATTACTACTCGAGAGGGAGAGGATAGAATAGCTTCTATTACCACGCGTAGGGTTTAGGGAGAGAGAGAAAAGAGTTTAATAAAAGCGTAATGTACTACCATATCGCGAACACACCACGTTTTGTGTCCGCTTCGAGGATTTCAAACCGCTTTGGAAAAGACTTAAAAATTCAAAATTTCGCTTCATAAAAATGACGGCAGAGGAAGACACAACCACCGTTGCAATGACCACGAAGGCGTCTGAATCGTCGTCGTTGTTTGCAGTCGATGATGCGCTTCATTCGCGTCCGAATTCGCACGACGAATTGCTGGATTTATTAGCGTCCTCATCTTTCACACCCTCCCGTCGTGGGAAAAAAGGGGAATTTGAATCCGCGCAAAAGTTGATGATGAATACGAACAATGCGGACACGACTCCTGGGACCACTACTACAGAGGAGAACGATGCCAGAACTGCTGCTTCATTTTCCACCTCTCCTTCGTTATCGTTTCAAACGCCGCAGAATTTATCGCAGTTAAGGACGAGAGCTCGAATGTCCCCTCCTTTACTGCAAATGCCTGGAGGTATTGGAAATACGAGCGTATCGCCGAGATCGTCATCAAACGGGAGCAAAGGAGGGTCGCCATTTTTTTCAAACCTGTCGTCGTCTCCAGAACGCGAAGTGTGCGCGATATGCATGTGCAGACTGGACGATGTGGAGTCTCCGAGAGTCAGTCGGGCAGATTTGGCGAGTCTCGTTGTGAGTACCGCTACGACGACGACCGACGACGGCGAGGACGGGAAAGAGAACGAAACGAAACAACATCAGCAAAGAAAGAAGAAAGAGATTTATACTTTACCGTGCACGCACAGATTTCACCGGAGCTGTCTGGGGGAGTGTCGCGCGAACGATTTTTCGCAGTGTCCGATGTGTAGGGAGAGTTTACCGGGAGGTTTAACACCGGATCACGTGAGGCAGATGAAGGCGAAGATGGAACAGGAGGATCCGGACGCCGCGAGGAGGGCGTACGCGGTCCAACGAAATCGAGCGGCGAGGGAGGCGGTCAGAGCAGCGGCGTTGAGGAGGCAGATGGCCGCCGGGGTGTTTAGCTCGAGTCCGACGAATTCGATGAGTTTATCGACGCCAAGTCAACAACCGAGAACGCCGTTGGCGTGTCCGCCGGGCGTGGGAGGTACGTCGCCGGCGAGCGCGAGCGGAAGCGGAGAAAAAGTGGGTGGAGGGACGTCTGTGGGCGGAAGCTTACGAAGAACGAGCTCTGGAGTAGCGAGTGGCGATGCGAGCACGGATAAAAAACCTCCGCTCCCACCTCGAGGTGTTCCTTTGAACGGAGGCGGAGACGAAGCGTACAATCGACATCGACGACAAAGGTCGAATCTCACGGAACAATTAGCCAAAGCAGAGAATTTGGACGAGGACGAGGACGATTTCGATATGGACGATTTGGACATGGATCTCTCCCAATCGCAAAAATCAGACTACCATTGAAATAGGAATAGTATTTTAGAATGCAAGCATACATACACAGGTATTAATAATCGCGCAGCAGATGCGTGTTTCTTTAATTATATATTACACACACGTACTATATAGAAATATCATTTCAATCAAAAAAGATATCTCCGGGGTTGATAACCATTGGAACACCGAACGCGTTTTCAACCACCCGGCGTCCGTCTGGTAACGTTTTCCCTATGTACTTCATCAACTCCTCCTCCGGTATGTCTTCGTATTTCGGGCGCACGCCGTTCGCGCTACTTCTACTTTCCGTCGAAGTCTTCTTTTGCGGCGAAAGCACGCGTCTCGGTTGCGTTCTTGACACCCCAGGCCTGGAGTATTTACTATTGCTCCTATTACTACTGTTGCTACTCGTACTGCTACTACCACTCACAAACGGATGCGTGGTGAAAATCTCCCACCTCGTCGTCCCGTCCACGACGTGCTCGGCGAATCGCATCCCCCATTCTCTGTGCATCGTCACGTCTATATTCCGCATCAACTGATCGAAATCCCCGACAGAGCTCAACCCGTTCCTGATTTCCAACTCAATCGTCGACTCGTTCGCGCCAATATTCCCCGATACGAGTAAAATATCGCGCGTCGGGTCCAATCCAGCCGCTCGCCCTACCGTGTCCGCCCACTCGTGCAACATCTGAACGCACTCGGCTTTGTGGCCGTATTTCGCCACGAGAATCCACCGGGCGATCACAGTCGAGGAAGTCGAAGAAAGAGAAGCTTTACGCGTCGTTTCGCCATCGCCGTTTTCGATGATTTCGAGCCGATTGGAGGACGACATCAAAATCGATGAAAGCGAAGAAACCGGCGGTTCTTTAATTTCTTCCTCTTCTTCTAAAAGTTCCAACAGCGAATTCTTCGGAGCAGGGGACGAGGACAAGTCAGACGATTCAGACGATTCAGACGACGCGTTTTCAAACGTTTCCGCGAACAAAAGCGCAAACTTTGCGTCTCTGTCCTCGTCTTCCGGTTCTCGCGTCGAGAACCCGCCGCTGTTCCCGCCATCAACGCCTCGGCAAAGAGAAGAAGCGTTGGAAGAATTAGAAAACGTTTGAGAAGGAATTCTCCTCGACGAGACGACGACTCTTCTTCCTCCGCGATGGCTGCTGCTCTTCTGCGAAGAAGAAGAAGACGACAAAGAAGAAGACCAAACTCTCGTCGTCGTCGTTTGAATCATCGTCGTCGTCGTCGTTCAAAGTCAAAAATACTCTCTCTTCTCGCTCCCTTTTGTGAGTGATGCGATGAATAAAATAATGGGGAAGAAGCCGCCGCTTTCCTCAAAAGTTTTCCATCCATCTGTGTGCTGACAAGGATGCCGTCGGGGTCCTCTTTGTCCTCGTCTTTATCCCCTTTCGCGGGGGGGGCACTCGGTGGTGCGCGCGATGATACTCACACTACCACTAAAAAAGGAGGAGGAGGCGAAAAGAGAGGGAGGAAACAAAAGGAGGAGACAGAACGGACGACGATGAGTTTGGATTCGATCTCCGCATCGAGGACGGGGACGACTTTTCCTTCGATGGATGGAGCGACGACAAAAACTGGTCAAGGAGGAGGAGTTTTAGAAGCAAGAACGAGCCGAATATCCTTCGACGACGTGGAAAAGAATAAAGGCGGGGACGAATACGTACGAAGAAAAGTCTTCGCCGCGGGGGAAGTGATGCGACTGCAAACGACTTTGGAGGAAGATGGAATCGAATCCTCTGCTGACGAGGAGGAGGAGGAGGAGGAAGACGAAGACGAAGAATTCTGCGTGGTTCGAAAAAGGGACATCGTGTCGTGCGAGTTAGTCGTTGGCAGCAGAATAAAGAAGAAGAATAAGACGGAGACGAAAACAACACGTCAACATCGAATCGTAATCACCTCGTTTCCGAGAAAGAAGAGGTTGATTGACTACGCGGTGTTGCCTCGATTTTTGTCCTCCTCCGCGAGCGCTTTTACTTCGAGAAACGCGGGAGATGATTTTAGCGCCGCCGCGGCGAAAGGGAACAGTGGGAAACGGTTTGGACACAAGAAGAACGTTCACGTGGTCAAATACAAGTCTTTGGACGAAGCGTTAGAGGACGTGAAACGAATAGAGGAGGAGTGCGGGTTGGAACATCAGCGAATGAACAAGAGAGGGCGATTTTTGGTGTTTATAAATCCAGCCGCGGGAAGAGGGAAGGCGGAAGAAGTGTTCAAAAAACACGTGGAGCCGGTGTTAAAGTGCGCGAGAAACTGCGTGGTGGAGGCAATCGTGACGACGAGGAGTGGAGAGACGGAAGAGAGAACGTACGAGAGAAGTAAAGAGTCCTTGTTGTTAACGAGAGGTCGAGGATACGAGAGTAATACTACTACTCACAACGAAGATGCCCGAGTTCTCGGTATTATCGCCATCGGAGGTGATGGTACCATTGCCGAAGCGTACGCGGGCGTGGAGAGAGCGCAAAAAGAGCTCGGGACGCACGAAAGTATTCCAATCGGTGCCATTCCCGCCGGTTCCGGGAACGCCATTTGCGTTTCTCTAGCGGAACAGAGCGAAGAAGTGAACGATGCGACAACGATGGCGTTGCTCATCGCTAAAGGCCAAACGATTCGATTGGATGGAGCGAGACTGGCAATTTATCGCAACGACGAGAACGGCAGTAACGATACGACGAACGATACGACAAAAAGCACCAGCAGCAAGAGGAGGTTAAGTTTGGACAGGAGAAACGGCAGTAAGAAGAACGGCAGCAACACGAACAACAACACTATTAGTAACAACAGAATAGCGGTGTATCAAAACACGGCTTTACTGAGCGTATCGTGGGGGTTTTTCGCGGATGTTGATTTGGAATCCGAACGCTTTCGTTGTTTGGGAGGAACGCGCTTCATCGTCCAAGCGATTGCCAGACTCATCAACCTGAGAACGTACAAGATGGATTTAACGTACAGAGTTTCACAAGAGACCAAGTCTGTCTGCGAACGACTGGGAAAATCACTCCTCGGTCGTAAAGAAGGCGAATTCAGAACGATTAAAGACGAAAATATCCTAGGCATATGGGCTATGAACCTCCCTTGGGGCAGCGGCGACACGAAATCCGCGCCGCTCGCTTCGCCTTCCGATGGATTCTTCGACATCATCATCGTCCACCCGACGAGCAAACTAAACTTGCTCAAATTACTCCTCGACTTTGACACGAAAGGATCGCACGCAAAGAACGACGCCGTCACGTACTTAAAAACGAGCGAATTCGAGCTCACGTTACTCGGTCGATCCGATTTAACCGAAGGTGTGAGCGGTTCTACCAACGCCTCCCGATCAAACGCCGCCAACCCGCTCGGATGCGTCGACGGAGGAGAAGATCCGGATGCGCCATCTGCACCTCCCGACTTATACGAAGGTGGCCGCGTTATGATTGACGGCGAAGTCGTTCCAGACGTCTGCTCTCGCGAAGAAACGTTCACGGTAAAAGGCAGCGTCGAGAGAGGTTTAGCGAACGTCTTCTCCTTCGCGCCTTCTTCGTCTTCTCCTCAAACGTATTCTTCTTCTTCTTTCCACGTCGTCGCCGCCGCAGCGGCTGGCGGAAGCATAGCTTGACGTAACATAATAATACTTTAAGAAGAAGATGATAACAATACTAATAATAAGAATAATAAGAATAATAATACCGATAGAGAGAGTTGTTCTGTAATATATAATAATACTTACTCGCATTGCGCTGGAAGTCATACAATATCCCTTTAAGCACTTTAAGAGGAAACTTTTCGCTTCCGTTTTTAGGTTCGGATGGGTCTTTTTCCACATTATTATTACGAAACGAAAGCGTTGTAATTCGTATTAATACTACTATTAACAGCATCGCGTTAAACAGTTGTTGTTCACACCAATACTAAGGGCAGAACGAAGCATAGTATTCCTCCTTCTTACGTAATACGTCTGTTTTAGACGTTGCACTACTACTCATAATACTACTAAAAAACATCATCTCATCAAGATGGCGGACAACATCCCAAAAGTGGATGAAAACGGCCAACCTTTATCCAAGTCAGCGTTGAAGAAGCTCGCCGCGAAAGCGGAAAAAGAAGCGAAGAAAGCAGCTCGAGCGGCAGAATTAGCCGCGGAGTTAGAGCAACAACAGCTGAACGAGCCGGATAACTGCACGGAAAACTACGGAGACATGGAGATGGTTCAATCGCAAAAGATTACCGAGACGATGTGGACAAACATCGAAGAGTTGGACGAGCGTTGTATCGGGAAGACGGCGACGTTGCGAGGTCGCGTGCACTCCGTGAGAGCGAAAGGGAAAGGGGCGTTTCTCATTTTACGCCAAGGGTCGGAAACCTTGCAAGTGGCGTTCTTCGTGGACGACGTGAGAGTGAGCAAACCAATGGTCAAGTACATTGGCAACCTGAACAAAGAATCCGTCGTGGACATAACCGGGGAGTTGGTGAAACCGGAACAACCCATCGAGAGTTGCTCGAACACGATCGTGGAAATGACGTGCCCGAAAATCTTTTGCGTGTCGCGATCGATACAGATTCCCTTGGAAATTTCGGATTTGTCCCGGTCGGAGGCGGACATCGACAACGCGCCGGAGGACAAGCAGTACTCGAGAGTGAACCAAGATACGAGGTTGGATAACCGGATTTTAGATTTGAGAACGCCGGCGAATAACTCGATTTTTCGAGTGCAAAGTGAAGTGTCCGCGTTGTTTCGCGAGACGTTGAGGAAGAGGGATATGATAGAGATTCACTCGCCAAAGTTGATTTCGGGCGCCTCGGAAGGCGGCGCGAGCGTGTTCAAGTTGGATTACATGGGGCAGCCGGCGTGTTTGGCACAGTCGCCGCAGTTGTATAAACAGATGGCTATTATGGCGGATTTTGGTGGGGTCTTTGAGATTGGACCTGTATTTCGCGCGGAAAATAGCAACACGCACCGTCACTTGTGCGAGTTTACCGGGTTGGATTTCGAGATGACGATTAAAGAACACTACAGCGAAGTTTTGGACGTCATCGACGAGTTGTTCGTAAACATGTTCGACGGGTTGAGCGAACGGTGCGCGAAGCAATTGGAGGTAATTAATGCGCAGTACCCGTTCGCGCCTTTGAAGTATTTGAGAAAATCCTTGCGATTGGAGTTCCCGGACGGGATTAAAATGTTGCACGAAGCTGGAATCACGGAGGCGGATCCGCACGGAGATTTGAGCACGGAACACGAACGAATTTTAGGGAAATTGGTCAAGGAGAAGTACGACACGGACTTTTACATTTTGACCCGATACCCGATCGAAGCAAGACCGTTTTACACGATGCCGGAACCCGGAGCTAACCCGGAGTACACGAACTCGTTTGACGTTTTCATCCGAGGCGAAGAGATTATTTCCGGCGCGCAAAGAATTCACGACCCGGAGTTGTTGACGGAGAGAGCGAAACACTTCGGCATTCCAGTTGAAGAATTGGAGAGCTACATTCGATCGTTTAGGTACGGCGCGTTGCCGCACGGAGGGTGCGGCGTCGGTTTAGAGAGAGTCGTCATGTTGTACTTGGGCTTGAACAACATTCGTAAATCGAGCATGTTTCCGAGAGATCCGAAGCGTCTTACGCCGTAGATATCTATAATAACAAACATAAAGTATTTCTATCCATCCATACATGCATACGCACACTTTTAATTTGTCATTACGTCACTTTCAAATCAATAGCCCACTCTCCTCGTAACTTACCAACCACTCGTCCGCGAGACGTACAATCGGCTTCGAAAGGTAATCTCTTACCGTCCGTGGGAACGCTTATAATTGCAGTTCCTACTCTCGCGTTTGTATTTTCGTTCACGACGGTAAATATCACGTAATACGGCGCGTTTTGAAGCTCTGCTCTTTTTTTTGGTAACTTCACCACTGGTAAAACGTCTGGATTGAGCGCGTCGTTTCCAATTCGTCTCAGCGTCCGTGAATTCCATACGCACGAGGAGCGCGATCGAACTCTAATATTTTCCTCTTCGTCTTCACCTTCGTCTTTTGCGAACGATCTCGATGGTAGTAACACCACGTTTGAAATACTTTTGGCGTTAGACCAACGACTTCCTTCCGCGGTTTCAAAGTCATCCACTTCGAGAGCGTTCGTGCGAAGTTTTCCGAGATGTACTTTCAAGAGCGACGCGCTTTGTTCCTCTTCGGTGGCAAAAATCAATCTATCGTCGTGCGTTTCTAGTTGAAGTTTTTCAACAGTCAGAATGGCAAAGTATTCGTCGTCGTCCTTTTGTCGTGCCGAGAGCACCTCGTCGTTGGCGTCTTCGTGCTCGGACGTGCCGAGCAGAAGATTCACAGAAAATGTCGCACACACGGGCGCATGATCGCTCGACGTCACGCCGTGGCATGCTTCGTATTTATGCGCTTTCCTGGTCGCCTCGAATCCAGGAAGAGATTTGATGAGCACGCGATCGGTATAACTTGGGATACGCTTTTTGCTATAATACTCTTCAGTAGCATCGATTGGATTCGAATCATTTCGACCTTTTTCTCGTTTGAACGAAGGTGGGAACTGCAGAGGTAACTCTTGAAATCCAAAAAGGCACTTGCCTTGCCGTTGCGCGTGCAAAAGTTGGTCGCCGATCCATAATCTTCCCCAACTCTTCTGTTTGATTGCTTCCGCTATAAATTTCCATCCGACGTGGAATGGAGACGACTGCGACGTTCCTCCCGTTGAAACATTCTCCCGCTGCTTCCTCGTGTTCACTTGACTGTCTGATTCAGAATCCTCGTCCCCGCTTTCAATTTCTCCCGGAAGCTTTGCGCGTCTGTTTACGGACGTCTCCTTGACGATATCTGCCTTTGACCAGCACGAATTCCAAACGCTATTTTCGTCATCGTCATCGGCTCCAACCATTTCACTCGCGCTGTTGATTTGTACCGTCTCGTGCGCTTGAGTTGGACCAGGATCGATTCTAAAGTTCAAGTCTCCCATAAAAAACGTATGCGTCGCCGATTCTAATAACTCTAAATCTGGAGGCAATCTCCTTCGCTTCTTCTGTTCTTCTTCGTCTACTTCGCGTCGCGCATTGTCGATGTTGCTGCTAATATTACTACTCTTATTGTTGCTATTCTTATCTCCACTCATTAAACCAGAAGCCTCAGCGACTGCTTTAATCGAATGTTCCCAACTCTGGCCGTTGCCTTCGCATCCAAACGCCTTCTCGATTCTATCTCTCCACGCGCATCCTAAAATCGACCGAATCGTCTCTATTCGTCTCGTGTAGAACTTCTTTTCCTCGTGAGCGGCTAAGTGACAACCTATAAATGCGATTGATTCGCCCCCGTAAAATTGAATCTCCACCATAATTCCTCCTTTATTCCCGACTACGTTCCCCATGCCGGTCGCTTTCACGCCCACTCGGACGCTTTTCACGTTTTTCTCTAGATACTTTTTACAGTGCACCGACAATCGCATTTGCATCAACACTTCGCTTTGCACGAGCACGTATTCGCTCTCGTCGTCATTCTCTCCGTCCTCGTTCTTCTTATATTCGCTCGACTTGTTACTACTCCTAGTATTCTTCGATTTCAAACACGCCTCTACGCTCGCGAACCAGTGCTGCTTACATTTACTCTCCTCCGCGATCTTCTTCCCTCCGTAATACCCTCCAACCATTCCAACCACGAACCCAACCGGTGCTAACGGTCCAGTCGCGACCCCACCGGTTATCCCTCCCGATAACGT
>Ga0213869_10003566_pt1 | contig 10302 bp, 7 predicted proteins | sample PICome_10_FD_160083 | JGI IMG/M metagenome (GOLD analysis project Ga0213869, IMG submission 160083) | Coastal seawater microbial communities near Pivers Island, North Carolina, United States - PICO132 | ecosystem: Environmental > Aquatic > Marine > Coastal | place: USA: North Carolina...
AGAAATTATGCGCGCACGAATCATCAAGGACTTCCGCTTCGAAGCAGCTCACACTTTGCCGAGCCTGCCTGCCGACCATAAATGCCGGCAGATGCACGGACATAGCTTTAAGGTTGAGATTCATGTTGAGGGCGAGGTTAATCCGGAAATTGGTTGGGTCTATGATCATAAATGTATCTCGGATGCCATGACCCCCCTGATTGATATTATGGATCACAGCTATCTTAATGATATCAAGGGGCTGGAAAGTCCAACGATCGAGGTGATGGCGGCTTGGTTCTGGCGTAAACTTGAAGAGGATTTGCCCGGACTATGTGAGATTGTTATCTATGAGACCCCAACTGCTAGATGCTCCTTCCGGGGTGAATTTTAAGGAGGAGCGAGGGAGTTTTTTGATTTGAAAAAATCTTTTGTCGTAAATTTTGCGAGAGATTCTGTAGGTTGTGGTTTCTTAAGTAAAATGCTCGATGCGCTGAAGGCAATCTCGAGAGCCAATTCTTAAAATTGTTATTCAATAGGAATCCGGGTTCCCTTTTTAGGAATGATCACAGGGTCGAGAAAATCGCTTTGCTCTTTTTAACTTCCTACGTATGGCCGGCATCGCTTGGAATGATGCATTGTCGACTTTCCTGCTCCCCTTTTGTAGTCTTGGCTGTGTCAGCGAGAAGCCCTTTTCCGGAAGGAAAGGTATTGCATTAGCATTTTAATGTGACGAGGGACTTGAGAGATGGACTTATCGGGATAACCTTCCCCAGTGAAATCTGAAATCCAGTCCTCAAAGAAAGGTCCTCGTTGGTGTTTGCTTTTAATTTTGGAAATGGTCCTGGTCGTAGGGTGGATTATTCTAAAAAGCATTCCGCACTTTGTAGAGCAAGGGTGGGGGGGAGCTCTGGATTTGCTTTTTCTGGTCGCTGCGATAGCGGTGACGGTAGGCTGGTTAATTTTTTTCAGTCGCTTGCGATGGAGACAGCGGGTGATTGGCGCTGTGCTAATGTCGGTGCCTGTGGTTCTCCTGAAAATTGATGGTCACACCGGTAGTTTTTTCCCCCAATTGTCATGGCGTTGGTCAAATCAATCGGCGACTCAGATGCCTGAATTATCTGGAATGATGGCTCAAGAGGGAGAGCTTATCAAAGCTACTGGTCCAGCCTACTTTCCGCGTTTTCTCGGCGAAAATATGGATAACTGGGTATCGGGTGAACTTTTGCCGGATGGCTGGGAGCGCAAGGAGCCAGATGAGTTATGGAGAATCGAGATGGGCGAGGGATGGTCGGCGTTCGCAGTTGCCGGAAATTTTGCTTACACCATGGATCAGCGAGGTGCGATAGAGACCACGATCTGTTATGAGCTTCTGACGGGATATGCGGTTTGGACCCATTCGGAAGAAGTCAGATTTGAGGAATCGATGGGAGGAGATGGGCCGCGGTCGACTCCGACAGTGGCAAATTCTAAAGTCTATTCGCTGGGTGCGACGGGTATCTTGACTTGTTTGGATGCCCGAACAGGCACCTTGATTTGGGGAAAGAACGTCCTCGAAGAGACCAATCAAAGTATTCCTAAGTGGGCTAAAAGTTGCAGTCCCTTGGTTGTTGATGGGATGGTTATAGTAACTCTTGGGAGTAAGGCAGAGAAAAGCCTCGGGGCATTTTCGGCAGATTCGGGTGAGTTGATGTGGCGCTCCGGCAACTACCCGTCGTCTTATGCCTCACCAGTGGTGGCCACTCTAGCAGGCAAGCGACAGATCGTTGCAATTCAGCAAAAGGCGTTGGCTGGATTTGAGATTGAAACAGGAAAGGAACTTTGGGCATTTCCAATTGGAAATCCCCAGAGTAACTGTGCTTCTCCGCTTATCGTGGGTGATACCATTATTACGAGCAGCGGGTATGGATATGGGACCCATCGAGTTCAAATCAAAAAAGGTAAGAGCGGGTTTGAAGCAACAGAGCTGTGGCACAGTCTGAAATTAAAGGCCAAATTTGCTGATATGGTTGTGAAGGATGGTTTTTTATATGGGCTTAATGATGGACGGATGACCTGTCTAAATTTGGAGGATGGGAAGTCAGTTTGGCGGGGGGGGAATTACGGACACGGCCAGATCCTTGGGGTTGGAGGGCATATGATTGTCCAAGGCGAACAAGGTGAGATTTCGATCCTCGAGCTCAACTCAAATCAAGAGGAGGTTGTAATGAATTTTGATGCTCTTGATCATCGCACTTGGAACCATCCAGTTTTGGCTGGACGGATCTTGTTGGTTCGTAATGACCGGGAAGCAGTTGCCTTCAAATATTAAAAGGCTACTAGCAATAATTGATCAGGCTATTTGTTGATCGGATTCTCTCTTGAATCGAGAATTGCCCGTGAATTTGACGCCGATGAGAGCAAGAGACAAAGCGGTAAGAAAGTGTCCGCGGTAGACGGATTAATTCTTAAGGTGTTTGTCTCCAAAATTGAGATACTGTTCCCAGTCATATTGACTGAGATCGTGCTTTCCTGTGCGAAGGTGATAGCCGATGTGGCCGAGCTGAATAGGCTGGTCGGCTACAGGCATTTCCATGGTTTCAAGCCCTTTTAAACCGAAAAGTTCGTAAACTGGTCCGGCATAGGCGGCTGCAAGAAACTCACCTTCGGGATCGGCCCAGTCGTCCTTGCTGGCACTTGCGACATAGACTGCGCGGGGAGCCATGAGCGCGACCAGTTGGTGCTGGTCAATTGGAAGTTCGTTTTCTTTACCATCGAAATTCTTATAGTTTCCGCAGAACCAATGAGGGAAGCTTTTGTTAATGCGGGCGACTCGTTCTCCGGTTTTACGTCTGGCTAATGCCGCTCCGGTGCAGCCAGAGTTATTTGAGATAGTAAGCGCAAATCTTTCATCCGTGGCGCCGGCCCAAAGTGCGGTTTTTCCTCCCCGGGAGTGACCGACCACAGCAAAATTTGAGGCGTCGATGGCGGGATCTGTTTCGAAGTAGTCAAGGGCGCGGGATGCGCCCCAGGCCCATGCTGCAATGGTGGCCCATGCGTCACCGGGACGTTCGCCATCGTAGTTGTCGAAGGCCTTGTGTGCGCCGTTATTAAAGTTGAGATCTTTGTCGGTGCTTAGTTCGGAATTCAGAAAGGTGGCTGCAACATAGCCGCGAGCGACGATTGATTCGGCTGGCCAGAAGTCGTCCTTTTTTTTTCGCGTTGGATCAATGTTTTCAGAGCCGCGATTACAGATAAGAAGGTATCCTGGAGCAGGTTTAGTGGCTTTGTTGGGAATAAAGGTGATTAGTTTAAATCCGCTCTCACCTCCGGGTCCGGAATAGGAAATTTGGATGATCCTGAGAGTCGCTGCTCCGTCCATGGCTTTGGGGTCTTCTTCGATGACCTTAAACGATAGAGTGGTGGGCTTCCCCAATGGGGCCCGACCGTAGACATGATTTTTGAAGAGTTCGAGGGTTTTTGGGCGCTGGATCTTGATCCAGTCTTCCTTGGATTTTGCGGGCGGGGAACCAAGCACGTTAGGGAGTTCTAAAGCCGAGGCCGAGAGAACTAAGGCGAATGTGAGAGGGATGAGATATTTGGACATTTTACCGAGTTTAAATCATTTCATATAAATTGATGAGAGCCCAGATGTGGTCCGAAGTGGTGAGGCCAGGGGAGGGAAAAGAAAAGTAATGGCGGGAAAATTTAGCGCTAATACGGAGAAGCAAGAGGAATAAGAAAATCTATTAAGATATCAACGACAATTTTAATTGTAAGTTCGCTTGAGGAAAATCGCGCAAAATCTTTGTGGCTTGAACGGAAACGCTGGTCTGCGACGATTACCGGCATGATGAAAAGGCGATTTTTTTTCCCATCTCTGCCGATTATTCCGCTTGTTGGGATCTCCTTGTTTGGTCAGGGGCAGGCCGGAGTTACTCAGGAGAAGAGTGTAAAGTCCGGAATTAACGAAAATTTCCTCGATCCCAAACTTAAGGTGGATGATTGGCTAAAGATGTTTGAATTCGAAAGGAGCGAAGTTTTTCATGAAAAGGAAACAGTGTTGAAAGCCTTTAGAATTTCAAGAGGGATTCTAGGAGCTGAGATTGGAGCTGGAAAGAAGGTGTTTCGAAATAAGACCGATGATGTTGCTTTCACCTTTCTGGACGAATTAAAAATCGGCGGTTTCAATCAGAATTATTTTTCACGATTTCATAAGGATTGATGGCTAGGGCGAAGGGCAGAGGCTTTGGCTTTTGGACGCTGACTTTTTTGGTGGTCGCGAACATGGTAGGCGCCGGGATTTTCACAACTTCGGGATTCACTCTGGTTTCACTAGGTAATCCCTGGTTAGTGATTTTGGCGTGGTTGGTGGCTGGAGCTATAGCTTTGTGTGGAGCCTTCAGCTACGGACTGCTGGTCAAACAAATACCTGTATCGGGTGGTGAATATGTTTTCTTGTCATCCTCGGGATTTCCCTTTGTAGGGTTTGTTGCTGGGTGGGTTTCCCTCATGGCGGGATTTAGCGGAGCGATCGCCTATGCGGCGCTGGCTCTTGAAGAGTATTTACCAGGTAATCTTCCTCATAAGCTGCCGGCGGTAATTGTCGTCGTTCTGGGGGCGCTGGCGCATGGAGGGAAGAGGTCAGTGGGAGCCTTGACGCAGAATATTGCGGTTGGACTAAAGTTAATTTTACTAGCAGTAATATTGAGTTATGGGATTTGGAGTATGGGTTCGCTGGAATGGGAGGGTAACAATGCGACGCTAAATCCGGCTGAAGGCTCCATGATCTTAAATTTTGCTCAAGCTCTGGTTTGGATTTCACTCAGTTATTCAGGATTTAATGCGGCGGTCTATATTGTGGGAGAATCGAAATCGTCTCATGTGGTTGCAAAGTCAATGATAGCAGGAACTTCAATTGTGATTTTGTTATATCTTATGTTGAATGTTCTTTTTGTCGTAGCACCACCCAAAGAGATAGTTCTAGGTCAAGCAGATGTGGCGGCGCTAGCGGCGGGCTGGATTGGTGGTGGGCGTTTTGAAAGCTTTGTCCGATTTGTCATTTTACTGGCTCTACTGACATCGGTTTTGAGTATGATGATGGCTGGTCCGCGTGTTTATGGTAAGATGGCTGAAGATGGACTATTACCCAAGATTTTCGTAGTGCAGACCAGCAGAGTTTGGCCTGCGGTTTCTTTGCAGATGGGCTTTGCTCTTATCCTGATATGTTTTGGAAGTTTACAGGACCTCCTAGGCTACCTTGGATTGACCTTGTCACTCTGTGCTACAGCTTCGGTTCTTTGTCTTTTCCTCGGCACCCATCAGGGCGCTGTTAGAGGATGGAAGGCCGTTCCCCCTTTGTTGTTTATCTTAGCCACTTTGATTTCGGCGATTCTCCTGATGATTCGTGATCCATTGCAGGCTTTGGGGACCTTTGTAACCTTGTTATTGGGAGCAGTTGTATTTTTATTTTTGACCGGTTCTCGTCTTCGGGAATGAATTGCTGGGCGGGTGGCACTACGGTGGGCCGACAAGAAAATCCTCCCCTTGCATTGAGATATTGGAACGGATTCAGTTGCAAATGAGCTTCCACCGTAAGGGAAGATCAGATCCCGTTGCAGTATATGGCCTTTGAGGTGGAAAACGTCTGAAGAGGTAATTCGTATTCTCAAGCAATGATGCTCTTACTGATAAAATATTTCAGTCACCGCCTCCGCTGAGAGTTCAGAATGTCGGCTTTAGCTTCCGATGAAAGTCCGCTTTCAGCGAGCCAAGTCTTCGCTTCTTCGGGTTTACGGCGGTAGTATGCGAAGCCAACTTTTTTCAGAGATTCGTTCCGTATTGTCGGGTCTTGAATATCTTTGGCCCATGCAATTGCAGTCTTGGGGTCTTGCCAGGCATATCCTTCGGCAAATCCACGGATGGCGGAGTCGCGTTTCGGTGAATTTGGCATAGAAAGAAGGTAATTTCCCGCAGCAATAGGATCGCGATCCTCCCAGTCACCGAAGGCTGAATTGAGTCCCGCCTTCTGACCTTGCCCTTCGGGAAGTTTCTCAAGCCAAGAAACAGCTGCAAGAGGTTCACGCTCAGCCCATTTCTTTCCGACCTCGGCAACGGCTCGGGTGGCATAGTCTTGAGCTGCAAATTCTTCAATCCAGCCCGCGGCTGATGCTGGATCAGTTCGAGCGTAACCTTCGGCTATCTCTCCCATAGCGGAGCCCTTTAAAGGACCGTCTTTCAAGGTCGCTGCCCAATTGGATGCACCAATTGACCCTTCTTGACGAATAACCTCGTTGGCAACGGTTTCCATCAAACGTGAGGTGTCGCTTCGCCCTTCAGCGAGAAGTTTCGAGACATACTTTGTGGCTTCGTCGCGGTTACGATCTGCTAAACCAGCTACTACGCCTTTTTCCAAGTCTAACCGGTCAGTCTTAAGCTTGTTCCCTGGGCCATGTGCGAGCTTTTCAGGAAGTTGGTCAAGGAATGCTATTGCATTGGTCGGGTCAGCGGATGCCCAACCGCTGATAACGGAGTATAGATCTACCTTTTCCATGGTGAGAGAGCCGGAGAAAGCAGCCTCACCTGCAATGGTCCCCCAAGCGTAATTGAAGTCGCGCCATTCAGAGTCGCGGTTACTAACACCAGCAGTAATCAGCCCTTCGCGAATTTGAACCGCATTTTCACTGGTCATTTCAGAGAGGAGGTGGCTAAAGGCAAGGCGCCGTTTGAGTTGATTGGGGTCCTTTAAAGACATTGCCGCGAGGCCTTCGATTCCCATTTCTATAAATGAAGTTCCTTGTATTAGCTTGGGTATTATCCCGCTTTCGCCAGAATCGGTTCGATTTGATGTAGTCCGCGTCATTCCCGTTTCTGATGGAGCGGACAGAGTAAATTGACCACGGGAAGCTTGATTTTGAATCTCTGACTTTTGCCTGTCCGCCGTGGCTGATCTTTGCCAGCCCATGCCAATGAAAAATGCAGTAACCATTACAATGGCCCAAAATCCATGGGTTAAGATTAGATTTCGCATTCCGATATATATTAACAAAATCTTTAGAAATTACAAATCCCCAGCGAGGATTCTCCTGGCTGAGGATTTGTTAATTAAGATTTTTAAAAGGTAAGCCTTAAGTAGCCTGGCTTCCACGTGCCACGACGACCTTGCCTGTTCGGATGGTCTCGATGACCTCGAATTGACCTAGCATAAGAACGACAGCATCGATCTTACTGGTGGTGCCCGTAAACATTGCGATCATAGAATTTGGACTCATGTCGACGGTCTTACCAGCGAAGTGTTCAATGACTTGAAGAGCGGCCGAGCGTTCATCCTTATCCGCGATAATTTTCACTAAAAGCATCTCGCGAACGACTGAGTTCTCAGCGGTGTGCTCGAAGCAATGAATCACGTCGATTAGCTTATTGACCTGCTTGATGATTTGTTCGAGTCCCTGGGGATTTCCGGAGATATCGATAGTCATTCTGGAAAAAGCTCCAGTTCGGCCTTCGGAGACCACGAGCGAATCGATATTATAAGCTCTCCGTGAGAAGACCTGACAAATCCGCATCAATACTCCTGGGCTGTTATTTACGAGAATGGATAGCGTGTTTGAAGCTCCACGAGTCGAGTTGTCTATTGGAGTGTCGGTGGTGACGATCGTTTTGGACATTTTAAAAGGGTGTTTGAGGTTTCGACGAGTCCTAAGACTTAGGTAGATCCGACTGGCTTCGCCATTTTAGTTTTTGGCGGTTCAGTGATCATGTCCTCAAGTGCCGCTCCAGCAGGAATCATGGGAAAGACGTTCTCGTATTTGACGCATTCGGCGTGAATCAGAATGGGACCATCGTTGTAGGCTAGTGCTTCTTCAATCTTACGTTGGCAATCAGCCGGACGCTTGAAGTGGACGCTAGGGATACCATAAGCAGCAGCTAGTTTGCAGAAGTCAGGGTTTCCCTCGAGGTCGACCCCGGATTCCCGGTTCTCGAAAAAGAGCTCCTGCCATTGGCGGACCATGCCAAGATAGTGGTTATTGAGAACCACGATCTTGATAGGGAGTTTGTGAATCGCCGCAGTGGCGAGTTCAAAAAGAGTCATCTGAAAGCCACCGTCACCAGAGATCGAGATGACGGTTTTTTCTGGATGGGCAAGTTGGGCGCCTATGGCAGCGGGGAAACCAAAGCCCATAGTGCCGGCTCCACCCGAGGAGAGCCAGTGATACGAATCGTCGTTCTTATAGAATTGAGCGGCCCACATCTGGTGCTGACCAACATCGGTCGAGACAATAGCTTTGCCTTCAGTTTGTTCGTATAATTCTTCGATGACCTGCTGCATCCGAAGTCCGCCTTGTTTTTTATAGCTAAGAGGGAATTTCTTTTTATAACCGCCAAGGGTTTTGAGCCAATCGGCGGTATTCAGTTCTTCAATCTCTTGGTTGAGGAGAGTGAGAGCTGCCTTCGCGTCTCCGACGATTTGGATGTCGGGAACAATCATTTTATCCATCTCAGCTGGATCGATATCGATGTGGATTATTTTAGCATCTGCACAAAATTTATCGGGCTGCCCGATAATCCGGTCATCAAATCGAGACCCAACGTTGAGAAGCAGATCACACTCGACCATTGCCTTATTCGCATAAGCAGTGCCGTGCATACCAAGCATACCAAGGCTTAGGTCATGGGTCTCCGGAAAGACCCCTTTACCAAGAAGAGTTGAGGTGACGGGGCATTTGAGTTTGGTTGCAAGCTCCATTAGCTCCTTGTCGGCGCGCGAAATCATGGTGCCTTGGCCAGCAAGAATTACGGGGCGCTTGGCTTTTTTGATCAGCGCGACAGCTTCTTCAATTCTCGAGGGATCGATGTTGAGAGATTCATATGGATCATACCCCGGGAGGTCTAGTTCGGGATCCATTGATTCGGTAAAATCACCGGAGGATACATCCTTTGGAACATCGATGAGGACTGGGCCAGGACGGCCAGTGGTTGCGATATGGTAGGCCTCTTTAGCAACACGAACTAAATCATTGGTCTCCTTGACGAGGTAGTTGTGCTTCACGACAGGGACCGTGATTCCAAAAATATCGGCTTCTTGAAAGGCATCCTTTCCAAGCATCCAGGTCACCTGCTGTCCGCAAATCACAAGCATTGGAACCGAATCCATCTGAGCAGTCATGAGACCAGTTACGGTATTTCCTGCACCGGGCCCCGAAGTGACTAGGACCGCGGCTGGCTTCCCGGTCGCGCGAGCGTAGCCGTCAGCCATGTGAACGGCTCCTTGTTCGTGGCGAACAAGGATGAATTTCATTCTGGTTTCGACTGTTTCGAGGGCGTCAAAAATTGGGATGGCAGCTCCGCCTGAGTAGCCGAAGACAAATTCTATGCCGAGATCGTCGAGGGTTTTGATGAGAGCCTGGGCTCCGTCGAGTGTTTCATTTCCCATAAGTTTTGAGTGATTTCTTTGAAAAAAGAGAAAAGTGAGGTTTCGAGCAAGAGAAAATTGATAAAAAAAAGCAAAAAATGGGTTTATGCTAACTTATTAACAATGAAAATTGGCCCTTATCAGTGAAAAATGAGTTTTTTCACTTTCGCTTTAGAAATACCTGCTATTGAGCTTGGTATGCCGCTTCATGGTCAATACGGAATGACCAACGTATGACTGGTTCGTAACTTTCTTTGCCTTTGAGGCGCCACTGAGTGGTTATCTCACAAAGTGGCTGTCGAAGGGGGCGGCTTACGGTCCATTTGTAGATAAAAGACTTGGAATCTGAGTTAAGCGGAACTTTGCCGAATCCAGCGACCCGCATGACGACCGATTCGGGATCAAGATTATTTACGCCCGAGAGATCTATTTCAATGTCGGGAAGGCGTGAAGCAATGATTTCTCCAGGTTCAGGTTTGGTTGGGTGTGGAAGGGAGATCGGGACAGTGGGAACTCTAGCCCCATTGCGGAAAACCATTGCGGCGTTGAAGGCGGCGTCGTGATTTCCTAGCACGATGTAACGTGGCAAAGTATACCGGGGGGAATCCCGTCGAATTTTCCCGGGTTTCACCGTGAAAAGTTGATCATATCCTAGTTCTTTCGCGAGCGGGAACATTTCGTTAGTATAGTAGCCTCCAGGGTAGGCGTAGGTGTTAACCTTGATCTTGAAAGTATTATCGAGAAACTTTTTCGAGGTCCCTAATTCGTTGCGAAGAAATTTTTCGAATGCTTCCGGGCCTTCTTTGGCTACTTTCTTTATTTTGCTGGGGAATGGGTGACTGACCGAGTGAGATCCGATGTTGCAGAGCTTGCTGGAGACCATTTCGCGAATCATGGAGAGGGAGAGGGCCCGGCCGCCACGATTGGACCCC